>Ga0213870_1000225_pt1 | contig 29833 bp, 29 predicted proteins | sample WICALVC2017_Meta_FD_160119 | JGI IMG/M metagenome (GOLD analysis project Ga0213870, IMG submission 160119) | Freshwater microbial communities from subterranean cave lake in Wind Cave National Park, South Dakota, United States - WICALVC2017 | ecosystem: Environmental > Aquatic > Deep subsurface >... | reverse complement strand
GCTGGACACTTGTGGAATAGCCCCCCCCTTGTTCTATACGGTGTCCAGCAGTTTTAAATAAAATAATGGAGTAAAATGTCGAGCAAATTACAAAACTACGACCAGGATGCGAGTGTACATACCGAAGCTAATTTTTGCCAAGGAGGGCGAAAATGACGAAAGAAGTTTTATACTATAGCACACTCCGGCAGCAAGTCCTCAGAGTAGGGTTTATTTTTCTATTTGTGAGCCAAACTGTGTCGAGTGGGGATCTGCTTCTCTCTTGTAAAAAACCCCTTGAATACTTTTTAGAATCAAATCTTGAAGATTTGATTCTAAGCATTCCTCAAAAACCAGTCAGTTTAAGTTCAGCTGAAAAAGCCCGGTTTTTAAAATATAATTTTCCAAAAACTCTTTCTCTGGCTCCTGCTGAAAGGCGGCAACAGTGCCTTGAAGAATCCACAAAGCTTTATGATCAAATGATAGAAGCATTCAAGACACGCTTAAAGTCTCTGCTTGAAGAAAAGCAGGTAGACCTTTTTTACAGGGAATACAGAAAAATCATTGTACCGATTAACGCTCAAAAAGAAAAACTTGTAACAAGAAACCTGTTTTTAGATTTAGAACAGGATTATCTGAAAGCCATTCATCAGACTTTAATTACAGAATTAGCTACGGGCCCGTGGCACCATTATACTAGCCTTAAATTTCATCTGGTGGTCTGGAGTCCAGAGTGGCTAGAAATTTTAGGGAGAGAAGTCTCTGCTGCTGTTGAACATCAAAACAACAAAATTGTACTCAATCCCATAGAATTGTCCCCAACAGAATTAAAGATATTTTTATTTCATGAGCTAGCGCACTTAAGCGATCACCAGTACACAAAGCCATTAGACCGAGAGGTTTATGCCTGGGATCAAACTTTACAATATTTAAGTACACTTCAATCCGTCCCACCACGTTTTCAAAACATACAATCCAATATTCATTTACTTGGACTAAAAAATTGGGTTTTTCTTGTAAGAAAAAGTATTAATTCCTTACTACGCCCAGGAGAGTAGCGCGTTCAATTTAGCAGCTTTTTTTAGAGCGATCTTAGACACTGTAAATATTTCATTAGTTTAGGTAATAAGCATTTAGAGTCGCGAGGAGTCAAGTTAACCGGACCACTTACCAAGAAACCATTTTCATCTATACGCCGAACACTTTTGGACCAACTATTTCTTTTTTAGTGAAAGGGTGAGTGAAAACTCTGCTACGGGTTCATTTGGAAATTTTTTTGGTTCCCAAGCTATAACCTTAAAAGCCTGCGACTCTCTTTTGCCTGTTTTCATTGCTTGCTCAATTAATGTCTGGACTGCCTTGCCTTCACTACATTGAAACCACACATCGCCTTCTCCGCGCTTAAAAAAATCCGCCTTAAAATCCTTAAATAAAAGCGTAACAGGTGCACGCAATTTTTTAATCTGGCTCATAGCAAGCAACCCACAAGCACAATCGGCACCAATTGCAAAAGCACCAAAATAAAGTGAGCCCCAATGATTTTTTGTTTTTCGATTTAACGGGATGCGAACCACACACTCAGAAGCATTGAGCACCTCAACAGTTGGAGACACATAAAACAAAAGTGGAATTTTTAAAAATCCAAAGCCTCTTAAGAAAAATGTGTTCTTTAATTTTTCTCGGAAACTGCTTTGAGGAAATGATGGCATGCCTACATGATGATGAAGAAAAATAATCTGGTCAATTGCAATATTCAGAATTTGCAGTTGACCAGACTATTATGGGTCTGCCGAAAAACTAAAAAAAACAGAATATTGACTACTCAGTCATGTCATTTATTACGCAATCTAAGTGAACCGTTCCGCCCATATGATCGCCAGCCCTAAATATATATTTTGCTTCAAACTCATCATCAATTTTCTTTTCAACTAAGAGCTGCCCCCACATTCCTTCTTCAAAGCCATCTGTTTTAGCAGCATTGAGATTAAATTGAACAAAGTTTGTATAACGACGGGGTTTATACTTTGGATTAGACCTAAGAACTTTTGCATCAAAATATCCTCTATAGGAATTCTCACTGGTAAATGGGCCATTATCTTCTCGGTCTGTTTTAACAAATATATTGCCGTTTAACTCACGAATGGTCATAACCTTATCAGTCCTTGCATTAAAGTCTACTACATCAAAATATAGAGCTGCTCTAGTGGGAAGCATGCGCCCGCTATTTGCAGTTGACTTTCCATCTGCAAAACAACCAACCGATACCGTTGCATGGGAATAAGATGCTACAAAAAGCATACACAAAAATATAAATACTGTTTTTTTCATAAAATAACTCCTTTTTAAAAATATTATGATCTAGTGCGTAACAATGGCGTCGCGCTATGTCAATGGTGGTCTGATTTTTCTGTAAACTGGGAGTTTCTAAACCCTCACGTAACGACTAACTGGTATGTGGCTTAGCGTTTTTCTTAATGTAATCAATGACGCCCTCTAGACTTGCACCTGGAGTAAAAACCATGTGAACTCCATTTTTTTTAAGAGAAACAATATCTTCATCTGGAATAATGCCACCAACTAAAAACAACACGTCTTCGTTGCCTGCTTTTTTAAGCCCATCAATAACTTCGGGAACTAATGCATTGTGTGCTCCCGATAATATACTCAAACCCACTACATGGACATCTTCTTGAATGGCTGTCTTAATAATCATCTCGGGAGTTTGGTGTATGCCTGTATAGATCACCTCAAAACCAGCATCTCTTAATGCACGAGCAATGATTTTAGCTCCTCTATCGTGGCCATCAAGTCCTGGCTTTGCTATTAAAACACGGATTTTTTCTTTTCCTTTTTCTTTTTCTATTGACACCATCAATAGCTCCCTGGATCGCGGTAAGTTCCAAAAATACTTTTCATAACATCACAAACCTCTTGTTTTGTGCAGTAAGCCCTCACACACTCTAATATTGCGGGCATGGTGTTTTGAGTTCCTTCACAAGTCTTTTTTAGCTCAGAAAGCGTTGCTTTAACTTTAATCATATCTCTAGATTTTTTAATCTTTTCAATGCGAACTTTTTGGCGGTCTTCAAAGGTTTTATCAATATAAAGCACATCAATTGGTCTTGTCTTTTCTTCTTCTTGGTATTTATTGACACCAACAATAATCTTTTCTTTTGTTTCCAATTGTTTTTGATATCGATATGCTGCATTTGCTATTTCTGATTGAGGATATCCTTTTTCAATTGCTAAAAGCATCCCACCCATTTCGTCTATCTTATGAATATACTCATATGCTTCTTTTTCCACTTTATTTGTAAGCCATTCTACAAAATAGCTCCCTCCGAGTGGATCCATAACATTTGCCACACCAGATTCTTCTGCTAAAATTTGCTGCGTTCTTAGCGCAACCTTTACTGCTTGTTCGGTAGGTAAAGAGAGGGTTTCATCCATTGAATTGGTGTGTAATGAATTCGTTCCACCCAAAACCGCAGCAAGCGCTTGAATGGTTGTGCGTGAAATATTATTTAGTGGCTGCTGCGCCGTTAATGAAACTCCAGCTGTCTGTGCGTGCGTTCTTAACATCCAAGACTTTGGATCTTTTGCCTTAAATCGATCCCGCATAATATGTGCCCACATTCTTCTAGCAGCTCTAAGTTTTGCAATTTCTTCAAAAAAATCATTGTGAACATCCCAAAAAAAACTAAGCCTTTGTGCAAAGGCATCCACATTGAGTCCGCGCTCAATACCTGCTTGAACATATGCAATTCCGTCCGCAAGCGTAAAGGCTAGTTCTTGCACTGCCGTGGCTCCTGCTTCTCGAATATGGTAGCCACTAATAGAGACAATATTCCAGTTTGGATAATTCTCCGTGCAATACTCTAGTGTATCCACAAAAAGTTTCATGCTTGGCTTGGGTGGAAACAGCCACTCTTTTTGAGCAATGTATTCCTTTAAAATATCATTTTGTAGCGTTCCTCTTATGCACTCTGGTTTTACTCCTTTTTTTTCAGCAGCTACAATATACATGGCTAAAAGAACGGGGGCAGGACCATTGATGGTCATACTTGTTGTAATATCTCCAAGAGAAATACCATCAAAAAGAGTTTCCATATCAAGAAGAGTGTCAATGGCCACACCACATCGCCCAACCTCTCCTTTGGCTTGTGGGCTATCGCTATCAAACCCCATAAGAGTTGGCATATCAAAGGCCACACTTAATCCCTGCTGGCCACTTTCTAAAAGAATTCGGTAGCGCTTATTGGTATCTTCTGCGGTTCCAAATCCAGAAAATTGGCGCATTGTCCAAAGTTTTCCACGGTACATGTTTGTATGAACACCTCGAGTAAACGGAAACTCTCCCGGAAAACCGAGATCACGAAAGTAGTCAAAACCCTCTAGCTCTTCTGGTGTGCATATTAAGGGAACATCCATGTTGCTTATCGTTGAAAAGTGTTTGTGGATTGGCGGATGCTTTTTTTCGTGTTCAGAAAGTTTTTTCTTCCAAACACCGTGCCCTTGTTTAAGCGTTTCATCCATTATCCTTCTCCTAACTCAAGAGAACCAATAACAAGCCGTTGAATTTCAGAAGTACCCTCATAAATTTCTGTAATTTTTGCATCTCTGAAGTGTCTTTCAACAGAGTACTCTTTAATATAACCATACCCACCATGAACTTGAATTGCTTTTGTGGTAAGCCACATCGCCATTTCTGAAGCATAAAGCTTAGCCATGGCAGCCTCTTTTGTATATCGCTCGCCAGAGTCTTTTTTTGCTGCTGCCTTCCACGTTAAAAGCCTTGCTGCCTCTAGGCGCGTTGCCATATCCGCAATATGCCATTGGATGCCTTGAAGTTTTGCAATTGGAGCACCAAATGCTTGTCTTTCATTTGCAAATTTTTTTGCTTCTCCTAGCGCCGCCGATGCAATCCCTAAGGCTTGAGCGGCAATGCCTATGCGACCACCATCTAATGTATGCATGGCGATTTTAAATCCATCACTTTCGTTACCCAAACAATTTTCTATTGGTACTTTTACATTCTCTAAGTGAATTTGTGCTGTGCTTGAAGCAGTTATTCCAAGTTTGTCTTCTAGTTTTCCAACTGTGTACCCGGGCATGGTTTTTTCCAAAATAAACGCACTTACATTTTTATGTTTTTTTGTTGGATCGGATCCTGCAGAATCTAAGGTCTCAAGCCTGGCAAATACGATGCATACATCCGCTTCTTTGCCATTTGTAATAAAGTTTTTAGTACCATTTACAATATAAGAATTTCCTTCTTTTTTAGCGGTTGTTCTCAATGCACTTGCATCAGATCCACTGCCTGGCTCAGATAAAGCAAAACATCCCAGTTTTTTCCCTTTCGCTAATGGGATTAAATATTTTTGTTTTTGTGCTTCTGTTCCATAAACTGTTAAGGGAGCACAAACTAATGAATTATTTACAGACATAATCACACCAGTAGATGCACATCCTGCAGACACCTCTTCTATGGCTATGGCATAAGAAAGGCAATCCATTCCAGCCCCACTATATTTTTCAGGAACCATCATCCCCATAAAACCCATTTCAGATAGCTTGCTAATAATTTCAGAAGGAAACAGTCCTGTTTCATCTAATTGCTTGGCCTTTGGTAAAATCTCTTTTCGCGAAAATTCTCGCGCAGTTTGTTGGATAATTTTATGCTCTTCACTCAATAAAAAAAGATCCACAACAACTCCTATTTTTTGTCGTACTTATAAAATCCTTCATTTGTTTTTTTACCAAAAAGCCCTGCAGACACATACTGTTTTAAAAGAGGGCATGGCCTATATTTAGGATCACCCAAACCTTCATACAAAACATTGAGGATAGCCAAACAAGTGTCAAGCCCAATGAAGTCAGCAAGCGCCAACGGTCCCATTGGCTGGTTCGTTCCTAGTTTCATTGCGCTATCAATATCTTCTACAGATGCCAGCCCCTCATAATGCGCGTAACAAGCTTCGTTGATCATAGGCATCAGAATTCGATTCACAACAAATCCAGGATAATCCTTGGACACAATTGGAGTTTTACCTAATTTTTCTGCAAGAACTTTAACTTTTTGAAAGGCCTCGTCGGATGTTTTTAAGCCACGAATAACCTCTACTAGCTTCATAATGGGAACGGGGTTCATAAAATGCATGCCTATTATTTTGTCTGGTCTACGCGTGTGAGAACCAATTGCTGTAATGGATATAGAAGAAGTGTTTGAAGCCAAAACTACATCGTCCCGGCAAAGTGAATCTAATGTTTTAAAAAGCTCAAACTTCATTTTTGGATTTTCATTTACCGCTTCAATTACGATATCTGCTTGTGCCATATCTTCTAAATGTTGGGAGGCGCGAATACGACTTTTGGTTTGCTTTAGTTCTTGATCGGTAATGCTGCTTTTTTCTAAATACTTTTGTAAGTTTTGTTCAATACGCTGCCGTGATTTTAAAAGCGCTTCAGCAGATGCGTCGTGTACTATGACATCAAAACCATTCATAGCAGCTACTTGAACAATTCCAGAACCCATCTGCCCCGATCCTATTACTCCTACCACTTTTATTGCCATTCAATCCCCTTATCCGTCTACCACCAATCTAGTTATTTCTAAATTAAGCTATCATTTACCAATGCAAAACTCACTAAAGATTTTCGTTAAAACATCATCGGGTGTGGTTTCACCAACAAAAAACGAAATTGCATTTAAGGCTGTGCGAAAAAGTGTGGACAAAATCTCTGGGGAAGATAGTCCCTGTGACTTTAAAACATCCTGAATTTGCATGAGGCTTACTTGGCATTCAGAAAACGCCTGGAACTGGAGTTCTGTTGGCAAAAAACTATTTAAACCAAGACCAACCCTGGAGTCTAGATCTCTTTGTATAGCATGCAACAACTCTAATATTCCTTCTCCCTTGAGCGCACTTACAGGAATTGCACCAACCTTGGCCGCAGCAACATTTGGTAACCCCCCCAGCTCTACCAAATCCCACTTATTGATAACCACAAGATCTTGTCTGGTTTTAGATTTTTGAAAAACACTCTCTGCTGAGTTTAGATTTAAAACCCAAATCACAACATCTGCTTTTTCTAATAGATCCCGTGTTTTTTGTATCCCTTGCTTTTCAATTTTTCCTGTGCCTACTCGTATACCAGCCGTATCTGCAAGCTCTACACGATATGGTCCTATTGAAATACTTTCTGTAATAACATCCCGGGTAGTTCCAGGCTCTTCTGAAACAAGCGCTCTGTCCTGTGAAAGAATTGCATTAAAAAGTGTGGACTTTCCCACATTGGGTTCACCAACCAAAATAACCCGCAAGCCCTGTGCAATTTTTTGAGCTGCCTTCATCTGCGCCAACTCTTTATTAATTGTATTTAGTAATTTTTTTATTTCTTCTTGCATTTTAGCTTGCGAAATCACCTCTACATCTTGATCTACAAAATCAATAGACAACTCAACTTGAGCTAATAAACTTTGTAATGCTTCTTTTATTTCTAGAAAGTTTGCGTATGCTTTTTTGCTTAATCTTTTTCTTGCGGATTGAACCTCAAAAAAACTTTGCGCATCAATAAGCTGCTTTATTGACTGCACTTCTTGTAAAGACATCTTCCCATTCTGAACGGCGCGAAACGAAAACTCACCGGGCAACGCCAATCTACAAAGACCTGTCGTAATAGCAAGCTGTAAAATTTTTTGTAATAAAAACCTTCCGCCATGTAACTGCAGCTCTATAACTTCTTCTCCCGTAAAAGACTCGCCTTGAGTAAAATACACCGCCAGACCATCATCTAAAACTTCCTTTGTTTCTGGATGATTAACAAAAACTCGATGCAAATATCGCGGCTTTATATTTTTTAGTTTGGGACAAAGATTTTGGGCTGCATTGAATGCCTGTGGACCAGAAAAACGGAGTACGCCAATCCCCGCATCACCTAAGGTGCATGTCGCAATTGCAGCAATCGTATCTGAAGAAAAATAATTCGCCACCGTTTAAGCAGCTACCTCTATTTTTTGAAATGATTTTGTAAGATATGCTTGTTGAGCAATGCTCACCACACTATTCACCAGCATATAAAGCGTAAGCCCAGATGGCAACCACAGCATCATGAACCCAAATATAACAGGCATAAGAGTCATCATTTTTTGTTGCATTGGATCCGTTACGGTTGCTGGTGTGATCTTTTGTTGTAAATACATTACCAAGGTTAATATTATGGGGGTAACATAAAATGGATCTTTTTCTGAAAGATCGCGAATCCAACCAAAAAAAGGCTCTCCGTAAAGATCAATCGCACCATATAGAACGTTGTAAAGAGCTATAAAAATTGGCATTTGAATAAGGATTGGCCAGCATCCACTCATCGGATTATAGCCATGTGCGCGCATTAGCTGAAGCATTTCTTTATTTAGTTTTTCTTTGTCATCTTTATATTTTTCTCGAACCTTTTGCAGTTGTGGCTGAACCTTCTGCATCTCCTTCATGCTTTTCATTGATTTATAAGTTAAGGGATAAGTTAGAATTTTTACTAAAACTGTCAAAAGGATAATGGCAATCCCAAAATTGTTAACATATTTATAAAACCATTTTAATGCCACTAGAAGTGGGTACGCCACTACGGTAAACCAACCAAAATCCACTGAACTATCGAGATTGTGTCCAGCAGCTTTTAATATATCAATATCTTTAGGCCCGTAATAAAGTCTTAATGGAATCTGTATGGATGTACTTTGTATTGTCTCGGATTTGCGTCCTGCAAATCCTCCGGAAAGCATATAAATAAGATTTATTGAAATCTCTTCTTGAGAAATAGGTCTAGCTTGAAACTGTGGCTTCATTTGTGGCGCTATATTTAATAAAGCCTTTAAAAAATAGCGTGAAGAAATTCCTGTCCACTGTCCATCTCCCAAATCTTCTTGAACATTATCTATTTTAGAAATATCCCACTTTGTAATGCCTTTAGATTTTAAAAAGAGTACTTCGCGCCTCTCATTTTCTAAGCGTGTAGCCTCCCTATAAGCCTGCAGACCAACAAAAAGATGGTTGGGGGGGTGTTTTTTAAAAGTTATTTTTAGCAGATGGTCCAAATAATATTTCTCTTGGAAAAAAGAATACGTTCTTTCAATAGAAAGATTCGTGTCTTCGTATGAAAGGATAAGTTTGGTTTTTTCGTTGTTTTTTATTTGATAGCGAACCCCAGAAATATAAGACCACTCTAGCGCTGGAGTTGTAAGCTCAAGATCTCCCTTGCCCCCTATTAAACTTGTAAGGGCCTCAAGCTTTTGGCCTTTATATTCAGTAAGTTTAATAGAATGAATAACCCCACCCTGAGGAGAAACTTCAACGGCATATGGTTTTTCACCTAAAACAACGGTGTCTTGTAAAATTACAAATTCAGTGGTTTTTTGAGTCGTTAGCACTTGTTCCTGTGCTGTTTGTTTTACCTCAACTTTTTGTTGAATGGGCACAGCAGGTGGAACTGCTTGATTTTTTGAGTACATCGAATACCAAATGAGGTAAATTGCTGCACAGAGCGTAACTGCTAAAAAAACTTTTTTATCCATTCTTAATCCATTTATTACAGAACACAAAACGCTTCAAGCCCATAAATGTTCCTTTAAATAATCCCTTTTCAGCTATTGCTCTTTCGGTAAACTGGCTACAAGTTTCATTAAACCTACATTGGATTTGAAATCCAACTTGAAAAAAGGGGGAGATAAAAAATCTATAGAATTTAAAAATATATCTGAGAAGCATTTTTACCCTTTATTTCTAGCTTTTTTCCATTCGTTTAGCTCATTTTTTAAGTCATCAATAAAATTCCAATTTAAAATTTGTGGCAACCTTACAACCACATTTAAGTCTATGCCGTTATAATTTTCTTTTGTTAGACGAAACCACTCTCGAATAACTCTTTTAATTCTCTTCCTCCACACGGATAGAATGCGCCCTTTTATCGTAATACCCAATCTTGCGACAGAATGCTTTGTCACATTTATTGTACTTTCTGTTGCCTTTACATCATGCAAAGACTCTGGCCGTATATGCTTCGGTTTTTCGTTTGGTTTCCAAAAAATCCAAATTGTGGCAGTTTTATAAACAAATGGATTCTCTCTTAAACGTAAATACTCTTGCCTATGGACCAAGCGGTTTTTTTTAGCAAACTTTTTTTTATTCGATTGCTCCGGAATTATTTTTTTGCTACTTTCGGAACCAATCGTTTTCTGCCTCTTTTTCTTCTTCTGCTGAGAACGGCCCTTCCACCTCTGGTAGCCATTTTTTGCCGAAAGCCATGCGTTCTTTTACGTTTAATGCGACTGGGCTGATAGGTTCTTTTCATAGAAGATAGTGATTTATTCTATTCTATTTCGTGTGTCAAGAAATTCAAAAAAATTTTTACTGATTTTTATTGCGAGTGTGTTTGCTTTTTGCTATCCCTGTTTTCCATTCAATATTTTACATTAGAGGATCTATGGAAAAAAATTTCAGTTGGGATGTTTTCGTTCAAGAAATTCAAAAAGAAATTCCACAACAACAATATACTGCCTGGTTGGAACAAATTCGGTTTGTTGAATTAAATGAAAACACGTTAACAATTAGCGCTCCAACAAAATTTAGTAAAGAATGGATTCACGACCATTTTGAAAAAATATTCCTTCAGATTTTAAAAGAAAAATTTAGTCTCTTCGTTGGTTTAAGTGTAGAAATCAGAGAAGAAGAAAGTGTTATTCCAGAAACTTCTTTTGAAGAAAATTATTATTTATCAGATCCCGTTGCAACAATCTCTGTTAAAGAATTAACAACACCAATTATTAAAACGCGTGGCGAACCTATTAATCCAAAAAATACTTTTGAAAATTTTATTGTTGGATCCAGCAACCAATTTGCTCATGCTGCAGCTCAATCGGTAGCCGAAAAACTTGCTCAACATTACAATCCACTTTTTCTTTATAGTTCTGCAGGTCTTGGAAAAACCCATTTGCTGCATGCCATCGGCAATTATGTTTTAAATAAAAACAGTAAGTCAAAGATTCTTTACATCTCAGCCGAAACTTTTGTAAACGAGCTTATTACCTCTATTCGACGGGGCCCTGAAAAGATGCTTGAATTTAGGGATAAGTACCGGACAGGATTTGATGTTTTGCTAATGGACGACATACAATTCATTGCAGGAAAAGATAAATCTCAGGAAGAGTTTTTTCATACTTTTAATACTCTGCGTTCTTCTAACCTACAAATTGTTGTAACTAGTGATGCATTTCCAAAAGAAATTCAAGGCTTGGATGATCGAGTTCGAACTAGATTAGAATGTGGGCTAGTTGCAGATATTAAGCCTCCTGAAATCGAGACGCGAATAGCTATTCTTCGTGCTAAAGCCGAACAAGCTGATTTGTTTTTACCTAACGATGTTGCTTTATTTTTAGCTTCTAACATTAAATCAAGTGTGCGTGAGCTTGAGGGTGCTTTATTAAAACTAAGCGCACAAGCTGACTTGTTAGGGGTTGAAATTAGCTTGGACCTTACTAAACAAGAGTTATCTAAAATTATTGCATCACCACTTACAGCAATAAGTGCAGATAGTATTATTGAATCAGTTGCAAATTATTTTTCAATTAAACCAATGGATCTTAAAAGCAAAGAAAGAACTAGAAGAGTTGCGCTACCTAGACAAATTTGCATGTACTTACTTAGAAAATATTGCTCCAAATCTTATCCTGAAATAGGTTTGGTTTTGGGTGGAAAAGATCATTCAACCGTGTTACACGGCGTTAAAATTATTACTTCCTCTCTTAATTCCAATCCTGACGTACAAAAGTACGTAAATCAAATTCAGGGTCTTCTTTAACTGCGCGCTCCGGTATAATCCTGTTGAAAAGCTGTGAATAAAATGGTTAATACTTTTAGTGGGTGGTTTATTCACAGTTAATAAACAGTTTATACACTTTTTTTAAAAATATATTAGTCTTTTATTTTTAATTACTTAACTATGTTATTAACAGACTTAACAGCATGACTATGAACTACGGTATTATATATAATTAATTAGGGGTTTAGAAATGAAGTTTATAACTGAAAAAACAAACTTTTTAGAAGCTCTTCAAAAAACTCAAAGTGTTGTAGAAAGAAAAAATACAGTTCAAATACTTTCAAATGTTTTATTAAATCTTGAAAAAAATAATCTTTCTTTTTCTGCAACTGATTTAGAAGTAGGTATTAAAATTTTTTTAAATGTTAAAGAGGAGAATTCTGGTTGTATAACACTTTCAGTTAAGAACCTTGTTGAATTAATAAAAGAAATGCCAGAAAAAAAACCAATCATTTTTTCATTAAAGGAAAATCATTGGGTTGAAATTCTGTGTCAAAAATCTATTTTTAATTTAGCAGGATCGTCCGCAAACGAGTTTCCTAAACTTCCAGAATTTGAAGGTGTAAATTACTTTGAAGTAAATACAGTATTACTAAAGGAAATGTTAGATCTCACATCTTTTGTAGCTTCAACAGATGAAACACGTTATCATTTAAACGGTGTATTAATTGAACAAGTTCAAAATGGTATTTCAAGGATGGTTGGCACAGACGGACATCGTTTAGCTATAATGCAGGGTGAGTTACTTTTAAATTCCAATCCACTGCTAAAAACAGGAATAGTTGTTCCAAAAAAAGGTTTGCAAGAACTAAGAAAACTTCTTACGAATGATTCAGAAAAATTATTAATGGCAATAGATAAAGGTAATTTGCTTATAAAAGTAGGAAATGCAAATTTATTTATACATTTAATTGATGGAAATTTTCCTGATTACGAACAAGTAATACCAAAAGAGAATGAAAAAAAATTCACTATAGATCGTGAAGAATTTCTTTCTGCTCTAAAAAGAGTTTCTTTACTATCTAATGAAAAAAGTAGATCTATTAAGTTATCTTTATCTAATAAATCTATTATTATTACAGCTAGCCATTTGGAACTTGGGGATGCAAAAGAAGAGCTTGAGGTTGATTATTCATACGAAGCATTAGAAATAGCTTTTAACGCAAGATATTTAATCGAATGTTTGTCGGTTCTAGATGTTAAGAAAGTATCTTTTGAATTGGGTGATAAACTTACTCCAAGTATCCTTAGGCCAGTTGAAAAACAAGATTATACTTATGTAATTATGCCAATACGAATTTAAGGAAAATAAGAATAATGGTAATCGAGCCAACACGGGAAGGCGAAAACAATTACAACGCAGATAAAATTAAAATACTAGAAGGTCTTGAGGCTGTTCGAAAAAGGCCTGGAATGTATATTGGTGATACTTCATCTAGAGGGCTTCACCATCTTGTTTATGAAGTTGTAGATAATAGCATAGATGAAGCGCTTGCTGGTTATTGCAAAAATGTAAATATTATAGTCCACCCCGACAATTCAATTACAGTTCAAGATGACGGAAGAGGAATTCCAGTAGATATGCATACTTCTGGGACATCTGCAGCAGAGGTTGTAATGACCAAATTGCATGCAGGAGGAAAATTTAATGAGGAGGACAGTGCATATAAGGTTTCCGGCGGCCTTCATGGTGTTGGCGTTTCAGTTGTTAATGCATTAAGTGAAATTTTAAGGCTTGAAATTCACCGCGATCAAAAAGTTTATCAACAAACATACCGAAGAGGTGCTCCAGAAGCACCTTTAAAGTGTACAGGTGTAACTCAAATACGGGGAACAATTGTAACTTTCAAACCTGATCCAGAAATTTTTGAAGTTTTAGAATTTAATCATGACACATTAGTCTCTCGGTTAAGAGAACTCGCGTTTTTAAATAAAAGACTTAATATTCAACTCTCCGATGAAAAAAGTGATAAAAAACATACTTTTTGTTACGAAGGAGGAATTGTTTCATTTGCAGAATTTTTAAATAAAGGCCGCGAAAAGCTTCACGAAGTTATTTACTTTAATCAAGAGAAAAACCTCCTTTCCGTAGAAGTAGCGCTTCAGTGGAATGATAGCTATAGTGAAAACATCTGCTCCTATTGTAATAATATAAATACTATTGAAGGCGGAACACATGTATCTGGATTAAAAACAGCTCTTACAAAAGTAATAAATAAATATGCTGAAGCTAGTAACCTTCTTTCGGGAATTGAAGGAGGAATACAAGGTGAAGACGTAAGGGAAGGGCTTGTAACTGTTCTCAGTGTAAAAATTCCACAACCACAATTTGAAGGTCAGACAAAAACAAAACTTGGAAATAGTGAAGTGGAAGGTTTTGTTACATCAGTTATTAATGAGAGTTTGAGTGAGTACTTGGAATTCAATCCTACCATTGCAAAAAAAATTGTAAAAAAAACTATTGAAGCTGCACAAGCTAGAATTGCAGCAAGAAAAGCAAGAGATTTAACAAGGAGAAAAACTGCATTGGATTTTGGTGGATTGCCTGGAAAAATGGCAGATTGCCAGGAAAAGGATCCGGCGCTCTGTGAAATTTTTATTGTAGAGGGTGACAGTGCCGGTGGATCTGCAAAACAAGGAAGGTCTCGAAAAAATCAGGCAATTTTACCATTAAAAGGAAAAATATTAAACGTAGAAAAGGCCCGTTATGATAAAATGCTTTCCTTTGAAGAAATTCGAACTTTAATTACTGCTCTTGGTGCTGGAATAGGGAAAGATGATTTTGATATTTCTAAAATTCGCTACCATAAAATTGTTATCATGACTGATGCAGATGTAGATGGTAGCCATATTCGAACTTTACTTTTAACATTTTTTTACAGACAGATGTCCCCAATTATTGAAAAAGGATACCTTTATATTGCTCAACCACCGCTCTATAAGGTCAAAAAAGCAAGCAAAGAGCGTTACCTTAAAAACGAAAATGATCTTACTGAACATCTTTTAACATCTGGCTTAGAGGGATTGGTTGTAAAAAATTCTAAGGGGTTAATATCTTCTGCGCAGCTTATTACCTCGATTAAAAGTGCTCTTAAATTCAAAAAACTTTTAGAAAAATTATCAAAACGTTATGAACCAGCTATTTTAAGAGAGCTTATATTTTTAAAATTTTCAACAGAACATCTTTCAGATGAAGTAAAGCTAAATGAATTTATAAAAAATCTTCAAGTGAAGGTTCAAGCAGATCAAGCAACAATCTTAAATTGGTCCTTAACATTAAAAAAAGATGAGGCGCACAATTGCTACTCGGCACACATAGAGTTTACAAGAAGTAGTGCTCGTTATTTCTGTCACATTACTTATGAATTTGTCTCGTCTCCAGAATTTGAGGAACTAAAAAAACAGTGGCTATCCATTAACGTATTGGGTGAGGGACCATATTTTGTTCAAGCTCAAGAAGAAATTCCTATTGAAATAACAAGAGTGGAAGACATCGGTGAGGAGGTGCTAGAGTTTTCTAAAAAAGGAATTTACATCCAAAGATATAAAGGTCTTGGTGAAATGAATCCAGAACAACTTTGGGAAACAACCATGGATCCAGATAAAAGGACACTGCTAAAAGTTACAGTAGAGGACGCTGCAGAAGCAGATACGGTTTTTTCAATTTTAATGGGCGATCAGGTTGAGCCACGGCGCCAATTTATTGAAGAAAATGCTTTGAGAGTAAAAAATCTTGATGTTTAACCGAGATATTGCATTTAAGTTGGTGGGTAGGAGTAGAAAATAATGAGCACGATAAAAACTAAGTTTTTAGGAGTAGGGCACTATCTTCCTTCTCGTGTGTTAACGAATGATCAACTTACAAAGGAATATGGAATTGACACATCAGATGAGTGGATTCAAACGAGAACTGGAATTAAGCAACGACATTTTGTAGAACCAAACCAAACTAATGTTGACCTTGGATATGAAGCAGCAATACGTGCAATAGAAACCGCTAAAATAAAAAAAGAAGAAATCGACTTTATCCTTTATGCAACCTTGAGCCAAGATCATGAATTTCCAGGAAATGGGTGCTTTCTTCAAGCAAGGCTCGGGTTGCCAGGAGTTCCAGCAATGGATATTCGAAATCAATGTACGGGTTTTTTGTATTGCTTAGCTACAGCCGATGCACTTATTAAAACAGGTCAATATAAGCGAATATTAATTGTTGGCTCAGAGATCCATTCGCGCGGCCTGGATCTTTCAACTAGGGGTCGAGATGTTGCAATTCTTTTTGGAGATGGTGCGGGCGCTGCTGTTTTGGGTGCTACAAATTCTGAAGATATAAGCGGTATTTTATCAACCCACCTCCATGCAGATGGGGGCTATGCTAAAGAGCTGTGGACAGAAGCGCCTGGCAGTGCTTTTCATCCTAGTCGAGTAACAAATCTTCAAATCGAAGAGGGCCTTATTTTTCCAAAAATGAATGGGCGAACTGTTTTTGTTCATGCCGTTAAGCGGATGCCAGAAGCGGTTATGGAAGCCTTAAATCACAATGCACATACATTAGAAGATCTTGATTTATTAGTTCCACACCAAGCAAATATTCGCATTAATGAAGCCGTTGCTAAAGGACTTGGGCTTCCCGATCGCAAGGTTTTTAATACGATTGATCGATTTGGAAATACCACGGCAGCAACGATCCCAATTGGTTTAGCTGAAGCAGTAATTCAAGGAAAACTAAAACAAGGCATGCTTGTTGCTTTAGCTGCTTTTGGAAGTGGGTTTACTTGGGGTTCTTGTTTATTGAGATGGTAGCATAATGGAAAAATCTATAGAAAAAGGAATAGTTCCAATAAGTATTGAAGACGAAATGAGGGGGGCGTATCTCGACTACTCAATGAGTGTGATTGTAGGTCGAGCGCTTCCAGATGTGCGAGATGGTTTAAAACCTGTTCATAGGCGTGTGCTTTTTGCAATGTACGACCTTGGAAATACTTATAATAAAGCTTATAAAAAATCTGCGCGAGTAGTTGGTGATGTAATTGGTAAATACCATCCACATGGAGATACCGCTGTTTACGATACAATTGTCCGTATGGCACAAGATTTTTCACTGCGATATCCGCTTATAGATGGACAAGGAAACTTTGGATCTATTGATGGCGATAGTCCGGCAGCAATGCGGTATACCGAAATTCGGATGGACAAAATAACTGAAGAGGTTTTGGCGGATATTGATAAAGAGACGGTGGATTATAGTCCCAACTACGACGACTCTTTACAAGAGCCAACTGTAATGCCATCTAAACTTCCCAATCTTATTATCAACGGAACAAGTGGCATTGCCGTTGGTATGGCAACGAATATTCCTCCTCACAATCTTACTGAAGTGTGTGACGCAATTGTAACGCTTATACGGGATCCAAAAATTACTGTAGATGAGCTTTGTGAGTTTATTAAGGGTCCCGACTTTCCTACTGGGGGATCGATTTGTGGAATAAGTGGCGTGCATTCTGCATACCGAACAGGAAAAGGAATTATTCGTGTCCGTGCAAAAACAAAAATTGAACCTAATAAAAAGGGCGATAGAGAATCCATTATTGTTTATGAATTGCCCTATCAAGTAAACAAAGCAAAGCTAATTGAAAAAATTGCTGATCTTGTAAAAGAAAAAACAATAGAAGGTATTTCTGATCTCAAGGATGAGTCTGATAGAACAGGGATGAGAGTTGTAATTGAATTAAAAAAAGGTGAAAACGCTCAAATTATTTTAAATGCTCTATATAAGCTAACACAAATGCAAGAGAGCTATGGCATGATTATGTTAGCCCTTCATCACAAACAGCCAAAAATTTTTAATTTAAAAGAAATGCTTCAGGCGTTTATTGAGCATCGAAAAGAAATTATTGTTCGAAGAACTGTTTTTGATCTTAAAAAAGCAGAAGCAAAGGCACATGTATTAGAGGGCTTAAAAAAAGCAGTTGAAAATATTGATCCTATAATAGCTTTAATTAAAGCAGCTAAAAATCCTGAGGAAGCAAAAACAGGTCTTATTCATAAATATCAATTTAGCATAATTCAAGCGCAAGCAATTTTAGAGATGCGCCTACAAAGGCTGACGGGCTTGGAGCGAGAAAAAATACTTCAAGAGTATAAAGAAGTTCTTGAATTGATTGGAAGATTAAAACAAATCCTGGGTTCAGAGAAGTTAATTTCAGATATTATTATTAGCGAGACAGAGGATCTCAAAAAAAATTATGGTGATAAACGACGCACAGATATTTTAGAAGCAGAGATAGAGTCTATTGAAGATGAAGACCTGATTTCAGATGAAGACACCATTGTTGCTATAACAAATACCGGCTATGTTAAGCGAATGAGCCCGTCGCTTTATCGAAGTCAAAAACGCGGTGGGCGCGGCACAAAAGGGATTGCTACAGCGGAGTCTGACTTTGTTTCAAATGTATTTAAAACAACAACATTAAGTTATCTTTTGTGTTTCACGAATAAGGGGCGTCTTTTGTGGATTAAGATTTATAAAATTCCAGAGGGCTCTAAAAGCGCTAAGGGAAAAGCGATAATAAACCTGCTTGGTCTTCAGTCTATGGAAACCATTAAAGCGGTTTTAGCGGTTCGTGAATTTAAAAATGATCAGTATGTCATTATGGTAACGAGGCAAGGAGTTATTAAAAAGACAGAGCTCAGCCAATTTGAAAATGCAAGAGCAAAGGGAATCATTGCAATTACCTTTGAGGCAGGAGATGAACTCGTTGGTGTCCGACTTTCAGATGGGAAAAAACAAATTTTCTTATGTACAAAAGAAGGTATGAGCATCTGTTTTAATGAGGATGAAGTTAGGTCGATGGGACGAGGGGCGAAGGGTGTTTGTGGAATTGATCTTGAAAAACAAGACAGTGTTATAGGAATTGAGGTATTAGATTTTCTACAAAAAGACGTAACTATTCTTACTGTAACGGATTTGGGTTACGGTAAGCGAACTGCCCCAGAAGAATACAGAATTCAAGGTAGAGGAGGAAGGGGGCTCATCAACATGTATATTGAAAGCAAGGGACAGGTGATGGGTTGTAAGGTTGTAACGGACAAAGATGATTTGATGTTGATTACAAATCGAGGCCAAGTTTTACGAATTCCAGTTGCTCAAATCAGAGAAACAAGCAGAAACACTCAGGGCGTTAGGCTTATTCATTTGAAAGAATCTGAACGAGTTAATAGTATTGAGCTTTTAGCCGAGAAAGAAGAAGAACTGATAAATGATGAGAATCTTTCAGATCCCACTCCTATTGGAAACGCGTAGAGCACATCCAGGCTTTGCTCCAAAAGTAACAATTTTTGCTACGAAAATACTTCTTGGATGCGCTCTTAGTTTTTGTGCTTGCAATATGCAAGCTGGGAAAAGCCACTATATTTTAGCAGAACGGTTATTTAATGATCGCAAGTACAGTGCTGCTGTAGTTGAGTTTCAAAAAATAATTGAAGAGGATCCAAAGGGGCCTCTTGCGCAACAAGCTCTTTTTCGCATCGGACTTATTCAATATCTATATTTAGAAAATTACTCATATGCGATAGAAACTTTCGGAAGATTTATTGTTTTATCGCAAAACATAGACCTTGTTTATCAAGCCGAAAAAAGTATTGGAGAAATTTATTTTTCGAAACTCGAGGATTATAAACAGGCAATTCAGCAATATGAAAAACTTTTACAAAAATATCCGCGGTCTCCAGAAAATGATTTTTTTATCTTAAGAAAGGCAAAAAGTTATTACAGTATTTTAGAATTTAAGAAAGCAATTCAAACCTATCAAGAGCTTATTTCAGCTAATCCAAAAAGTACGTATGTGGTAGAAGCTTTTTATCAAATAGGAAACACTCATTTTACAAGTGGAAATTGTGAGCTAGCAATAAAGGCATTTAAGGAAGTTACAGAAAAATTTAGCAAGTCTCCACAATTTATTTTTGCAGAGTTTGGTATTGGAAATTGCTTTGAAGAACTTGAAAAATGGGACGAGGCACAGCAGATTTATACAAAAATACTAGACAGGTATCCCACAAGAAAAGTAGTGGAATCAAAAATTAAGAACTTAGAAGACAGAAAAAAAAGGAAGTTGGGGCAGTGAATAATGAAAAAAAAACATTTCAAAAGTTGGCGTTTGCTTTTTTTTCTGTTACAGAAGTTTTTATAAGTACAATTGTGGGTTTGCTAGTGGGTTGGGGATTCGATACATTATTTATAATAACAAAACCATGGCTGACTGTTTTTTTTGTATTTTTAGGATTAAGTGCTGGGTTTTATAGATTGTCAAAAAACTATTTAAGGGAAACACATGAAAAATAAGCTGAATTTTATGAATTATACAAATTTTGCTTATGGGGTTTCTGGGGTTATTATTTTCTTCGTCTTCGGTTTGTCTAATACGTGGAAATCTTTTTTGGTTGGATGGATTATATCTGTTGTAAACTTAGAGATTTTAAAAAAGATTGGGTTTATTTTGATTCAAGTTTTTAATAACTTAAAGCCAGGGCCATCGCTTTGGTTTTTTCTAATCATGAAATTTATTTTCTTAGGTGGCGCGCTTTATTGGCTTTCTGAAACAAAATGGTTAGTAGCGGTTCCGTTTTTATTGGGCACAACCACAGTGCTTATAGCAGGGCTTAGTTTGGGGATAAAAGAGGTATACTATGCACGGTCATGAACCTTTTAATTGGGTTCAATTGATCCCTGGGCTTGAACTTGCACCGATTCACTTGGTTACATCTGTTATTGTTGCGTTGACCCTGGTTGTGTGTGGTCTTATCGCAACGCTAAAGTTGCGAGCTTCGGGGAATCCATTAATACCAGAATCTAGGCTAACTTTTCGTAATTTTTTTGAAATAATAGCAGAAAAAATATATGGTCTTTGTGAAAGCGTGATGGGTGAAGAGTCTACAAAAAATTTCTTTCCTTTAATTGGGACACTTTTTGTTTTTATTTTTTCATGTAATTTATTGGGTCTTGTGCCGGGATTTCTTCCTCCAACTGATAACATAAATGTAACATTAGCGGCAGGGCTTTTTGTTTTTATTTTTTATAATTTACATGGCTTTAAAGCACATGGGGTTGGGTATATTAAACACTTTATGGGACCCGTATGGTACTTAGCGCCGTTAATGTTTGTGATTGAGCTTGTGTCCCATGTTTTCAGGCCAGTGAGCTTAGCGCTAAGATTAAGAGGAAATATGATGGGCGATCACGCTGTTTTAGGTGTATTTATGGATCTTATCCCATATGGTGTGCCTATAATTTTTTATGTGTTAGGTTTATTTGTATCGTTTATTCAGGCATTTGTTTTTTGTTTGTTAACGATGGTTTATATTAACTTGTCAACCGCACATGATCATTAAGAAAACGTATCGCGAAAAAATTCGCGAAGTAGAGAGGAGAAAAATCAATGATGAAAAACAACATTAAAGCAGCACTTGTAATGCTCGCAACATTCTTATACACAGGTTTAGTTTTTGCGGCAGAGGGCGGATCTTCAGATCCTTACGCTTCTTTAGCTGCAGGACTTGGAATCGGGATAGCAGCTTTTGGTGGGGCTTTAGGTCAGGGTCGAGCTGCTGCTGCAGCACTAGAAGGTATTGCTAGAAACCCTTCTGCTGCCGGCAAACTCTTTGTTCCTATGATCATTGGGTTAGCGCTTATTGAGTCTTTAGTTATTTATGCTTTTCTTGTAACTTTTGTAAAAATTAAAACAGGATGACGAACAAGACTCCCGCTGAGCGAAGCGGAGGAGATCGCTTTGGTATACAGCGAGTGTTGGGGATGTCTCGGGTATTGCCACAACAAGCATTAAAGCTAGATGCCTCCCTTCCTATTTATGAAACTGAAATCTTAGTTGAGGTTCAAGCGCTAAACATTGATTCTGCCAGCTTTCATCAAATAAAAGAAAGTTGTAAGAATGATGCTTCTAAAATTAAAGAACATATTTTAGAGATAGTAAAAGTACATGGCAAACATCAGAATCCAGTTACGGGCTCTGGTGGCATGCTTATGGGTTCTATTGAGCAAATTGGGTCACGGTTTTTTGATGAAAAAAAACCAGATGTAAAAGTTGGAGATAGGGTCGTGTCTTTAGTTTCATTAACATTAACTCCATTATTTCTAAAAAAAATAAATACTGTTTACTTGAAGCATGGCCGAGCGGATGTGGAGGGTGAAGCTATTTTTTTTCAATCTGGAGTTTATTCCAAAATTCCTAGCGATATTCCTGAGGGAGTTTGTTTGGCGGCTTTAGATGTGTGCGGAGCACCCGCACATGTAAAAAACATTTGCCGTCCAGGAGATACAGTAGCGATCATTGGAGGAGCAGGAAAATCTGGGATTCTTAGTCTTTTTGCAGCAAGGCAAGCGATAGGAAAAGATGGCCTCATCATTGCTTTAGATTATAGTCCAGCGGCACTACAGGAAATTAAAGAACTTGCCATAGCAGATGTGGTTGAAGTTTGTAATGCACAGGACGCCGTGCCAACTTATGAGCTTGTTAAAAAAATGACAAATAATAAAATGGCAAATGTAGTAATAAATTTAGCTAATGTGCCAAATACGGAAATGGCTTCTATCCTTTGTGCTAAGCCTGATGGCATTGTTTATTTTTTTGGTATGGCAACAAGTTTTACAAGAGCAGCGCTAGGGGCTGAGGGGGTAGCGTCATCAGCAAAACTCATGATAGGTAACGGCTATGCGCATGGCCATGCTGAATATACCTTACAAATTTTAAGGGAGAGCAAGGAAATTAGAAAAGTCTTTGAAAATCGTTATGGCGCATCTTGAACTAAATCAACAAACTATTATTGAGTGTAGAAGGCTTGCTGCACAAATAGTATTAAAAATTAAACCAGTAATCGATCTGCATACCACGGTAGGTATCGAAAGAGCAGCACTTCGTTTGATTGGGGTGAGCGGCGCACTTCATAAAGAAGGACTTCGTTATCCTTTTTCAAATTCTATAGTAGATCAACTTAGAGAAGACAGGGTTCTTTCGAAGGGAGCACTTTTTTGGTTTGTAAATGCACTTACACAAACAGGTCTTAGCGTTTCTGAGTTATCACAAAAAACCAGTACTGGTGAGCTTAGGCTTAGCCAGCTTGAGAAGACGCCGGTAGCGGAGCTTAAAAAATATGCATATGACCTTTGTAAGGAGTCCCTTAAAAAACTTGCCATGCGACGCGAAGAAAGGTGGGCACTTCGCAAAACACAGGGCGATCCATTCGATTTAAGCTTTAGTTCAAGGCCACTTGTTTACGTTATTGTAGCGACAGGAAATATTTATGATGATGTCATTCAAGCTCAGGCTGCAGTTGAAGCAGGAGCGGACGCCATTGCTGTCATTCGTTCTACGGCACAAAGTTTATTAGATTATGTTCCTGAGGGAGCGACTACAGAAGGTTTTGGTGGAACATATGCTACGCAAGAAAATTTTAAAATTATGAGAGATGCTTTAGACAAAGAAGGAAAAAAAGCAGGGCGCTATATTCGTCTTACTAATTATTCTTCAGGTCTTTGTATGGCTGAAATTGCTGCTCTTGCAGCAATGGAGCGCCTTGATTTTTTACTGAATGATGCCATGTACGGAATTCTTTTCCGTGACATTAATATGAAAAGAACTCTAATTGATCAAAATTTTTCACGCATGATTATTGCATACTCAGATATCATCATTCACACTGGCGAAGATAATTACCTTACTACGGCAGATGCTATAGAAAATGGTCACCAAGTGCTTGCCTCACAGTTTATTAATGAACGCTTTGCTTTAGAGGCACATATGAAAGAAGAACAAATGGGATTAGGGCATGCTGCTGAAATGAACCCTTGGCACAACAATGTTTTTCTCCTTGAGATAGCAAGAGCTCAAATGACGCGGGATATTTTTCAAAAATCACCAATTAAGTTTATGCCACCTACTCGCCACAAGGTTGGGGATATTTTCTTTAGCCATGTCATGGATGCGATGTTTAATCTTGTGGGTGTTTTAACAAATCAAGGCATTCAGCTTTTGGGAATGCCAACGGAAGCCATGCACACGCCACTTTTACAAGACAGATTTGTAAGTATTAAAAGTGCTCATTATATTTTTAATGCGGCAAAAGATTTAGGAAAAGAAATTTCATTTAAAAAAGATGGGATGATTACCATGTGGGCCTCCAAAGTACTAGAAGACACACTTCAACTTTTAAGAAAAATTGAACACAGTGGGCTTTTTAAAGCCATTGAAGATAGGTGTTTTGCAAATGTTTCACGTAAATTAGATGGAGGAAAAGGCCTGGATGGTGTTGTACAAAAAGATAAGGAATATTTAAATCCTTTTTTTGAGCTTTTATGATGGATAAGAGTGCGGTGGATCTAAAAAAAATTTTACCATACGGCGATATAAAGGGTGATGGTGTTGTACAACTCGCATTTACACTACCCGTGCCTGTTTCGCCAGAAGCAAGAGAAGCAGCAATTCAAGTTTGCAAAAAAATGGGACTTGAAGAAATAAAAGTTGCTACTATGGAAAAAGCAGCAACAAGGTTTTCTTTTTTTGTTGTGTATGGAAAAACAAAGCACCCGATTGATTTTACTCAAATTAAAGTTTTAAAAATAGACTCTCCAGTTTTATCTAGAGTAGAAATTGATGCGTTAGTTAAGGAAACGTTTGGAAGAAAACTTATCATACTTGGCGCATGTACAGGCTATGATGCGCATACTGTTGGTATTGATGCTATTTTTAATATGAAGGGTTTTGCTGGTGACTATGGGCTTGAGCGCTACGAATGGTTTGATGCAAAAAACCTAGGAGCACAAGTTTTAAACGAAGACCTTCTTAAGTTAGCAGTTGAGCAAAATGCAGATGCGATTTTGGTTTCAAAAGTAGTCACGCAGCATAATATTCATGTTAAGGATTTAAAGGAACTCATGGAGAAAGCTGAAAGAATGGGTATTCGAAATAAAATTATATTTATTGCTGGCGGACCAAGAGTAACACATCCACTTGCTATTGAGTGTGGTTTTGATGCAGGATTTGGTATAGGGACAAAGCCTTCTGAGGTTGCAAGTTATATTGTCCACGAATTGTTAAAGAAAAAGGCATGAAAAACATTCTATTTGAGGTTCAAAAAAAACAAGGAATTGTTGGTAGGGAACAAGAGATAGAACTATTATCCATTGCTTTGCAGGCAGGTCGAAACATCTTGGTGGAGGGTCCTGTGGGAGTTGGAAAGACCGTTCTTGCTCAAGCAGTGGCTAGCGTTTTAGGAAAAAAAGTAATTAGAATTGATGGAGACTCTAGATTTTCTGAACAAAAACTTACGGGCTGGTTTGATCCTGCATTAGCAATAAAAAAAGGTTATTCTAAAAAAACGTTTGTATTGGGTCCGCTAGCAATAGCAATGCATCAAGGTGCAATTCTTTTTATTAATGAGCTTAACCGAATGCCAGAAGCTGTACAAAATGTCCTTTTGCCTGCAATGGATGAGGGGATGTTACTCATTCCGCAGCTAGGAGAAATTCATGCTAAAGAAGGTTTTTTGGTTATTGCTACTCAAAATCCACGTGAGTTTGTTGCGACCTCTCATTTAAGTGAAGCGCTTTTAGATAGAATGGAGTGGGTAAGACTAGACTACCAAAGCTTTGAGGAAGAGCTTGAAATTGTAAAATATGTGACAAAGTATTCGGAACGGGAACGTGATGTGAGTGCGACAAAGTATAATGCCGAGGCTTTTCTTTCTTGGGCGGTTTCTCTTGTAAGGCTAACGAGGTCTCATCCAAAAATTAAAAGAGGTGCTTCTATTAGAGCTGCTATTGCCTTAATTCAAATACTTTCAAAAAAATCCAATCCATCAGAGAAGGATTTTTTAAATGCGGCCTCTTTAGCGCTTCCCAGCAGGATTGAGCTACTACAAGCAGATTTAGAGGGTGGAATTTCTCAAGCTATTGAGTCTTTAATTTTAGAATTAATAGACGAGCTAAAAAAAAAAGAAACAATTCTGCAGTCCATACCCATGACGCACTAGAGGGTTTACAACGGGCGTATTTAAGTGAGTCAACAAAAGAATTGTCTCCAACTTTATTTATAGCGCCAGAAATAAAACAAGACCCGTTCCTAGATGAAAAAGAAGGCTGGGATATTGCGGTTCGATATCAAGACATTCGAAGATTAGGAAACCTCTCAACGAAAGATAAAAAACAATTAAAAAAACAAGCAATAAAAGAGATATTAAGGCGCGCATACCACGTGGTTGGCGCAGTCCTTAAGCCAGAAAAAACTGTGAGCGTGGATTTTCAAATGTATGAATCTATTGGAAGGCGCGGTGATATTGATGTGCTTTCATCCGCAGAAGAAATTTTAATGAATGGATTAAAGCAAGAAAACTTACGATTTGAAATTCGAGTTGAAAAAGAACGCGATGTCTTAGTGATGATGGACGCTAGTCTTAGTATGAGAGGAGAAAAGCTCGCGCTTTTATCTGTCGCAGCAGCTGTGGTAGCACTTTGTGTGCCCGAACAAAAACTTTCTTTTTTTGGATTTGATTCACAAATTAGAAAAATAAAATTTTTTTCAGAACCCATGCCTGTAGAAAAAATTGTAGAAAAAATCTTAGAGCTTCCTGCTGGTGGTTTTACAAATCTTGAGTTGGCCCTCAAAGAAACGTTGTCTGAGCTCTCTTTGCGGCATAAAGATCATGCCAATGTCATTCTGATTAGTGATGGAAAATATACAGAAGGAAAAGATCCGCTTTATCTTGCTTCTTATTTCAAGCATTTACATTGTTTAAAAATTGGCCGTGACCAAGGCGGCAGAGAATTGTTGTTAGATCTTGTTTTACATGGAAGCGGTCATTTCTTTGAAACCAGGAGCGAAAAAGACATTCCTAAAGCCCTCTATAAAGCTATTCGAGCATTAAATATGTAGCCAAATCAGCTTTTACTTGCAAATTGTAATAAATAACTAAAAACACATATTTTAGTAATATATACTTTCTTAATGATAGCCACTCAAAGCAAATTATTTGCTGTCTTGCGCCAATACAATCCTTTTCGAGCTTAAAACAGAAGACCAAGAAGTATAAAACACATTGACCCACCGCACAAATAGTGCTATGTCCAACACCTAATAATAAAAAAGTGGGGTGTCTATGGCTGGAATTAGAGTTTTTTTATTTTTCTTATTTCTTTTTACAAATGGTCTTTTTGCAAAAGAATTGTCTGAGTACTGGAAAGAAACAGGATTGCAGTCCCAGGAATTTATAAGACAAATTCCATCTTGCAATGATGACGAGAGGTCGTTTTTAGGTTGTGTGAAAGCACTCAATGCCGTGCTTGCGTATTCTCAGCAGCACTTAGCTTTAATTTTAACAAGTCAAGTAGATGAGTTAATGAAAGAAAATCCCAATATTATTGAAGTAAAAAAAGATTTTGGTTCCACAAAGCTTGTAGAGTTTAAAAAATTAGATAAAGAAAATTCGGAAGAAAAAGGAGAAGAAAAGAAAGAAGAAGCCACAAAGAAAACACTGGAGGAAATAAAAACTGAAAACCAAAAAAACATTAATACTTGGTTTGAAATTTTTAATGCAGGTGATGACCGTTTTAATTTAGAAGAACTATTTAAAGAGGCTTTCGAAAAAGTAGAAAAAGATAAGCAAGCAGAAGCGACAGCCAGCGCCATTAACGAACTATTTGCAATAAAGTTTGATCCACACACACATCTTATTCCAAAAGCTAAGTTTAAAGATGATATGGAGTTCTCAGGAGAAAGATTTGCTGGTGTTGGAATGGTTTTAGGTATTAGAAATGGTCTGACAACAATTATTGCGCCATTGGAGAATAGCGTGGCATTAAAAGCAGGGCTTAAAGCGAAAGACATTATTGTAGAAATTGACGACCAAGATGTAACAAAGCTAAATTTAGAGCAAGTAGTAGATAAAATCCGTGGAAAAATTGATACTGTCGTAAAAATAAGAGTAAAAAGAAAAGACATTCTTTTAGATCCAATAAGTATTGTAAGGGCGCCAGTCATTAGAGAAAATTTAGAGACGAAAGTAATCGAAGATAGCGGACTTTCTATTGGTTATATTAAACTAAATTCCTTTGTGGAAGAAAACACCTGTTCATCTATTTATTGGGCAGTTAAAAATCTAGAATTAAAAGAAAAAGTAAAAGGCTTGATTTTAGATTTAAGAGGTAATCTCGGTGGACTTTTAGACCAATCTGTTTGTGCAGCAGGAGTATTTTTGGGAGGAAATAAGTTAGTCGTTTTTGAAAAAAGATTAAATCAAGCAAGCATTGATTTGCCGCTACTGACATATGGTGGAGATTATTCAGCCTTACCTTTAATAACCTTAATCAATGACAGCTCAGCGAGTGCTTCAGAAATTTTATCAGGAGCACTTCAAGACCATGCCAGAGGATTTATTATTGGTGAAAGATCTTTTGGAAAAGGCACAGTGCAGGTAATTGAGCATTATGCAGATAAAATTTCTATAGCAAGAACGAGATCACGGTTTTACCTGCCTTCTGGAAGAACAACACATATTGATGGCGTAACTCCGGACATTGAAGTTTTTGAAAGCCCAATCCCAACAGAAGAAGATAAAAGATCTTATCGAGAAGAAGATATGTTTTTTGTTTTACCTTCTGAGGAAAATATAAAGTGGACTCAAAAACGCCCACAAGAAGTCGCAAGTTTAAATCAGTGTGTGCAAACAACGGGTTCAGCAGTGAAGTTTTTTAATGAAAGGCAAGACGACGCTATTCCGCCAGATTATCAACTTCTTTTCGCGCAAGATGCAATGACTTGTATGGTTAGCAATGAAGAAAAAATAGCTAAAAAAGATCCAAAAAAGGATGGCAACAAAAAACCAGCACCAGAAAAGAAACCGCAAGGAAAACCAAAAGAAAAGAAAGCTAAAGACCAGTTTTTATTTTAAAAATAGTGTCATCTAGGGTTTAATTGACTTTAAAAAAATATAGGTCATAATATGGTTATGAGTAGGTTATCTTTTTCCAGAGCCCCTGTTAAAATTGCAGAGCTTAAAGCTAAGCTTGCTAAATACTTGAGACTTGTAAAATCAGGAGAAGAGGTTCTTGTGTCTGAATACCACACCCCAATCGCTAAAATTGTTCCTTTGAGAAAAGAAGAGGTACTTCCTTCTGTGAAGCCAGAAAAGAGCTTTCAAAGTACGATCTTGCAACTTAAAGTTCCGCATATACCAACTCCAAAAATCGATGTCCTTGAGTTGCTGTATGAGGATCGCCAAAGACGATGAATGTGTACCTAGATTCTTCTGTTGTATTGAGAATGGTTTTAAATCAAAAGGAATCTTATACAGGATTTCATAAAATTAAGTATGCCGTGTCTAGCGAACTCTTAAAAACAGAATGTCTTAGAACTGCTGATCGTTTTCGTGCCAAAAACCAATTAAATGATGTGTTGTATGCTAAATGTATTGAAGCAATTTACGAAATTTTAAAAGGTATAGAATTGGTCACTGTAAACACGTTGGTTTTAAACCGAGCTGCGCAGCCTTTTTCAATTGCACTAGGTACTTTAGATGCCATCCACCTGGCAACTTGTCTGCTATACAACGAACATAATACAACCAGACTGGCTTTGCTTACTCATGATACACAGTTGTCGCAAGCCGCAAGAGTCTCTGGCCTTGAGGTTTGGGGATAGCCCCGATAAATGAGAACGAAACAATTGTTTCGTAATTTCGAGAGTAAGGCAAACAAAACAACCGACCATTTTAGTGTTGATGCACTTAGTAGGACTGTCGAAAAAGTGCGATTTTAATAACTTTGTGACTTTGTTGAAATCCTCTAAAAAAGACGAAAAATGCTTAAAAAATTTTAAAATTATCTAATGATTTCAATACTGATTATGTAGATTTTGTAAAAAATTACTAGGATTTCAACAAACTGCTTTCAATTAAATTTTAGACCTTTTTCGACAGTCCCTTA
>Ga0213870_1000224_pt1 | contig 29893 bp, 26 predicted proteins | sample WICALVC2017_Meta_FD_160119 | JGI IMG/M metagenome (GOLD analysis project Ga0213870, IMG submission 160119) | Freshwater microbial communities from subterranean cave lake in Wind Cave National Park, South Dakota, United States - WICALVC2017 | ecosystem: Environmental > Aquatic > Deep subsurface >... | reverse complement strand
CAATCGAATTTTTAAAAAACTGCTGGCCACTACTTCATCTACTACTTCAACATATTTCAATGAAATGCCATTCATTACAGGACAGAATATGTCTTGAGTTCTTCCTTGGACAGTGCGGCTATCTGTTCCCATTCTGCATCAAATTTTCCAGCAGTAATTTCGTTTGTGCGAGCGATCAAGTCAGGTGCTTGAGGCTCAAAAAATATCCCCTGAACACGGCGAGAAAAAAGCCCCACTTGATTTGATGAGATTTCTGCGATACAAACAGGCACACAAAGATTACACATAACACAAGGCAGAAAAAGTTCTGCCGCCCCTTTGAAATCACCAAAGGCCGCTTTCCAGATACCAGTCCGCACATCAATCTCCTGCGGACAGGCAGCGGTACAAGCGTTGCAGTTTCGACAAAGAGCCGCCTCTGGAAAATACTGAAACAGTGCTTTCTTGGGATCAGCAATTTCCGCCATGTTATAAATGGGCTTTTGCACTGGAAACGATTGTAAAAGAGAAAACGATATCCCCTCTTCTACAAGCAACTGACACGCCAATCCCGTCTTGAGTTCATAGCTTCCGCTTGTACGATAATACGTACTGCAAGCGCCGCAAACACCGCCTAAACAACCAATCCCGCGTGTTATTTCATGGCCAACATGCCACATCGCTTGAATAAGCGTAATGCCCGAAGGAACCTGATATCGCTTTCCCATGATCTCAACGTTGACCAAATTTTCAGCTGTATCAGCCATATTGTCTAGCAGTTCCTTACGAAAAACGTGATTCTAACATACAACTGTTCCCTACTCAATCATGCCGTCTATTGGACTACTGGCTTGCGCATACCGTTTCTTCTGCATTCTTCCCGCAAGATAGGCCATTCTGCCTGCTTTCACCCCGTAGTTCATCGCAGAGGCCATTAGAATCGGGTTCTTTGCCCCTGCGATGGCTGTATTCATGAGTATGCCATCACACCCTAATTCCATTGCAATGGCCGCATCCGATGCGGTACCCACACCCGCGTCCACAATCACGGGAATGGAGACAGATTCTCGTATGAGTTGAATATTGTACGGATTTTGAATGCCCAATCCAGAGCCGATCGGTGAGGCCAAAGGCATCACCACTGCCGCGCCTGCATCTTGCAGTTTTTTCGCCATAATCGGATCATCACTGACATAAGGGAATACGACAAATCCTTCTTTGACCAATACCCGTGTGGCTTCAAGGGTCGCAGAGTTGTCTGGAAGAAGTGTATTGGGATTGCCAATCACTTCCAATTTTACCCAGTTTGTAATCCCTGCAGAACGCGCAAGACGCGCAGTACGAATTGCCTCCTCTGCTGTGTAACAGCCAGCGGTATTGGGCAGAATTTTATAAATTTTCGGATCAATATAATCCAGCAGATTTTCAGAGGCATGGTCCAAAATATTCACACGCCGCACCGCAACCGTAACGCACTGCGCACCCGAAGCAATCACAGCCTTTTTATTTTCTTCAAACGAGGCATATTTTCCCGTTCCCACAATCAAACGAGACTGAAACGTCACCCCATCAATCACAAACGGTTTATCTATCATTTGCCCTCTTGCTTTTCACAGCCCCACAGGACTCTGTATTCCCATTTCTCAGATTTTTGGTTTTTACAGCCCCAACGGGGCTGTATAACCGCAGTCGGCGGCCCGACCCGCCGCCGACGAAGTTGATGATTTCTATGTTGTCTCCGTCTTCTAACAAGACCTGATCGAATTTATTTTTATCAATGACCAACAAGTTTTGTTCAACGGCAACTTGATGTGGAATAATATTTAATTGTGTCAGGAGTCCTGTAATGCTGGTTTGGGGTAGAATCTTTTTCTGAACGCCGTTCACCGATATTTCCACTGCAATACTAATCCGTTTTGCTATCGGTCACGAGGTCTTTGTCTGTTTTTTTATGGACGAGGTGATATAAGGCTACAGCAGGCTTTTCAACGATTCCAGAAAGCACATAGAGTAATGTTATTCCGAAAAACATGGCCTGTGGCGCAATAAATAAAACAGGCAGAATTAAAACCGTTGCGACCAAAACACTAAACGGCTGTTGATCTTTTAAACGAAGATTTTTAAAACTGCGATAGGGAATCGTGCTCACCATCAAAAAGGCCAATGCGTATATCATACTTAAAACAACAATTGGACGAATCTCTTTGCTAAAACGTAAAAGATAGTCATCAAAAATAACGAGCGTTGCGATCAACGATGCCGCGGCTGGAATAGGCAGGCCAATAAACCGATCCGATTCCTCCGTGGCGTTGTAGGCGTTAAATCGCGCAAGCCGCATTGCGCCACAGGCAATGTAGAGGGAGAGTGCCAGAAAGCCAAGCCGTCCAAAATCTGTCAAACCCCATGCGTAAAAAAGAAATCCGGGTGCCACGCCAAAGGAGACAACATCCGACAGAGAATCGTATTCCGTACCAAACCGGCTCGTTGTTTTGGTCATACGCGCCAACTTGCCGTCCAGCGAGTCGAAAATGGATGCAATGAGAATGGCCATCGCCGCACTCACATATTGTTTATTGATCACGGCACGAATCGCAAAAACACCGCAAAAAAGATTTCCTGTCGTAAATAGATTCGGAAGAATATAAATTCCTTTTTTACCGAGTTCACTAATGCGGCGTTTTTTTCTCGGTGTCATTTCAATTCCCCTAAAATGGTCTCTCCCCCAACAACTTTATTGCCGACTTCAACGCGAAGCGCGGTTCCCGCTGGAATAATCAGATCCACGCGCGATCCAAAACGAATCATGCCAAACCGTTCTCCACAATTCATTTTAGTGCCTTTTTTGGACCAACATACGATTCGTCTTGCAATGAGACCCGCAATTTGAATCAGAATAACTCTTTTCCCCCATGGGGTCTGTATTAAAAGTTTATTCTGCTCATTTTCCAATGACGCCTTAGGCACATTGGCCGCAAGAAAACGTCCCGGATTATAAGCAATACCGACAATCTCTCCCTCTACGGGAATACGATTGACATGCACATTAAAGACATTCAGAAAAATACTAACCCTTAATGCAGGCCCTTCGATAAATTTATCTTCATAAAATTTTACAATCTCAACCACAACGCCATCGGCAGGAGAGACAATCAGTTTTTCCCCACTCGGAACATTTCTGTGTGGGTCTCTAAAAAACCAGATACAAAAACAGGTCAGCAGACCGAAAAACGTTGTTGTCTGAACATTCATCGCAAGATGGGAAATCCCTGTTAAAACAGCACCCATCGCGATAAAGCGAACGCCGTCGGGAACGATCAGTGTATGTGTTTCACGCGTCATATTTAATTCTTGTTTAATTCTTGGCCTGATCAACCAATTTGTCTTTTCCAAGCCAAGGCATCATTCCGCGCAAACGCTTACCGACTTCTTCCACCGGATGCGCTTCTCCCCTTTTGACCAATGCGTTAAAGACTGGCCGTTTTGCTTTGTTCTCAAGAATCCATTCTTTCGCAAATTGACCTGACTGAATCTCGTTTAATATCTTCTTCATTTCTTTCCGCGTTTCGTCTGTTATAATTCTAGGGCCACGGGTTAAATCGCCGTATTCTGCCGTGTTGGAAATAGAATAGCGCATATTAGAAATACCGCCTTCGTAGATTAAATCAACGATCAGCTTGACCTCGTGCAGACATTCAAAATAAGCCATCTCTGGTGCATAGCCTGCTTCCACCAAGGTTTCAAATCCTGCCTGAATCAGCGACGTTAAGCCTCCGCATAATACCACCTGTTCGCCAAAAAGATCGGTCTCTGTTTCCTCTTTAAAATTGGTCTCAATAACGCCCGCATGGGTTCCGCCAATCCCTTTGGCATAAGCCAATGCAATCGCCTTGGTTTGACCTGATGGGTCTTGATGAATGGCAATCAGCGCGGGTACCCCGCTTCCTTTTACGAACTCCGATCGCACCAAATGCCCAGGCCCTTTTGGTGCAACCATAAACACATTGATTTCGGGGCTGGGCGTCACTTGCCCAAAGTGGATATTAAATCCGTGCGCAAAGGCAAGATATGCCCCTTTTTTTAAATTGGGGCCGATTTCCTGCTGATAAAGATCGCCGGTTAACTCATCGGGTGTCACAATCATCACAATATCTGATCCCAAAACGGCATCCGCAACCGGCATTACTTTTAGTCCAGACGCGGAGGCCTTATCCCAAGACCTTCCTTCGCGCAATCCAACCACAACCTTTACGCCGCTATCAATGAGATTCAAGGCATGGGCATGACCTTGACTGCCATACCCAATCATTGCAACCTGTTTATTATTTAAAATGGAAATATCAGCATCTTGATTATAATATACTTTCATGTTTACTCCTTGTTGATGACGGCAGGACAACGGATGCCCACCTTAAACTTGCCCCAAACGACTCCGCCGATCCTTTGCGGGCGCTACTGCCGCCTCTTCCTTGAAAGACGCAGTCTTTGCCTCCTCTCGTGGAATGGCAATGCGGCCTGTACAGATAAATTCTTTAATGCCAAGGGGTTTCAACAAATTCAATATTGCCACGATTTTTTTTGGATCGCCGCTCACTTCAATGGTATAGGTGATGGGCGTAGAATCTACAATTTTCCCGCGAAAAATATCAACAATCCTAAGCGCCTCGCTCCTAGATTCGTCCTGCGCATGTATTTTAATCAACGCAGTTTCTCGTTCCACATACTCTTTGTCGGTCAGATCAATCACCCGAATGACATCCACTAATTTATTAAGCTGTTTTGTAATCTGCTCAATAATGCGGTCATCGCCCGCAGTGACAATCGTCATCATCGCAGTGGTGGGGTCAAGCGTAGGACCTACGGACAAAGAATCAATGTTAAATCCCCGTCCAGAAAAAAGACCTGATACACGGGCCAACACTCCAAATTTATTTTCTACAAGAACAGAAATGATATGTTGCATACAGACCTATGCGGTCAGCACCCCTTCCGCATCTTCTTCTTTAACGGGCATTTTCTGATCTGTCGTGTCTGGGTCTTTGAAAACCATTTCATGATGACCTGCGCCAGCCGGAATCATGGGATAGCAGTTTTCATAAGGATCAACCTGAAAATCCATCACAACAGGGCCTGGCACACGAAACGCTTCTTCCAATACCCCTTCCACTTCTCCGAACTTAGTAGCACGCAGTCCCACCGCGCCAAACGCTTCTGCCAATTTTACAAAGTCAGTGCCAGTCCCCATGTAACTTGCGGAATAGTGTCCATTATAAAAAAGCTGTTGCCATTGACGCACCATGCCAAGATATTTATTATTGATGATGGCGAGTTTAACAGGTAGTGCATAAGAAACAGCTGTCGCCAATTCTTGAATATTCATGATCACACTGCCATCTCCAGAAATACAAACCACAAGGGCATTTTTATCGGCCATTTGCGCGCCGATAGCCGCTGGAAGTCCGTACCCCATCGTCCCCAATCCGCCCGAATTAATAAACGTGCGCGGACGATTAAACTTGTAAAACTGCGCGGCCCACATCTGATGCTGTCCCACATCCGTTGTCACAATGGCGTTTCCCTGCGTCATCTCATAAATTTTTTCAATCACATATTGCGGTTTTAGAATGGAATCCCCTTGATTATAGGAAAGGGGATGGGCAATCTTCCAGTCTGAAATCTGATGCATCCATTCCCGTAGGCGATCCGCAGTACCATTCCCATTGGCGCGCAATATGGCATTTAACGATCTTAAAACAGTTTTAACATCCCCTACAATTGGGACATGCACCTGTATATTTTTATGAATGGACGTGGGATCAATATCAATATGGATAATTCGGGCATTCGGGGCAAATAGGGAGGTTTTTCCGGTCACGCGATCGTCAAACCGAGACCCCACAGCGATAATCAGATCGGCGTCGTGCATGGCCATATTGGCGCAATATGTGCCGTGCATTCCCAACATTCCCAAAAATAAGGGGTGATCTCCCGGAAACGCGCCCAAACCCATCAGCGTAAGCGTAACGGGGAAATGGGTTATCTCGGCAAGTTCTAAAAGTTCTTGCCACGCGCCTGAATGCAGGACGCCCCCCCCTGCATAAATAACAGGCTTTTTTGCTTTTGCAATCTCGTCTGCCGCCTGCTTAATTTGCCAGCGGTGGCCTTGCAAAACGGGAGAGTAGCTCCGAACCGAAATCTTTTCTGGATATTTAAAGGCTGTTTTAGCCAGCAAAACATCTTTTGGAAGATCAACCAAGACAGGCCCAGGACGCCCTGAAGTGGCGATATAAAATGCCTCTTTCATCGCTTGCGCAAGATCATTTACATTTTTCACCAACATATTGTATTTCGTGCAGGGCCGCGTGATCCCAACAACATCGGCCTCTTGAAAGGCGTCATTCCCGATCATTTGGGTGGGTACTTGACCTGTGAGAATCACCATCGGTGTAGAGTCCATGTAGGCATCTACAATCGCCGTGACCGTGTTGGTGGCGCCAGGGCCTGAGGTTACTAACAGAACACCCGGTTTCCCAGTGACCCGCGCATATCCTTCAGCCATGTGGCCACCACCTTGCTCGTGGCGGCAAAGTATAAACTCAATTTCTTTCTCGTCATACAGCGCATCAAAGATCGGAAGATTAACGCCGCCCGGGTATCCAAAAACAACCTTCACCCCTTCGCACTTTAAACATTCAAGCACCATTTGTGCCCCAGAGAGTGTCATAGTATTCCCCAAGTTATTAGCATAATTGTTATCATAACAGACAAGATTGCGTCAACTCAAATACAGTGGAAATAAATAAAGTAGCAATTGACCAGAGATGTGGATAAAACACGACATCTCCTCTCTCTTTGTCTTTGAGACTGTCTGATATGTTGCAACGCACTGCGTGAAGCGAGTATCGTAATGCGTCTAGGCCAATTTATCACAGAGACCCTATAATGCTCCGTTATCTTGCAATAAGATTATTGTCTATTTTCCCTCTTGCTCTGGGGGTTGCAACAGGTGTCTTTTTTCTCATTCATCTTATTCCCGGCGATCCAATTGATTTGATGCTCGGAGAATCGGCGGCCTCTTCTGATCGCGCCGCGCTCCGAGCAACCTTACATCTTGATGAACCGATTGTGAAGCAATACGGCCATTTTATTTCTGGGCTTTTACAGGGGGATTTAGGGCAATCTTTCAGCATGAAGAAATCGGTCTCTGAAATTCTTCTTTCAAGATACCCTGCAACATTGGAACTTGCGCTCTTTGCCCTATTGATTGCAATGACGATTGCCGTGCCCCTTGGTATTTTTTCTGCATTGCGGCATGGAAGTTTTTCGGACCAAACCATTTTATTTTTCTCCTTATTGGGTGTTTCCATTCCAAATTTCTGTCTGGGGCCACTGCTGATTATTTTCTTTTCTCTAAAACTAAACTTACTGCCAGTTTCTGGGAGGGAAGAACTGTTCTCTTTTGTTTTGCCATCACTGACCATGGGAATCGGAATGTCTGCCATCCTATTACGCATAACGCGCGCGGCAGTGCTAGAAATTCTTAGCAAAGAGTATATTCTCACTGCGCGCGCCAAAGGACTTCCGCAACACACAGTTGTCTTAAAACATCTTTTTCGAAACGCCCTCATTCCGATCATTACCGTATTAGGTCTGCAATTTGGCGCGCTCTTAACGGGTGCCATTATTACAGAGACGATATTTTCATGGCCGGGATTGGGACGTTTAACCATTTCAGCAATCTACACACGAGATTATCCGTTGGTGCAAGGATGTGTATTGACCATTGCATTTACATACTTGCTCGTCAGCTTAATCGTTGATATTTTGTACGCGATGGCCGATCCCCGAGTAAGATATTAGATGAGGTATTCAATGCATCGCATGGGCGTCTTAATCGGTTGTTTGATCTTAATTCTTCTAACTGCATCAGCCCTTTTTGCACCTATGCTTGCCCCTTATTCTCCATTTGAAATCCGATTAGAAGAAGGTTTGTCTGCGCCATCCTCTTCCCATATTCTAGGACAGGACAAGCTGGGACGAGATGTTTTAAGCCGCGTTTTGTATGGGGGACGTGTCTCGCTTTCTATTGGGGTTGCTGTTACATTCATATCGGTTTTGGTAGGCATTATGGTGGGCGCCATCTCTGGATTTCTGGGCGGAAGAGCAGATTCTATTTTAATGCGCTTTGTGGATATTATGTTCGCCTTTCCTGGCATACTGCTCGCGATTGTCGTGTCTGCGATATTAGGCCCGTCTGTATTGAACATTATTATTGCGCTGTCTATTTTAGGATGGGGCGGTTTTGCGCGCGTGATACGCGGACAAATTCTTGTTGCCCGTTGCGAGGATTATATTTTAGCCGCGACTGCCCTAGGGCTACCTCCTTGGCGTGTGGTTATCAAACATCTTCTTCCCAATGTTTTGGCACCGGTCATTGTGGAAGGATCATTTGCAATGGGCCATGCCATTGTTGCAGAAGCATCGCTTTCGTTTTTGGGATTGGGCATACAGCCTCCCACACCAAGCTGGGGCGGTATGATTAGCGATTCAAAATCGTTTCTCCTTGTGGCCCCCTATCTTGTGATCATTCCAGGACTGATTATTATGGCTGTGGTGGTGTCCTTTAACTTATTAGGGGATTGGCTAAGAGGTAGGCTAACAGAACGCGGTTGATATTAGAGTTTGGAGTGGAACTCTCCAATCTCCTGGACTACGGAGATCTTATAACAATTTCTTCCTGCATTTTTTGCCTTATACAAGGCTTGATCTGCGGATTTAATCAATTGGTCAATTGTTTTGAGGTCTGGATCAGGGACCCCTGCGATTCCAATTGAAAGTGTGATTTTATCCAACCTGCGATCTACATCTTGATGTCTCTGCAGATTCGCCGCTGAAAGTATTCGAAAAGCGACGCGTTCTGCGCTTTCTCCGCGCAGTTGCGCCAAAAGGATAACGAATTCGTCTCCTCCAAAACGGGCAACGGTATCCACACCGCGCACTTGTCCCTGAATCAATTGCCCAACACGCTTTATAATCGTATCTCCGACGTCATGACCGCATAAATCATTGACTTCCTTAAAATGATCAACATCAATCATCATGCAAGAGAAAGGAATGTTGTATCTTTTAAAACGTTCAAATTCTAAAACCACAACATCTTCAAAATGCCGCCGATTATAAAGTCCAGTGAGTGTGTCCGTAATGGACATTTTCTCCAAGCGTTTTAAGAGATCTTCGTACTCTGTATTTTTTTGTTCCAGCCGACTGCGTAATTCCACCTCACGTAATATCGCCATCACACGGGTTTTTAATTCTGTATCATCAAACGGCTTTGCAAGATAGTCTGTGGCCCCTTCCACTAGACCTTCAACCCGTTCCTGTACTTCCCCACGCGCCGTGAGCATCATGACAGGTGTCGCCTTCATCCGCATATCTTGTTTGATCCATCGGCAAATCTCTAACCCAGAAATATCAGGCAGGACTAAGTCCAAAATAACAAGGTCTGGCCGATCCAACTTGATAATTTTTATGCCGCGTCCGCCGGTCTCTGCCCAGATCACTTCATGCCCCATCTCCTCCAGTAGGGCTTTGACATGATTTGCTTCAAAAGTGCTGTCATCAACAATGAGAATTTTCGCCATGATTAACCCAATCTTATTTTTGTTCGTTTTTTGATAGCCAAAAGTTTTGCAAACCTGAACCCTAACATTATCAAACCTGATCCTGATGGAAGATCGATATAACCCTACATCTGCACGGAATCATCGTACACTAGAATGCCTAAAACAATCAACCTTTGGTGTACGCACTTATGCGGTGACGCGCAAAAACACACGCAGTGGCCATGCCACAAAGAACACACCAGAGTGTCAGTATGCATTATTTTTCTCTTTCATATTCAAAACCCTTGTGCCATAATCATCGTCAAAATTATGAATGCCATTATTTTAGCAGGCGATCGAGAATCTGCGCTTCCTTTTTGCGGTATGAATAAAGCTTTTCTTCTCTTGGAGGGATGGCCGCTTTTTATCCATGTTCTAACAGCTCTCAATCAAGCCAAAAATATTGACACCATTTATATAGTCGGCCCCCGTAAGGCCATTATGGAAGCACTTGAAAAATCGCTTTCGGCGTTCCTATTTACAAAAAAAATTGAGGTGTTGGAACAAAAGAAAACCCTTCTGGAAAATAGTATCTACGCATATCAGTACGCCTCTGCAGGAAAGCCGCCTAATGATCCCGCGCTTTTTATGCCAGCTGATATTCCACTTGTGACCGCTTACGAAATTGACACCTTTATTGCGATGTCGGATATGCGTCAATATGATTATTGTCTTGGAATGGCCAGCGAGGAACATCTCACACAATTTTATCCAAGGCAAAAAGAAATTGGCATTAAAATGCCGTACCTCTATTTAAGAGATCAGGTTTATCGCATGAACAATCTTCATATCGCGCGATTGCCGTCTAATCATTCCAACGCAATGCTTCAAACAATCTACAAACATCGCCGTCAAAAAAATATTTGGAATCGCATCAAAATGGTCTCAGCATTGGTTAAAATAAAAAACGCTCGCCCACTGCTTTTTTCATATTTTCTGGCGCAGGGGGCAGTACTTTCTGCACGATTTGGATTGCATCGCATGGCCAGACTCTTTCGCAAATCCCTGCGATTAGAACAGGTGGAAAAAGAAATATCTTCTTTGTTGCAGATGCGGTTTAAGGCGATTGAGGTCAATAGTGGCGGAGCCGCGCTTGATATTGACGATGCGTCAAGTTATAAAATAATGGTCTCCGCGTTTAGAAAGTGGCATGAAGCCCTCATGTCAAAACAGCCAGAACACCGTCTCCATGAGGCGTGCCCGTTTCAGGATCAGTGTCACGGAATAGAAACTGTCAGCCCAAATGTCGCTATGACGCAATTTTAGAAAAGAAACGCGGCAGGTCTCGGATGGACACCATCCCAATAATGTCTCGAATCGACAGGATGCCGATCGTCTTGCCCGCCTCAGTCACAACGAGATGGCGAATCCCTTTCGTCGCCATGATCCTATTCGCTTCGCGAAGAGAAGCCGTTTTATCAATATCAATAATCGGCGCATTCATAATCACACCCACAGGCAGTGTTTCTGGAGAAAGATTATAGCCAATAACCTTGCGAACCAAGTCCGACTCCGTCACGATTCCAAGGGTTTCTCCCCCCGAGGTCACGATGAGAGAGCCAATCTTTTTAGCCACCATTTTTTGTGCGGCTTCGTTCGCAAAGGCAGTCTCTTCAATAGCATGAATATCACGATGCATTAAGATCGTCAACGGATCAAAAATATCGGCCATTTCAGAAAGCGGTCCTTCAGGGTCTTCTAAAAAATGATGCACCAAATCGCGGACAGAGAGAACGCCTACAACCTTTTCATTTTCAGAAACGGCCAGATGTCGCACCCCGTTAAAATGCATCAAGTGGTTTGCATCGCGGGGCGATTTTTCAATATCAATTTCAATGAGCGGTGAGCTAATGGCAAACGCTGGCGTTTTATCAAATGGAAGGCCGATGGCAATGGCCCTGCGAACAAAGTCTGTCTCGGTGATAATACCGCTCATCTTGTGGGTATGGTCTTCAATGAAGATGGATCCAATTTTGGACAATCGCATCTCCCTTGCCGCATCAAAAAGGGAATCCATTGCGCCTATTTTTTTAATATTGCGTTGTATCAGATTTCTTAAAGACATTTTGCTATCCACATTTGTATAGTTGGGGCGCCAGGATTCGAACCTGGGTATGCGAGATCCAAATTCTCGTGACTTGCCGCTTGTCGACGCCCCAATTTCACATCTTACTATCCAGTCCCGCTGTTTGGGACATGTCCCGTGTGGCACATGTTCCTGTGCCACCTATATCGAATCTGAGAAACAATCTGCTTTAAATCCACTGCCGAAACCGCGCGGGGCACGGGTTAAAAGTTTCGCAACCCAGACATCTTTATATCCAAGTCCCTTCATCAAGGAGGCCGCAGAATCGGCTTGCTCCTCATGCTCAAAACGGGCAAAAACAGTCGGCCCGCTCCCAGACATCAATGCCAAAACGCCGCCAAACGATTCCAAAAGCGTCTTCACCTTAACAAGATTCGGCTGTGCTTTCAGTGTTACTTTTTCTAAATCGTTCTCAGCGCGATGAAGCCACGCACAATCCCCGCCTATATTAGGGATGTCTCTGCTTTTTGTCAAATCCATCACGTCACCAATTTGATGAAAGACGTCCGCTGTGGAAACAGCATCTCCAGAAAAAACAAGCACCACAAAACCACGAGAAGACAAAGAGGCTTTTTGAACCCGATCCCCTTTTCCAGAAACCCACGCAATCGGCCCATGAAAGAAAAAAGGAACATCGCTCCCCACATATCCCCCGATGCGCGCAAGATGATGACGCGACAGGCCAAGTCCCCAAAGCCTATTCAAACCGATTAAAGTCGCCGCGGCATCGCTACTGCCCCCTCCTAATCCAGCCGAAACAGGGATATTTTTCTCAAGCCGAATCCGCACGCCGCGCCTTACCTTATTTGTTCTCTCCATCTCTTTTGTAAGCATCCTCGCCGCCCTTAAAACAAGATTTGAACTGTCTTTCGGCACAACCCCTTGGGTCACCTCTAATTGAATATGCGCGCCCTCTTCCTGAAACGTAAGGGTGTCGTATAGCCCAATCATCTGCATCAGAGAAAAGATATTGTGATATCCATCCTGCCGCTTATTGAGGACGCGTAAATAAAGATTAATCTTTGCGGGTGCGTGAAGAATCAATGCCATGTTTTTGAACGCGATATCGAAAAGAACGAAAACTAATACCCAACAGTTTTGCCGCCTCTGTCTGAACCCCGTCTGAAGCCTCCAATGCCTTCATCAGGAATTCCTTCTCTAACACCTCAATAGACGCATCAAGGTTAAGCCCCAATTCCGCAATGGTTGGAAAGGATTGAGAAGCAACAGCACTTCCTTCGCCCACAGATGTTTCCTCTTCTAAATCTTCCGCCGTTAATATTACACCCACGGAAAGAGAGACTGCGCGTTCCAAACAATTTTGAAGCTCCCGCACATTCCCCTTCCACTCGCGCCGCATCAATCTTTGCAGTGCTTCTTTTTCTATCCCTGTCACTGCTTTTCCCAAAACGTCGTTGAATCGCTTAATAAAGATATTCGCTAAAATCGGAATATCTTCTCTGCGTTCTCTCAGCGGAGGGATGACGATTTGGACAACATCAATCCGATAATAGAGGTCTTCCCGAAATTGCCCTTCGGCCACCATTTTTTCAAGGTTGCGATTCGTCGCCGCAATCACACGCACATCCACCCGAATATCTTTGGTGCCGCCAACACGGCGAAATTCCTTTTCCTGTAAGACACGCAGTAATTTTACTTGAATAGACAACGGCGCATCGGCGATTTCATCCAAGAAAATCGATCCCTCATGGGCAACCTCGAAAAGTCCTTCCTTGTTAGAAACAGCGCCGGTAAATGCCCCTTTCATGTGGCCAAAAAGCTCGCTCTCTAATAAAGGCTCAGGCATCGCCCCGCAATTGACCGTTACGAAGGGATGGTCTTTGCGGAAACTGTTAAAATGAATGGCGCGCGCAATGAGTTCTTTGCCAGTACCTGATTCGCCTAAGATGAGAATGTTTGTCCGTTGATCGGCAACCTTTTGCACCTTGTCTAATACTTTTTGTATTTGCGGACTCGCACCGAAAATATGGGCAAACGCAGATTGTCCTTTTAACGTCTCTTTAAGGTAAAAGTTTTCTCGTTTTAATCTTCTGCGTTCTAGCGCATTTTGGATAACCAGACCCACCTCTTCCAGACGAAAGGGTTTGATGAGATAATCGTACGCCCCTTCTCTCATGGCCGTTACAGCGGTTTCTGTGGAGGCATACGCCGTCATCATCATCACAATCGTTTCAGGGGATTGCGCTTTGACCGCATGAAGCAATGTCAGACCGTCCATGCGCGGCATTTTTACATCGGTGAGTATGAGATCAAAATTGTCTGCCAGAAGGGTTTTTAATGCCGTATCTCCATCATCTGCCGTTTCTATAAAATACCCTTCTTTTCTAAGCGCAATGGATAAAATGTCCCGCATGCTTTTCTCGTTGTCTACAATCAGGATTTTTTCCATTTAAAATCTACACTCCTTTTGGATGTACAGGGATCTCGATCGTCATGATTGTTCCTGAAGCGTTCCCCATCACACCAATGGTGCCATTATGCTGTTCAATAATACGCTGAACAATCGGCAATCCCAATCCCGACCCAGAACTCTTGGTCGTAAAAAATGGATCAAATATTTTAGGAAGGTCTTCTTTGGAAATGCCAGTTCCAGTATCATGAAAGCGTATCGCAATCGTCTCTTCATCGTTTTTATTCTTTCCTTTTTGGGTGGTCACAGTAAGTACTCCTCCCGTGGGCATTGCAGAAAATGCATTGGTCGCAAGATTCCAAAAGACCTGCCTGAACTGATCCGGATCCACAAACAGTTCATAAGAAGGATCGCTTATTTTCAAGGCAATCTCGGTTAATCCTGCAGATTCCGATTTCTGAATGAGCGCCATGCTCTGACCTAATAGTGGACCCATAGCAATCCATATTTTCTGAGGTGGCTTGGGTTTTGCGTAAAGGAGAAATGCGGTAATAATAGCGTTGAGGCGGTCTGTTTCCTTCAGCGCAATCTCCATGAGCCGCCGATTATCAGAGCGCAAAGAAGGCTCATCTTTCAGAAGCTCGATGGACCCTGCGATAGAAGCCAGCGGATTTCTGATCTCGTGCGCCATGCCCGCCGCCATCTCTCCCATGATGGCCAGTCTTCTTTTTTGCGCCATCTCCTCTTCCATTATTTTCAAGGGGGTTAAATCCTGAAAAATACCAATCACGCCAATCGTCGCGCCTTCATCATTGCGTAACGGTGAAATCGTCGCGCCCAAAAAACAGTGCGTTTCTCTATCAGGCGTAACCCCAAAGTTCCTTCTCAACATTTCTCCTTCAAAACGTTGCGAGATGCCTGTTTTGAGCAGGATGTCATACTTCTCTCTAATCTCACTACACAAAAAGATATCCCAGCAAGGCTTCCCTATAGCCTGCAGAGGCAAAATGCCCGTAATCAAGAAAGCAGATTGATTAAAGGAGGTAATCTCGCCATTGAGATCAATCGTAAGAACCCCGCTGGGAATATTTTTCACAATATCTTCATGTAAAATTTTTAGTTTAGAAAAACCAATACGGGCCTCATCTGTTTTGCTAAAAAATAAGCCGCTCACAATCCCAACCGCATAAAAAGCAATCGCGTGTAGCAATAGACGATAGGGCGTATCCAAGAAAATCGTATTGGAAGAAGGGGCGTCTTTTATAAAGACAATCATTCCCAATAGCGATAGTGCCGCCGTTGCGGTTACAATGCCTCCTTTTTCATAAAATATATAGGCCGAGGCAAAAATCGTTCCGATGTATAAAATGGAGTAAGGGCTTTCCACATGGCCTGTCACCCCAATGAGGATGCTTTCCAAAAGAAGATCTAATACAAGTTGTATTGCGGTAAAGGTACTGCGAAGCGTTTTGCGCCATCGAAAGAGGATAATGTAAAAAGAGGTGATTCCCGCACGGAACAGAATAAAAAAATAAAAAAGACGGGTATCAAAGGTGTTTTCAATGGAATGAAAACTAAAAAGAATCAGTGTAAAAAGCGGCGGAGCAAGGAGCGGAGGTCCGAGCGTCAGCCAAACCAAACGATTGAGAATGGCCTGCCTTTTTTGACTCAAAGATATTACCCAACGAACCTATTATTACCCAACAATCATTACCCGACGAACCTATTATTACCCAACTACAGAGGCCAACTTGAAGATCGGCAAATACATAGCAATGACGACCGTTCCAATCGTCACGCCTAAGAAGACCATCAATGCAGGCTCCAGAAGCGAGGTCAGCGTCGTGACGCTGGCATCTACTTCGTCATCATAGAAATCAGCGATTTTACCCAACATGGTGTCCAAGGCGCCTGTCGTCTCCCCCACAGCAATCATCTGAACCACCATTGGAGGAAACACTTTTTCTTGATCGAGAGGCTCTGATATTGGCTTTCCTTCACTAATACTTTGACGCGATCTGTTAAGAGCGGCCTCAATCACTTTATTCCCAGCAGTTTTTGCGACAATACCAAGCCCTTCCAGAATGGGAACACCGCTCCCAATAAGGGTTCCCAATGTACGTGTAAATTTTGCAACCGCCGCTTTTTGAACAAGATCGCCCACCACAGGCATTTTAAGAAACAACTTATCCATCTGAAAACGTCCTTTTTCGGTCTGAGAATACTTCAGGATGCCATATCCGATGGCCACCATGGCCGCGATTATAATTAAAAAATTGTTTGCAACAAAAGAACTTAAATTGATGACTTGTTGTGTCAGCCAAGGAAGCTGGCCTCCAAAATCAGAAAACATCTTCGCAAAAGTTGGAATCACAAATACAAGCAAAACAACCAAAACCAATATGGCCACCGTCACCGTCACCCCCGGATAAACCAGTGCGCCTTTAATCTTCTTCTTGATTCTCATAATCTTTTCAATATGGGTAGAGAGCCTGCTCAAAATGGTGTCTAAAATACCGCCGATTTCTCCTGCAGAGACCATACTGACATAGAGTTCGTCAAAAACCTTTGGATGCTTGCGAAGGGCATCGGTATAGGTTGCCCCTCCTTCCACATCGGAACGCACTTCATGCAGTATCTTGGACAATACAGGGTTTTTGGTTTGCGTAGAAAGAATCTCAAGACACTGTACCAAAGGCAATCCCGCATCAATCATCGTTGCAAATTGCCGCGTAAAAACAACAATCTCTTTTTCAGAAACACCCGACCCCATGAGAGATATCTCGGGTATTTTAAATTTTGACAAAGAGGAAAAATCAAAACCTGCACTTTTCTTTTCAACCGAGGTGGCGAAAATATTGTCTTTTCTTAAAAGCGTAATGACATCTTCACGCGAAGCGGCTACGCGTTCCCCCTGCTCAATTGTCCCCTGCCTTGATCTTCCTGTCCACTCAAACGTATCCATTCAACATTCCCTCTTTACCGTTTTCCTCTTTGACCTCTTTATGGACCCCTCTATGGACCCCTTTATGCCTATTACTAGGGCCTTCCCATCTTTGGAGGCTCTCCTCTGAATCCCGGCGATGGCGCGCCCCCTCCCATTCTCCCTGTCCGACTGATCATGGTGACCAGTTCTTCCGGTCTTGAAGATCTCGCTATTGCAACTTCATAAGAGATAATACCCTTTGTAAACAAATTACACAATGACTGATTCATGGTGATCATGCCCGTACCTTCCTGGCCGGTTTGCATCATTGAATAAATTTGATGCACCTTGTCCTCACGGATTAAATTACGAATTGCAGCATTTGGAATCATGATTTCCACAGCCATCACCCTGCCTCCTCCGGTTTTTTTAGGAACCAATTGCTGTGAAATAACCCCCTCCAACACAGCAGAAAGTTGGGCGCGAATTTGTGTTTGTTGATGCGGCGGGAACATATCCACAATACGATTGATGGTTTGCGCCGCAGAATTGGTGTGCAAAGTCGCAAAGGTCAAATGGCCTGTCTCCGCAATGCTTAAAGTGGCTTCCGTCGTCTCTAGGTCGCGCATTTCTCCGATGAGCACCACATCGGGATCCTGTCTTAAGATATACCGCAAGGCCATCTTAAAACTCTTGGTGTCTGTTGTAATTTCTCGCTGGTTCACAATAGATTTTTTGTGTAAATGCAGATACTCAATCGGGTCTTCAATGGTAATAATATGATCGTGCCGGTCGGTATTGATGCGATCAATCATTGAGGCAAGCGTCGTTGATTTTCCAGACCCAGTAGGCCCTGTCACTAAAACCAACCCCATCGGCTTTTTAATCAGATCCAAGACAATAGCAGGAAGCCCCAGATCGTCCAACCCTTTAATCTCAAAGGGAACCGTCCGAATCGCGGCGGCCACAGCACCCTTCTGAATAAACACATTGCCTCGAAAGCGAGAAAGTCCCTTAATGCCAAACGAAAAATCAAGATCGCTCTCTTCTTCAAACCGATGTTTTTGGGCATCCGTCAACACGCTATACACCAACTGCTTGGAGTCTGACGGAGACAGCGGTGGCTGATCCATTGGATGCAACTGCCCGTCTATTCTGATCTGCGGTGGAGAGCCGGCAGTAAGATGTAAATCTGAAGCCCCTCTTTCTATCATCGTGTGAAGCAATTCATGAAAACTCGCCATAATTTTTTATCTCTCTCCCTTATGTCTCTTCTCTATTGTAAGAAGGTCGTTTCTAGCACTTCCTCGAGCGTCGTCATCCCCTCTTTAATTTTTTGAAGGCCGCTCATACGCAGTGTTTTCATTCCTTGTTTAACCGATTCTTTTTTCAACTCGTCTGCAGATGCCCCCTGTAAAATCAGTTCCCTTAATTCCTCGCGTATCGGCATCACTTCATAAAGGGCTACGCGTCCTTTATAGCCAGTTTGATTGCACAGCTCACAGCCCTTTCCTGAATAAATATCAAGGCCCACAATCTCTTCTTCATCAAATCCTGCGCGAAGCAGTGTCTCGGAAGAAATCTCTATTCTCTGCTTACAATTTGTACAGATTTTTCGAATCAGCCGCTGGGCAATAATCATCAGCACAGAAGAAGCCACAAGAAACGGCTCAATCCCCATATTTAAAAGACGATTCACTGTACTGGGTGCATCATTCGTATGCAGTGTAGACAAAACAAGATGGCCTGTCAACGCGGCCTTGACTGCGATTTCCGCCGTCTCATAATCTCGAATTTCGCCGACCATGATAATATCAGGGTCTTGCCTTAAAAAGGAACGCAACGCAGAGGCAAAATTTAAGCCTATTTCCTCTTTCATTTGAACTTGGTTAATCCCCAAAATATTGTATTCAATCGGATCTTCCGCAGTCATAATGTTCACTTCTTGCGTATTGATTGTAGAAAGCGCCGAATAGAGCGTCGTGGTTTTTCCACTGCCTGTCGGGCCTGTGACCAAAACCATGCCATAAGGGGCGTTAATGGCCTCTGTGAATTCTTTTAAGATGATTTCTTCAAAGCCCAATTTCGTTAAGTCCAGCGTCAAAGAGGCTTTGTCTAATATACGCAAAACGACCTTTTCTCCGAAAAGACAAGGCAGGGTAGAAACCCGAAAATCAATTTCGCGGGTTTTGCCAAATTTTAATTTGATACGGCCGTCTTGCGGAAGACGACGCTCAGCGATATCCAGTTTAGACATAATCTTCAGCCGAGAGACCACTGCATTTTTGATTTTGGTGGGCAAATTCATTATGGTTTTTAAGACACCGTCTACGCGAAATCGAACACGGAATAAGGTCTCAAATGGTTCGACATGAATATCACTCGCCCCTACTTTAATCGCGTTCACAAGCAAGCCATTTACAAGTTTTACAATCGGTGCTTCCACCTCGCGCAGACCCGACTCATCTTTTTGTTCCTCCATGACGCTGATGGACTCCATCGCATCACCCACAACAGAATCAAGGTCGGAAAGAGAGGTAGTCGGCAGTTCTTCATGTGCTTCTATAACAGGACTGCCACTTTGTTGAGCGGAACGGCTCGGCATAATATCTCTAAAAGCATCTTGTGGCGTGGTATCCAACAAGGATGCGGATGGCTTTGTAACCAGCGCGGAATGCCAATTCTTTCCATTCTTATCAATCGAATCAGGAAGACTCCGAGCAACTGAAATCACAGCCTGTGGCGCCTTCCCATAATACTGCTCAATCTTTTCAATGAGCGTTGATTCTGTAGCGATAATCGGTTCAACATTGTAACCTGTGATGAATTTAATATCTTCAATGGCAAAAACATCGGTCGGATCAACCATCGCGAGGCTCACGGTTGTCCCCAAACGTTTTATGGGAAGAACCATGTGTTTTCGAACCACGTCGCTCGGAATAAGTTTGACAACCAAATTGTCAATTTCTATTTTATTAAGATCAACGGAAGGAACACCCCACTGCTGGCTGAAAAACTTGGCAATTTGCACTTCATCAACCAGCCCCATACGGGTTAAAATTTTTCCAAATCGCCCGCCCTCTTTTTTCTGGGTAAGCAGTGCCTCTTGAAGCTGCTCTTCTGTTAGTAATTTAGCACTGACAAGCAGTCGGCCAACACTTTCCGCCATAATAACCCCGTGTTCTAAAAATAATACAAACTATAAATCTAAATCGCACGCGTCTTACTTTCAAGTAAGCACCAACTCCAAATTATATCCTCTTTTATAAAAATCTTCCACTATATTTTTAATCTATACCAAGATGTGGATTTTACGAGACGTTTCTATTTATGTTAGATTCAGCATCTCTTTGAGAACCGTATCTTTTCGCATATTGGAGAAATTAAATGTCGCTCACAAAAAAAATGAATGTTGTATTGGCCTATTCCGGCGGGCTTGATACCTCGGTGATTATTACATGGCTCAAAGAAAAATATCATTGTGGCGTGATTGCCTTTTGCGCTGATTTAGGGCAAGGGGAAGATTTAAGCGAGGTCGCCAAGAAGGCCAAAAAAACAGGCGCAGACAAGGTTATTGTGACAGACCTTAAAGCCGTATTTGCAAAAGAGTATCTCTTTCCGATGCTTCGCGCCAATGCCCTCTATGAAGGCATCTACCTGTTGGGGACATCCATTGCGAGGCCGCTGATTGCGAAGGCTCAAATGGATGTGGCGCATGCGGAAAAGGCCTCCGCAGTCGCGCATGGGGCCACAGGCAAAGGGAACGATCAGGTTCGATTTGAACTGGCCTATCAGGCAATTGATCCGTCCATCAAGATTATTGCGCCGTGGCGTGAATGGGAATTTCAGTCGCGATCCGATCTCATTGATTACGCCAAGAGGCTTTCCATTCCTGTGACTGCGACACTTAAAAAACCTTATAGCATTGATCGCAATTTGTTTCATACCAGTTACGAAGGGGGCATTTTGGAAGACCCTTGGTTGGAACCAAAAGATACGATGTTTACAGCAACCCTCTCTCCAGAGAAGGCCCCCAACAAGGCGCGTGTGGTTGAGATTGGGTATGAATCGGGAAATCCTGTTTCCATAGATGGGGCAAAATATTCCCCTTGGGCATTGATTATAAAATTAAACGAACTGGGCGGGGCGAACGGCGTTGGACGTGTGGACTTGGTGGAAAATCGCTATATTGGAATCAAGTCGCGCGGCGTTTACGAAACCCCGGGAGGAACCATTTTACACGCGGCGCATCGCGCGGTAGAATCGCTGACATTAGATCGCGAGATGTTAAGATTGCGCGATTCTCTGATTCCGTATTACGCCTCGTTGGTCTATAACGGCTATTGGTTTTCGCCAGAACGAGAGCTTCTGCAAGGCTTGATGGACAATGCGCAAAAGCGTGTGACAGGCGTTGCCCGTTTAAAATTATACAAAGGAAGTGTGACAGTCTTGGGTCGAAAATCGCCCTATTCTTTGTATCGAAAAGAACTCTCGACATTTGAACAAGATGCCATAAGCATTCAAAAAGAAGCCGAAGGGTTTATTCGGATGAACGCCCTGCGGCTAAAAATAGGTGCGTCTTACACGCCAATGGGTAACTGCAACTAAAAATCTGGGAGTCAGGTGGTAAAAACAAATAAGAAGAAAATGTGGGCAGGCAGATTCTCTGAAGCAACCCATCCTGCTGTGGATCAATTTACCGCTTCCATATCAGAAGATTATCGTCTTTATCGTCATGATATAGCAGGCTCCATTGCCCATGCCCATGCGCTTGCGCAGGTCGGTATTCTCACGAAGAACGAAATAAAATCTGTCATTGCTGGTTTACAAGAAATTGAGCAAGAATGTGCCGAAAATAAGAATCTATCTGGTCTTCCAGACGAAGACATCCATATGTATATCGAACGGCGTTTGACCGAAAAGATTGGCCCGCTGGGCGGAAAATTACACACAGGCAGAAGCCGAAACGATCAGGTCGCACTCGATTTAAAATTATATCTCCGCGAGAAAATAACAGAGATTCTAAATCAACTTGTTTTGCTTCAAAAGGGTTTGGTCGCACAGGCCGAAAAACAAATCACGCTTTATCTTCCCGGCTATACCCATTTACAAAGGGCGCAACCAGTCCTGCTTTCCCATCATCTGCTGGCCTATTACGAGATGCTTGAACGCGATCGCACCCGCTATGCCGATTGTCAAAAAAGACTCAATCAAATGCCGCTGGGTGCTGGGGCATTGGCAGGAAACAGTTTTTCACTCAATCGTACAATAGTGGCACGGGAATTACACTTTAACGACATTACGGCCAATAGCATGGATACCGTTTCGGATCGGGACTTTATCGCGGAGTTCTTGTCGGCCTCCTCAATATTGATGGTGCATCTGTCACGTTGGGCGGAAGAATGGGTCTTGTGGGCATCTTCGGAGTTTTCCTTTATCACGCTTTCAGACCCATTTTGCACTGGAAGCAGTATCATGCCGCAGAAGAAAAACCCCGATGTTTTGGAACTGGTGCGTGGCAAGTCTGGCAGGGTTTTTGGCGCATTGATCAACATTTTAGTAATTACAAAAGGGCTTCCGCTGTCTTATAACCGTGATCTGCAAGAAGACAAACGGCCTCTTTTTGATACGGTTGAAACGGTTTTGCAATCGCTGACGCTGATGACACTGTTGCTTTCTGAAGTGCAATTCAACAAAGCGAAAATGGAGACTGCGGCCAGCGATTCTCTTCTGTTGGCAACCGACATTGCCGATTACCTCGCGCAAAAAGGAGTGCCTTTTCGGGAGTCGCATCATGTTGTCGGAAAGATTGTTCAGGAGGCGATCGCCAATCAGAAGTCGCTTTCACAATGGACATTGACAGAATTTCAAAAACAGACGCCGATATTTCAGAAAGATTTGTTTTCGGTTTTAACCCCGCGCGCCTCTATTGCAAGGAGAAATAACGCAGGCGGCACGGCAGAGAGATCGGTGAAAGCCGCCATCAAAAAGATTAAGAAAAAATGGTAATCTTCCTCCAATCAATCTCTATCGTTCTTCTCTTTATTTTTCTCGTGGGCTGTGGTAGAAAAGGAGACCCGATTCCGCAGCCTTTGCACACCTTAACTACTATAAAAATGGAGACTCTCTATAATGAACGATTTTGTATATAAGAAAAATAAACTCCATTGTGGAAGTGTTGATATTGAGGCGATCGCAAAAGAGGTCGGCACTCCTTTTTATCTTTATAGCGCGGACATGATCATGCGCCACTTAAATGCCTATCTCAAGGCATTTTCGTCTGTGCCCCTTATGGTGGCCTACGCATCAAAGGCCAACTCAAATATCGCCATTCTTCGACTTTTGGCAAAGGGTGGTGGAGGTGCTGATATTGTTTCGGACGGAGAGTTGCAACGTGCTCTACGCGCGGGAATTGCGCCACAAAAAATTGTGTTTGCGGGTGTGGGCAAAACACGCGCAGAAATGGGCAACGCGTTGCGTGCGGGGATATTGATGTTTAATGTGGAATCCGAACAGGAACTGATTGCGTTAGATGAAACTGCAAAATCACTGAAGATGAAGGCCAGAATCGCGCTTCGCGTCAACCCTGATGTTAATCCTAAAACGCATCCTTACATCTCAACTGGACTCAAAAAATCTAAATTCGGCATTAACAAAGGCGACGCGCTCACCCACTATAAACTGGCGTCCAGATTGGCGAATATTGAAGTCGTCGGCATTCATTCTCATATCGGTTCCCAGTTGACCAATGTCAAACCGTTTGTCGCGGCCCTTCAAAAAATCTCAGAGTTAATTGAATCGCTTCGCGTGGATGGAATACAAATTCAGTATTGGGATATTGGCGGCGGATTGGGGATTACTTATGACAACGAGGCCCCGCCGCTCCCGAAAGATTTGGCAATGGCACTGTTACCCATTTTAAAAGCCAGTAAGTGTACGATTATTTTAGAGCCGGGACGTTCCGTGATTGGCAATGCAGGCATCTTGGTGACCCGCGTGATTTATACCAAAAAGACAGCGTTAAAAAATTTTGTCGTGGTGGATGCAGGAATGAACGATTTAATTCGGCCTTCTTTGTATGGGGCCTATCATAAAATTTTGCCCGTGGTGAAGAAAAAAAGACAAAATCAAATCGTGGATGTGGTCGGGCCGATTTGCGAATCGGGAGACTTCCTCGCGCAGGACCGTAATCTTCCGCAAGTTGCGCAAGAAGAACTTCTTGCGGTAATGAGCGCAGGCGCCTACGGGTTCTCCATGTCTTCAAACTACAATGCGCGGCCTCGTCCTGCTGAGATCCTTGTTCACAAAAATGATTTTTTAATCATTCGGGAAAGAGAATCTGTCCATGATTTAATGCGTGGAGAAAAGATTCCCGACTTTTTGAAATGATACGCAAAAGAGAAGGACAAGGTTTTTTTATCGCCTTGCTCGTAGTCAGCGGTCTTTGTATTGTCGCGTTAGGTCTGTTCTTTTTCGCGGGACGCGCCATTACCCTTTTTACATTCAAGAAATTTGTTGTTAACAAGGCATTTGTCAGGCTCCTTCCCAGAGCGTATACTTTAGAAAAGTCAGAGGCCATTCGACAACAAGTGTATGATTTCTACGACCACGCGGAGGAGGCGAGGACGCAAGATACCACGGTGATGCGCGTGAGCCAGAAAATACAGCAGATTATGGCCGACGAGAAGATTACGGAAGAAGAGGTGCAATCCCTGATGACGCTAATGGACACGCAAAAGAAATGAATACAATTCCATTTTGGAAAATGAGCGGAAGCGGCAACGATTTTGTCATGATTGACGCGCGCGAGGAACTAACACTTCCTGTCTGTATGAGCGAATTTGTAAAAAAAGTTTGCCGACGCGGTTTATCAGTGGGCGCGGACGGCGTGGTTTTAGTCACTCGTTCGGAAAAGGCAGATTATGCGTGGCATTTTTACAATGCCGATGGGGGCGAAGTTGCAATGTGCGGAAACGGCAGTCGTTGTGTCGCCCGATTTGCCTATCTGAATCAGATCGCCCCGGCACAACATACCATTGAGACATTGGCTGGCATTGTTCATGCGGAAGTTGATCAAGAGCGTGTGCGGGTGCAACTCACTGATCCTACAGACATTCGGCTTCATTTAAATGTTGAGATCAATGGCGTCATGCACGAAGGCCACTTTGTGAATACAGGGGTGCCGCACGTTGTTTATTTTGTGGACGATGTTGAAAAGGTGAATCTTGTGGAACTTGGTCGCGCAACGCGGTATCATGCTTTATTTTCCCCGGCGGGAACGAATGCGAACTTTGTTCAAATCATGAATAATCATCTGATCAAAATTAGGACTTACGAACGCGGGGTAGAGGATGAGACGTTGGCGTGCGGCACAGGCTCTGTGGCCGCCGCAGTGATTGGGTCTGCATTGGAGAAGACGAATCGTTCTATTTCTGTAGAGACGCGAAGCGGAATCCTATTGAGTGTCGATTTCAAACAAGATGCAGAGAGATTCCGCAATGTTACTCTGCAAGGGGATGCGCGTATCATCTATAAAGGAGAGCTTTCAGAAGAGGCTTTGTTATGAATCATGAAACTTTCAGGAAACGATTAAAAGAAATAAATGGAACTGCAACTTGAAGAATTAGAATATCAAAGAACCGCAATCAATGCCGTTATTAAGGTGTTTGACGGAACAGAAAAAAACAGTTTTGACAATGCTTGTATTGAAGGTATCCGATCAAATCTTTGCACCCTTTCAGCAAAACAACTTGCCGACAACATCAAAATAGTTGCAACAGACAACGGAATTGAAGTTGAAACTGCAAGATTCTCAGATGACAATGACTTGTGCATTGAAATGGAAACAGGCACGGGAAAAACTTTGGTTTACATCAAAACCATTCATGAATTATACAGGCATTACGGTTTTACCAAATTTATTATTCTCGTTCCTTCTGTTGCAATAAGACAAGGCGTGATCGGCACGTTTAAAACATTTAAAAAACAACTAGAGCGCAAATACGGTTTTACGCCTAAATCATTTGAATACGACAGCAAAAAATTGCATACGGTCACGCAGTTTGTTGAAGAGCAATATCCCCAAGTGATGATTATGACGTTGGCCTCTTTTAATTCGGAGGACAAGATTTTAAATCAGGTAGAGCGAGAAGGTTTGTTTTTAAATATCCCATTCATTGCCGCAATCGGAAGAACAAACCCCATTATCATCATGGATGAACCGCAGGAAGGAATGGATACTGAAAATTCGGTTAAACAAATCGCCAAATTGAAACCTCTTTTTAAAATCCGTTATTCGGCAACGCATAAGACCGTTAAGAATTTACTTTACCGTTTAACGCCATACGATAGCTACAAGCAGGGATTAGTAAAGAAAATTGAAGTTTTAACTGTTACCGAAAAGAATGATGAAGCAACACTAAAAATTGAATTAACAGCAACGCAAAACGGAACAGGCGAACCGAAAGCAAAACTGAAAGTTTGGAAATTGAAATCAGGTAAATTTGTTTTTGAAGAGACAAGCTGGTTGAAGGTCGGCGATAATTTAGGAGAGAAGACAAATAATCCAAGTTATTTGAACTATACCATTGAACGGATCAATAAAAGTTTAAAAACGCAAAAGTGGAGCATTACCTTTACCAATGGTGTTGCGCTTTTTGAGAAACAAGCATCAGGCAATGTTGAAAACATTTGGGCTTTGCAATTAGAGTGGCTTATTCACCGACACTTTGTAAAATCTCAAAAGTTAGAACCGCAAGGGATTAAGTGCTTGAGTTTAATTTTCATAGACAAAGTTTCAAACTATATGGGTGAAGAACCTAAAATCAAAAAACTTTTTATTGAAAAGTACACGGCTATTTATCCTGAATATCATGGAGGAAAAATACCAACCCACCAACAGATTCAGGACTTGCAGGGATATTACTTTGCTCAAAATTCCAGAGGGGAATTTGCAGACAACGAAGGCGGACTGAAAGAGCAGAAGAAAATCTACGAATTGATTTTACAAAAGAAAGATGAACTCCTTACAATTGGCAATTCAATAGAGTTTATATTTTCTCATAGTGCTTTGGGTGTGGGTTGGGATAATCCCAATGTGTTTAACATTGCCACCCTCAATACCGCTTATTCTGAAATCCGTAAACGTCAGGAGATTGGCAGAGGTTTGCGGATATGTGTCAATCAAAAAGGACAGCGTGTTTATGATGCTTTAAATACAGAAGATGCGGAACGGGTCAATCAGCTCACAGTCATTCCAAACGAAACTTACGAAACATTTATAACGCAATATCAAAAAGAGATTAAAGACATCTATGGGGGCACGAATGCCGGTGCGGGGATGACCCATACACACAAAGGCAAGCCACAAAATGAAGTCCGTTTCAAACGCAACACAGACAAGGGCATTGATGATGCATTCAAACGCTTTTGGAAATCGTTAGCAAAAAAAACCGATTATACCATTGCTTTCAGTGAGGAAAATTTAATTGCAAAAGCAACAGAACAAATCAGTTTAATAAAGATGACCGATTATATGGCTGAAGTCAGTAGCCGCCATATTGGGGCAATCAGCGAAGAAGGCGTTACAGACACATTGGGAGGGACAGAAACTTATAGGCTCAAAGCAAAGTTTACGCCTTTGGATTTCGTTAAAGAACTGAGTGAAAATACAGGATTGAGCTACACGACTTTATTTAAAATGATAGATCATATTTCGAACTTAGAACATATTGTGAAGAACCCGCCGCAATATATTCATACAGCGGCAGAAATAATTCGTAATATTGAATTAGATGAAATGCTTCGTGGTTTGGATTATCATTTAACAGGCGAAGACTTCCCCTTTAATTTTAATGATTTTGTAAAAAATATTTCCAAAAAAGATTATGTTGAAACGCCTAACAGGGGTGTGTTTGACAAAATGCTGATTGATAGTTGGGTGGAATATGATTTTGCAAAAGCGGCTGACAACCAACCTGATATTGTTTGCTTCATTAAACTTCCACGTTGGTATAAAATAAAAACGCCGATTGGTGAATACGAACCTGATTTTGGTTTGGTGATGAAACGCAAGCGTTTAAAAAGCGGAAAAGAAAGTGAATTTTATTTTGTGATTGAAACAAAAGGGACAAATGATATTAACGATAAGAAAGCATTAACCGCAAGTGAAGCGTATAAAATAAAGTGCGCGATGAAACATTTTGAAACTTTGGGTATGGAAGTGCATTACGAGGCACCTGTAAAAGAGTTTCACTATTTTAAAACAGAAGCAGACAAAACCATTCAGGCAATCGTTGGACAATGAAGACAGAAGAGATAAAGCAATTATTTATCCGCTTTGAATCGGCGGCATCAGAACTTAAAGGCGTTCCATGTTGGAGCGCAAGGGAAATGCAAATCTTGTTAGGATACAATAAGTGGGAAAATTTTGAGAAGGTAATCCAAAAAGCAAAAGATGCCTGCCAGAATGCAGGCGAAAAGGTTGCTCATCATTTTCCTGACGTCAGGAAAACGATCCCCATGCCAAAAACTGCCGAAAAAGAAATTGATGATATTCTTCTTACGCGCTATGCTTGTTACTTATTGGCTCAAAATGGCGATAGCCGTAAAGAAGAAATTGCATTTGCTCAAAATTATTTTGCGGTACAAACCCGCAAGGCGGAAATTATTGAACAAAGAATATTGGCGTTTGAAAGAGTAAAGGCGCGTGAAAAATTAAGTCAAACCGAGAAGCAACTTTCAGGCGTTCTATACGAAAGAGGGGTAGATAATCAGGGATTTGCAATGATTCGTAGCAAAGGAGATCACGCTCTGTTCAAGCTGTCAACGCCGCTATTGAAGAGAAAAATGGGTGTTCCAGAGAACAGACCTGTTGCTGATTTTTTACCGACTATTAGCATTAAGGCAAAAGATTTTGCTTCAGAAATGACCAGCCTAAAGGTACAAAATAAAAATCTGAAAGGACAACATCGAATAGAAAATGAACACGTTGACAATAATTTAGCAGTTAGAGGTATGCTGATTAAAAGAGGTATTGTGCCAGAAAATTTGCCTCCTGCCGAAGATGTAAAAAAGTTACAAAGAAAACTAAATACTGATGAAAAAAAGTTATTGAAAGACATAAAAAAGTAAAATGGAAAATATAAACGACTTTATGTCTTTGAGCAACGACTGGAATAAGGAAAGATTGACGAACCTGAAAAATCTTTTCCCAGACTTGTTTACCAACGAAGGCAAATTGAATATTGAAGAACTGAAAAAAGTGATTGACCCAAAAAGCGTAACCGAAACGGAACGATTTGAATTTCGTTGGTTTGGTAAAAGTGAGGCAAAGCGAAATGCCTTTACGCCAAGCAATGCGACCCTCATCTTTGATGAGGCAAGAAGTGTGAACCCAAACGAGAGTGAAAACATCATTATTGAAGGTGAAAATTTAGAAGTGCTGAAATTATTGAGCGGCAGTTATCGTGAGCAAGTAAAGTGCATATACATAGACCCGCCATACAATACAGGAAAGGATTTTGTTTATAGCGATAATTACACAGAAGACAAAAAACCTTATTGGGAACAAACAGGTGTTATAGAAAACGGTTTGAAGATTGACAGCAATACAGAAACAGACGGAAGGTTTCATAGCAATTGGCTGAATATGATGTATAGCCGTTTGCTGATTGCACGTCAATTATTGAAACAGGATGGCGTTATTTTTATTTCTATTGATGATAATGAAGTTCATCATTTGAGAAAATTGTGTGATGAGGTTTTTGGAGAGGAGAATTTTGTGAGTGATATTATTTGGCATAGCAAATATACAACCTCTAATGATGCAAAATATATTTCAAGGCAACACGAACATATTTTATTATATGCCA
>Ga0213870_1000223_pt1 | contig 29946 bp, 27 predicted proteins | sample WICALVC2017_Meta_FD_160119 | JGI IMG/M metagenome (GOLD analysis project Ga0213870, IMG submission 160119) | Freshwater microbial communities from subterranean cave lake in Wind Cave National Park, South Dakota, United States - WICALVC2017 | ecosystem: Environmental > Aquatic > Deep subsurface >... | reverse complement strand
GCAGCTCCCCCACCACCACCTCCGCCCGCTGATGTAGCTGAAGAAGCAGAGCCGCTACCAGACACCGCTGCCACTGGCGCGCTCCCACCACCACCTCCGCCACCTCCGGTCCGGACTGTTGGGGATGAAACTGACGCGCTCGGTTCCTGCGGAACTAAAAGTGTTGCATCCTGAATTTCAGTTTTGGCATCTTCTGCTCTTGGCATTAACACGGTTTCCTCCACTCGCGTTCGCCCTGCTAATTTGACACGAAACTCCGCCATGACTGCTGGCTCAATGGGATTACTTATCAACACGATGGTGCCTACTGTGGCTTGTCGGAGGGCGGAAACGCTCGGCCGGGTGATCGCGTTACCAGTAAGGTCAAGTGTCTGCAGAACCGCGTTCTTTCCTAATGTTGGAAGTTCTGTAAGCAAATTCCCATGCAAATCAAGCTGCCCAGTAACAGTAAGAGAACGAAAAGAGCGCGGGAGCTGCGTGATCCCGCTGTCCACAATACGCACCACACCCAGTGACTTCCCAGCACCGATGAGACCAAAATCAGCTGGAACCCTTGGTATGGGAGAACGCTCTACCGAGAGTTCTCTAAGATTCGAAAATGGTTTTAGCTCTTTCGCTGAAGGAATACGCTCGCCGCGAAGCAAAACAACGCATACTTTTTTTGGATTCTTCTCCTTTTTGAGTTCTACCCGAGAAATGTAGGGGGTTTTCCGACATTGGGATGCTTGTTGCTTCTGAGAGGCGACAACGGTCTTCTTCGATGTTTTTACCGTCGTTGTCTTCACGTTCTTGAGTATAGGTTTCTTCTTTACTGGTGCAGCAAAAACAGAAAAAGAAAGAAAAAACAAGACTATCGCCACCCACATTGCGTTGCGCACTCGTTGTTGCCAGCCCATAGCAAAGACGATTCAAACCCACTATAGCAGAGTTTCAGCAGCAGGACGAACGTCAAATCCACTCGCATGCGCGTCAAGCGCTCTATTCACCTGCGAATCCGCGCGTTTATTCTTTTCTCTTGGAATGTGGGTAAAGCTGGCATGGGCAAATCCATTGGCAAGATTCCAGGCGCGCAAAAAGAGAGGCGCTAACCCCTTATCTTTTACCCTGTACTCTCGATTTAACTGTTTCACCAAAAGTTCGCTATCCAAAAAGCACTTCACTTCTGTAGCCCCAAGCTCTTTGGCCTTCTCGAGCGCACGGATCAACGCGCGATACTCAGCCTGATTATTCGTTGCCACCCCAATATACTCCCCGTACTCCCAAACCACCTCCTCCCCACCTCCCAACAATCTCAGAAGCTTAGCTTCTGCAGAAGCTAAGCTTCTGAGAGCCTGTCTAGACGCCTGTACAATAACAATTCCAATCCCCGCCGGTCCAGGATTTCCTCGCGCCCCCCCATCCGTATAAATGATAAGCTCCACAGCTACGATTCAAGGTCAATAGTTTGCTCGAGAAGTTGATCTGAAACTCCTCGCCGCGTCAGAATAAACTTTAGGGTCTTGAGCGCGAAACGCTCATAGTCAGCTCGTCCATTAAACTGATCAAGAACGATACTTGGTTGACAAAGCCCCTTTCCTCCTCCACCTTCTCTGGGACCCAGATACTCTTCCCAACTTGAGACAGAAACATTGCCGCGCAAACGGTGAACCCGCATGTTGAGATTGACATACGCGCTCACATGAAGCAAATATGCGTCCGAGTCAATCCTGATAGCCTTAAACGGCCCCTGGAAAAGCGAACCTTTGCGCTGATGCCGATCGTTAAAGTACTTCGTGTATCCGGTGCCCAGCCGATGCATGAACTTTTTAACTCCATCCTCTGCGACTTGTTCCAGTACGAAATGATAGTGGTTCGGATTGAGACAGTAGCAGATGATGTGCACCAATGGGTGTTGCTCGATCGCGAACTTCTCTTCAGCATCACGAGCGGAGCGATCGCGGATACTGCCGATGGGTGTGATGACATTAAACAACTCCATACTCCGAAGAAAACGAGCCCGATCCTGCTTGACAAGGATGATTGGACGCCCGTCCACCGCGCGGTTATACACATGGAAGTACTCTCGAACTGCAAATTGAGTTGTTCGCATATGAATACGCTACGCTACCCCATAATATACTAGCACAATATTGCCCCAGAAGCTAAGCTTCTGGGATCCGGATATCACGTAAAATGGCCTGAATGCGTTCCTGGCCGTTCCAGCTGTCGAGACGAAGGTGGTACGCGATGTCCACTGATTTTCCAAGCATTGAATCCGTGCGGTTACCCATGCCAAAGCCGACCGCGCGCACTTGTGCCCGAGTTTCTGGATCAAACACGGTTGCTTGCAGATGCGTACCCCCCTTGCCAACTTTCCGCGCTCCCACGAGCCGGACGTTCGTTGAGCTAAAGACTGGCTCCACGTTTCCAATACCAAAGGGAGAAAATTGCCCAAGTGTCGCCACGAGCTCCGGTGTGATATCCACGAGCGACAACTGCCCGTCGACGGTGAGTTCCTGTTCGACTGGTTTGTCAGAGCGTACGCTCTGCTCGCGTACAAAAGAACAAAATGAATCCAATTTTTCTGGCAGTAATGTGAAACCCGCTGCATGCTTGTGGCCACCGAAGCGCTGTAACAGCGGACGGACGCGCTCGAGAAAGTCCACGCAGTTAAATTCACCAATGCCCCGCGTGGATCCCGTAATTTCGCCATTTCTGCGACAGAGCACAAACGATGGTCGGCTGAATTGATGGGTGATCCGAGAGGCGAAAAGACTAATAAGACCAATGTGCCAGTCTGGTCGGTACATGAGCACGAGTGACGGCGGGTCTTCTCCGACCTCGGCGGTGATCTCTTTGAGTGCGGATTGCGTGAGTTGCTGGCGCAATACGTTCATCTCTTCTACCTCAATAGCGAGTGATCGCGACCTAAGCACATCCTGTGCGAGGAGCAACGCCAACGAAAGTTTTGGGTCCCGAAGTCTGCCCGTTGCATTGATGCGCGGGGCAATGGCGAATTTGATCGTCTCCTCGGTGATGGGGCGATCGAGAATTCGCGCGTTTTCGTAGAGAGCCTTGAGACCCGGCCGAAGTGTCTTTGAGAGCACCATGAGTCCAAAACTCACGATCATCCGACTCTCGCCAGTTAACGCTGCGCAATCAGCGATCGTGGAAATTGCCGCAAGATCGAGAAGCCACTTTTCAAACGCTTCCCAGCCCATGGAGGGCGTGTATCTTTCACGATATGCATGATGGTCGGCAACAGTTGATCGGATCATCCCTTGCGCGAGCTTGAGTGCTACTGCTCCACCAGTGAGCGTCTGATCCGGATATCCCTTCAATGCCTGCGGGTGTAAAATCGCTAAGGCATTTGGGAGCTCGGGTGGTATACGATGATGATCGACAATGATTACATCAATGCCAGCTGCCCGTGCGTACTCGAGCGCTTCGTGTGCAGCAATGCCACAATCCGCAGTGATCAGCAGTCGCACGTTTGATTTTACCGCCTGCTCTACCGCACGCATGGAAACGCCATACCCATCGAGCTGCCGCGTCGGCAAAAAGCTATACACCTTTCCGCCAAGGGTTCGCAATAAAGAGGCAAGAATTGCTGTTGCGCAGATTCCGTCCGCATCGTAGTCCCCGTGAATCAGGATCGACTCTTTAGCCAAAAGTGCTGTATAGAGACGCGCAACTGCAGTTGCCATGGCCGGAAACAAAAAAGGATCATGCGTATCCCGTTGATAATCGGGCTTTAAGAATCGCCGAGTAGACTCGGCAGAGTCCTGCCCACGATGAAAGGTCGCATCAACGATTGACCGCGGAAGAGGGGCAAGCTCTCGAACAAGCGCCTCGGGAGCAGCAGGAAGGAGGGACCATTTCACAACAGTATACAGTTCATAGCCAATAGTTCTTCGTCAATAGTAGCGCGTCGCAATGCGTTTGCTACGAATGGCTAATGACGAAGAACTTTCATGAATTCGGCAGCGCAAACGTCCAGATCACCATCGTCGAGATGACCATGAGACTCACAATGACCCAGATAATCTTTTTTAGGTTGCGACGACGCATATCTGTGAGGGGGACAGTAGACGGTAAAGAGTAAACAGTACACGAAAGATTCGTTTTACCATTTACGGTTCACTGGTTACTATCACCGTTTTAGGAGCGCCATATACGCTTCTGGCGGAATTGAAACGCGGCCGAACTCTTTCATTTTCTTTTTTCCCTTCTTCTGCTGTTCGAGGAGTTTACGCTTTCTGGAGTAGTCTCCCCCACTCATGCCTTTGAGCACATCTTTACGCATGGCGGGCAATCGCTCGGAGGCGAGGATATTGCCCCCAATCGCGGATTGAATCTTCATCTCAAACATTTGCCGAGGCAAAGTCTCTTTGAGTTTTTCTACAAGGGTCCTCCCGCGAGCTTGTGCTTCATCAGTATACACGATTGAAGCAAGTTCTTCGACTGCTTCCTCGGCAATGAGAATGTCCAGGCGACTTACTTTACAGGGTCGATAGCCCAAAAGCGCATACGAATAGGAGGCGTACCCCTGGGACACGCTTTTGAGTTCATCATAGAAATCCGTAAGCATGGCTGCCAGGGGGATCTCGTAGCGAAGAATCGCCGTTGCTCCGGCGTGCTCTGTGGTTTGATAAATCGCCCGGTGCCTTTGGGCAACCTGCATAACACTCCCCATGTACTGCGCAGGAGCGATAATGCCAACCGAGAGCACTGGTTCCTCTATATCTACGCGAAGTGACGGGTCCGGAAGATCAAAAGCGCTTTTCACGGTCGTGGTTCGGCCGTCGGGCAGTTTCGCGTGGTAGGCAACCGAGGGCATGGCAACAATAACGTCCACGGTATACTCTCGCCTGAGCCGCTCGCGAACGATATCCAAGTGAAGCAATCCCAAAAATCCGGCGCGAAAGCCAAAGCCAAAAACACTCGAACGTTCTGGTTCAAGCGAGAGGCTTGCGTCGTTTAATTTCAGCTTTTCCAATGCATCTCGGAGTTTGCCTGAATCATTCGTTTGTTTCGGATATATTCCAGCAAAGACCATGGGCGTCACTTCGTGATACCCAGGCAACGCCGAAATTGTGCATTCTGAATTCTCAATTCTCAATTCTGTGATAGTGTCGCCAACGCGGGCGCCTTGAATACTTTTGAGCCCCGTGACAATGTAGCCGATTTCTCCAGCTCGAAGTTCGTTTGTCTTGGTTAATTTCGGTGTAAACACCCCAACCTCCAAACACTCGCTCTTTGCATGCGTACCCAAAAACGCTAACGCACTTCCTGCTCGCACATGGCCGTCTACCACCCGCACATAGGCCACGACCCCACGGTACGAATCAAACACTGAATCAAAGATAAGCGCGCGAAGTGGTTTGTCATCTGCGCCCCTCGGCGGTGGAATACGCCGAACGACCGCTTCAAGCAGTTCGAGAGCTCCAATGCCAGTCTTGCCAGAAACGTGTAGCACCTCGGAAGCCTCACACCCCATAAGCTCTGCAAGCTCTCGAGCAACGACATCGGGTTGAGCTGCCGGAAGATCAATCTTGTTCACGGCGGGAACGATCGATAATCCTAATGATCGAGCGAGTTCATAATTTGCTAATGTTTGCGCCTGAATCCCCTGTGAGGCATCCACAAGCAAAATTGCTCCATCCACTGCGGCAAGCGACCGCGATACTTCGTAGGCGAAATCAACGTGGCCGGGAGTGTCAATGAGGTTGAGGATGACCGCTTCAGAAGCTTCCGAATCCTTTGACGCTCGACGGTACACCATCCTCACTGGGGCTAGCTTAATGGTAATGCCGCGCTCACGCTCGAGGTCCATTTGATCAAGGTACTGATTCTTCATCACGCGTTTATCAACCGTGCCAGTCAACTCTAAAAAACGATCGGCAAGGGTAGACTTGCCGTGATCAATGTGAGCAATAATGCAGAAATTCCTCATCTCCATAATCCTATGAAACAGTCTCTCGCGGTACTGGCGCCTGCCGGACTAAACGCCGCCTGGCGCCCGCAATAACGGTTTGAAGTTCTGGAGAACCCAAAAGCTTGCAGAGCAAAACGTAGACGAAACATCCAACGAAGCCGGCAACAGCCGCCTGTGCCGCAACCCCAAAAAATGTGCTTGTGCCAAATATCGAAGCAACTGGAGCTTTCATGAATTGAATCCAACCGGCCATCACAAAAGAAGCCAACAGCAGACGCGCAAGCGATCCGAGCAGCGCCCCATCTTCAAACGCCTGCACGCGGTACTGGAGCATCCCATAGAGCATCGCACACTGAATGAGAAACCCAAGGCTCGCGGCAAGCGCCAAACCCGCAACCCCAAGCGAGCGTGCGAACAGAAAGTAACCGATAACAGCGACCACGAGCGCTGCGGCGCTAGAAAGCAAAGGCTTGGCCGCAGACCCAAGCGCGTAGAGTGAACGAACAAACAGCGGAATGAGCGATTGGGCAAACAAGCTCACCGCAAACCACTGAAGTGTCTGAAACGCGAGCACGGTCGCTTTCCAATCAAAGGCTTCTCCTCCAAGAACCACACGGACGATCTGCGCGCGAAGCATGAGCAGCAGCACAGTGGCAGGGAGAATAAAAAACAAAATAAGCAAGGTGGTCTCCATAAGTTCGGCGCGAAACCGCTTCAGATCTTTCATGGCTGATTGAGACAGCGCAGGAAAAGCTGCCAGCGCAAATGGAATCCCAATAAGCCCGACGGGAAAAATTTGGATGTTGTTCGCAAGTTGAAAAATAGAGAGGCTGCCAGCAGCAAGAGTCGTAGCAAAAATGGTCGCAACGAAGAGATCGAGTTGCGAAAAAAGAATTCCACCGACCCGCGAGCACGCAAGCAGGAGCATCTGCCGGAGTTCCACGGACCACTCAAGGACAAACCTCGGTCGCCAGCCGATTGCACGCGCGGCCCAGCATTGAACTGCGAAATGGAGCGCTGCGCCAAGCACGACTCCGAAAGCCAAACCAGAGACCCCGAACAACGGAACAAGGGAAACGATGCCGATGATGATCCCAAGATTATAGAGCGCTGGAGAAATCGCGTACAGAAAAAATCGTCTGCGACTCTGTAACATTCCACCGAAGATATTCGAAAGCCCCAGGAGCACCGGAGAAAGCGCCATGATGCGCGAGAGCGTCACCGTGAGTTCAAGCTTGGGTCCGGAAAACCCCGGGGTAATTAATCCAACGAGAAAGGGCGCAACGACGATAAACAAAAGCATAATCCCCCCCAAAAGTACGAAAAGCCAACTGAAGAGCACATTGGCAAACCGCCATGCGCGAGACTCATCAAGGTTGGTAAAAATTGGAATAAACCCTGCGGATAACGCCCCAAGTACTACAAGAGAAAACACGAAGTCCGGAATCCGAAACGCCGCGTAGTACGCATCAAGAACATCCCCGGCTCCAAAAGTGCCAGCAAGTAAGCGATCGCGAAGCACCCCTAACAGCCGACTGCCAAACGACAGCACCGCAAGCAGGGTCGCCGCAGAAGCAATCGAGGTGGATTCATGGGAGAAGAAACGCAACATGATCGGTAATGATGGAAGTACTGATTCACTCATTTCCCTAATTACCCGCGCACTCCCCCCACAGTCCAATACCTGCTTCTCTGGCGCGACGCTCCGCAGCTCGAAACTCGGCTTGCTTTGCAATATCCGGCGGGTAAGAATAGCTCTTCGCAAACCCCTCTTCGACCAGTCGCAGATTCACAAAGATATCTCCAACATAGACGTAGCGTAACAGGCGACCATAACGATCACGGTCAGAGATGTCGCGCGCTAATCGGACGAGCTTCCCTTCGACAAGGTCACGATTTTTTTCGAAAGCTCGCTTCCCAAAACACTGCACCGGTTTTCGAGGATCCTTTGTTTCTGGCGTATCCACTCCAATATAGCGAACGCGCGCTCCTCCTTCAAGCGCAATGGTATCCCCATCAATGGCGCGAAGGACCAAAACTTCGTCCTTGCTGCGTATGCGATGCTGCGGGGCAGCGGCGATTGGAGGAGCTTTGCGCACTGGAGTTGGAGCATGCGTTGGGGCTTCGAGGACACGCCCGACAAAAAACGCGATTCCAGCAGCGAGGAAGAAAAAAAATAACCGCATGTTTAAAAAAACGGTTCCAAGCGATGGACGAGCTTTTTCTCCCTGTCCCGAAGCTCCACTCGTTCTTTCCCTGTTGGAAAGAAATCTTTTGGAAAACCAATTTCCACACGCCATTCGTCTTTATAAAAATCTCGCTCTGCCCGGTGATCATCAACGCACCCGTTATACGTGTAGTGTTGCGAGATAAAATCAATGCAGGTAAACCCCAACCGGACATTATCTGGAAATGGGATAGGGTTTGCAACACTGCACGCCGATTGGCTTTTGAGGTAGTCCAGGCAGGTTTTTCCGGTGTGTCGTTCAATAACCTCTTGCGGCAATTGCGGACAGTCAAAAAAGAAGTTTCCCAGTGATTGAAACGCGCCTCCGGTGCGCGTAAGATACCCCATGCACCGGTTCACACGCACGCTTGCCCGAAGCGGAGATTTCCCCAGGGTAATGATCACCCGGCCTCCAGGAGCAACAACCAGCGGATCTGGCAATGAGGTCTCCCCTCCTGCGCGGTAGTCGTTGTTCACCTTTGGCAAGTGAAACGAGTGGCCAAGGGAGTTTGTGATGGTGTAGTCAGTGAGATCAACGGGACTGGGCGAGGACGAGAGTACCTCAAGAGTAATTGCCTCGTTATCTGGGATTGTTGCTTGCCCCGACCGCGAGGCAATGCGAACGTATTTGCTAAAGGGGGAGAGACGAACAGAAAAACTCCGCCGCGCAGGAGTCGGATCAATTGCATTGTCTTGAGAGACTGCGCGCACAAAAAATGTATACGTTGCGTCTTTTGACTCAAGATCAAACGAACGTTGATCCCGCGTCGTCGGCACCCACTGGGAATCAAATCCTTGAAGGTATGTCTCAAAGTTCACGTTCCGCGCCCCCGCTGGAGAAAATCCGCTAAATGTAAACAGGATACTGGTCGTCTCAAGCGTGCTTGCTTCTTCCGGTCCAGAGAGGATACTGCTCTCTGGATGTTTCGGCGCCGGACCAATCGCAGGAGACCCTTCGTTCAAACGATTGAGCACATCGTCAGGCACTGTGGTAATTCGATCCCACGCAAACCCCCATGCCACAAACACCTTTTCATTTACCACCCACCGACGCGTGTTCTTTGATACGAGATACACTCGCGATTGACTACCCTTGAGCAGTGTGCCATCCGGCCACGAGGAAAACAATCCCAATGGATCTCCTTTTACAAAGGATTCCATCACTTTATCTGGTACCTGTTCAATTCGTCGAGAGCCAAAGTGAAACGCCCGTAATACCTCCATGCTGGGAATCAAACGCTTGAGCCCGTGCTCAATAACAAACAGATTCGGGCCACTGCCTTTAAGAATCGCTGCTTCAAGATTTTCCGCAGTCGGTAAGGCAACAACTGCAGTTTCTTTCTTTGCCTTGCTCTTGAGAAGTGGTGCACGAGCCCAGACTTCAGAAAAAAAACCAAAAAAAAGCACGACAACTACGACGAAGATGGAGAATGTCCATCGCATGAAAACAATCATACCACACCCAGCAAAAGTGCCAAAGGTTTCCGTCGGCAATCCTTCATCACTTCGACGGCCGCGCAACCACAATCATCACTTTTGTCCGCTGCCAAGTTCTTCGTTCGCTAAGCTCGTCTCGCTTGCTTTTCTGCCCAGTACCGCCACTCGTCGGATAGTCCCCAATGGCGTTTACCATCCGCGCTCTGCCGTACCTGAACCCCTCTCCATGGCGCGTGCCCGGATCATTCGTAATGAATTCATGGGTTGCCGAATCATAGCCAATGACCACAAGCATGTGATCCCGAGGGCCCGGAGGTTTATAGAATGGATTTTTTAAGGCGCGCCCATTGACCGGCACGATCACGAGTAATCCCTTCGAGAGCGCGGCGATGATATCATCCGCGAGGATGTTTTTGCGCAGAAACACGTTCGGATACTTGAAGTACCCGAGAAAAATTCGTGCAATCGTGTCGGCAGCGGACGTATCGTGGTAACTCCCGTACGATCTCTTCTCAAACGCGGCAATGGCAAGCATTGTCCGTAACGCCTCGTCTGCCGCAAGCCCACGGCGTTGGACCCATCGGATCGTCATCAAAGCGCTTGCCTCTTCGCACCCTTGCTGTTGCCGTGGATCGTTCCACTGGCCATAGGGGGCTTGCGGTGTAAAAGGAACGTCGGAGATTTCTTGAGCCAATACGATCATGGGCAACAACAAAAAAACTGTTGTATAAACAACCATGAACCTCATACTTCTGCCCTCATAAGTACCCCCATGTCTGGAGCTTATCGCTCTCATGGTACCATTTGAGCCCAATGTCGGTCCGATAAAACATGTTCTGAAGCATAATGTTGCTGATTCTCCGATACACTTGTCGGCGCGCGCCTTCCACGGTGCTGTCCGATCCGGTCACAACCAACGCGTATCCGGTTTCGCCGGCCAAATGCCAGTCGCCATCAACCAACTTCACATCTCCAAGATGAATGCCTTCAAGCATTGGCTTTTTAAAAATTATCGAGAAATCCTTGTAGATGTCAAACTCGCCCTTGTCGTTATAGGGAAATGGCGGCACTGCGATTACCACCCCGATCTGAAACCCTTTCTTCGTCTTGAGTTCAAGTGGATTGCCAGAGGCCAGCGCAAGGAGTACCTCGCCCCATGGATTTGTCACGCCTTCCATTTGTATACTAATCGTGGGATACCCAAACCGGCAAGTGAACTCCAGCGGGTAGACCCCTTTGGTATTCGCAATGCAGTTGATATCAATGTAGCCAACGTAGCCAGAGGCGCGCAACTTCTCTTCCATCTTCGCAAGCGTTGCCTTAAACACCGCATGTTCCTTTCCTGCCCAGAACATGAGCGTGCCCATCTCTCCGGTCGAAGGGCCAATGTCTCCAGGAAACAGCTTCTTATGCTCAAAGTTGATACAGACGGGATAGACAAATTCTTTTCCATTAAAAAACGCACCCACGGCAACCTCCACTCCCGAAATGAACTTCTGCAGTTGAAACTTCTTAAACTTCTTGGCCCAACTTTTCTTGTTGTGCTCGAGCACCTCAATAATATCTCGGCCATCCTCTTCTTGTCCGATAAACAGAATCCCCTTCTGCTCGGAGGGAATGTCGCCCGAGGGCTTAAACGCGTACCGGCCAGGGTTTTGTTTTATGATCTCAATGGCCGAGTCGAAATTGCCTAAATCCCAATGCGGCACCACCTGGATACCGACTGCATTCATCTCGGTCTGCCCAAACTCGCGATCTACCTCGAGTTTGTCGGCATAGACGCTGCCCCCAACCACGAGCTTGCCCTCTTTACGAAGCGTGTCAGCCACCGCTCCATACCCCGTGTCTTCAAACACAATAACATCAGCCCATGGCAAGGCCGCTTTCCAGTCATCTACTTTCTCCACAAAGCCATCAAAAACATCCTTTTCCGCTTCGTCTGCAATCGCCATTTTTACGGCATTACCCTCTTTGACCACTTGCCAGGCAAGGTCTCCGGAAAGGCCTTCGCGACCAACAAAAAGAAATTTCCGACTCCCGGGACTTGTCCCTGCTTCACTATTTCCATTGTCTTTACTCATAGCGCATCATCAAACTTCTCCTTCGTGTTCGGATCGGTCAAGAGAAAAGTAGAAATATATTGAGTGATCAAGTGGATCCACTTCTTTTTGTCATCCCGACTTGCCCTCCGTAGCCAAGGCGACGGAGGGACCGAGTCGAGGGATCTCGATCGAAACGAACTATTTCAAGATACTTCCTACGCACGGCTTCTGGAAACCGCTCAATGGCGTACCGCAGCATGGTTCGCGGCATACGAGCCGCGTTCTTCTTCAAAAAACGTTCCAGCGTCGACACGTCTTTCTTGCCGACCTCACGCAGCATCCAGCCCACTGCTTTATGAATAAGATCATGCGTATCGTACAGGAGTTTCTCACAGAGCGCTAGAGTATCGGCAAATTGTCCGACGCGAACAAAGCTCATCGTAGCAACAATCGAGATTCTACGTTCCCAGAGATTTTTTGAAGCGACAAGTTTCCACAATATTTTTCGCGATCGGCGAGTTGCCATATTCTTCGAGCCGCGTCGAGAAGTACCTTGCAGCAAAAACGCCCCGACAATCTTTGGCGCGCTTAAATCCACGAGATCCCAGTTGTTTACGAAGGCCGTATGCCCAAGATAAAAGTGAAAAATCTTTTCTTGCGTCTTTTCATCCTCGCGCCCAAACTGCTCGACCAAAATGAGCAACGCAATAAGCCGCTCTTCATGAAATTTTGAACGCAGCAATCTGGCAATATCGGCAAATCCAAGGTCCCCGTATCGTTGAGCAATCACTCTGGCCTGCGGCACCGTCAACCCCAAAAACACGTCTCTCTCTCCATACTCCCCAATGCCTGTCTTAAAAAACCGCGCGAGCGCCTTGGCCTGCTTAGGATCAGCACTTCCTACAACTTCTTGGCGTAACAAAGAAAGACGTTGCATTGCTTGATTATAAAAGATTTCCCTACCCAGCGGAAGCCTTTGCTGCCGTGCAAAAAAACCGGAGCGGATAATAGAAACGGGCGGCCGCAAGACATTGCTGTCCCGCGCCGCCCCCATCCTGTTCGTGCCTACCCGTTTCGGATCTTCGGAGCCACGATCAGGGTGCCTGGTTTCGTGAGGTTCGTGGAGCCGTCGACTGGACTGCCGTTGAATGAGACGGTGTTCCCGCCTCCCACCCCGCCGAACTGGGCGAGGTAGTCGCTCACGGTCTGGTCCGGGACGAATGGCACCTCGAACGCGCCCTGTGTGAGATGACACACCTTCATCATCCGGATTCTTCACCTCCTCTCCTTGCTGTCGTAAGGGTCGTTTCTTCGACACGACCATCACAGAACAGTCCCATCCTCGCGAGGTTAAAAAGCAACCTGCGCGCGTAGGACTCCCTCCGAGTCAAGCGAACGAGTTGCGAGCTCACGATCGAACCGATCATAAGCGCAGTGCTCACGATCGCCTCGGCGCCGCAGGGAAGGTGGAGCGCTTCGGCATCAGTGAAGAAAAACCCTTCGTAGATCTCTACATCATCGATATTCCATGGCCGAATCGTGAAGCACTCCCCGAATTCGCCGCCGACGCGAGTGTCAATGAACCAGCGCACCCCGACGTTCATCCGAACGTGCTCCCAAATGACATTGCGGCTCGCCATGGAATCTACGGCCGAAATGACAATGCCATCAAGCGATTGCTGCCCTGCGTACTGTTGCCGGACAGGAATCACGGTTGTCCACGGCGCGAGTTTTCGAAGGGTCTGTGAAGCAGCCTCTACCTTTGACATGCCGATGTGCTGCGGACCGAAGAGCACCTGTCCAGGACAGTTGATTTCCTCAACAATGTCGGCATCCCAAATGGAGAACTCTGAAACGCCGAGCTTGCTTAAAGCAAGCGCAATCGCACTGCCACTGTGCCCGCAGCCAATAAGCTGGATGTTCCACAGCAGCGAGCTAGGCTCAAAGAGCTGTTGTTGGCGGCTGAAGTCCATTGAGCTGCTCCGATGTGTTATGAACCTGTCTATAGTTCACGACCACACTCTTTGAGATATCCTCGTTCACATGCCGAATCCCTTCGAGCATGAGGATGATGACCGGCAAATACTCTCCTTGAGTAAGCAGTGCCGAAATCTGCCCGTTCCGACTGCCAAAACAGAATCCACCCTCGGCTGCCGGGCCATGTGGATGCTGCTTTATACCATCCGTACGACCAGATTCTACACAGAATACGGAATGAAATGGGCCCGTCGGGGCGAATCGAATCTCGAACCGATATTGACCGAGCGTATACAGGACCCCATGAATGGAGACGTGGATCGCTTCGGTCCACACCTGGATCCGTCGTTTCCCGACCATGACCATCAGGACATCTGGCAAGGCGCAGAGCTGCTCAAACTCTTTGTTGTACCCCTCCTCTGCTTCTGGTTTGGGCTTGCGCATCTCAAGCAAGCGAACCTGGCGGAGGCAAACATCATAGCGACGCTGGGCCGCTTCAACCGCAGACCCAAGTTCCGAAAGTCCAGCTTTTGCCTTTTCTAACGCTGCTTGGGCTTCGTCGTACTGCCGCTGCCAGTTGGGAACCCAGGCGGTCATACGGAAATGCCTCCATACAGCCAAGGAACGAGGGGTAATGCATTTCTCTGGAACGCCGGAGGATCGCACAATCACCTCCTCTTCTGATTCGACTGCCGATTCGGCACGCTGCTGTTGGGGATTCTGTTCGGGCTCGCTAGCCGCAGAAAGCAAAACAACCGGCTCTGAAATAGGCTGTTGCTTCAGAGCGGCAATGTGCTGCTGCTTTAACGCAGCTTCGATGATCTTCCTCTTGAGCCCTGCTGGACAGAATCGCCACAGCAGCTCCCACAGCGAAAATTCGCCTGAAACCATGAATCAACCACCCCCGTTGTCAAGGTCCATTGCGCAAAGCCGATCGGCTTTGCCGCATCGCTTTCATTGTCGCTCTAAAGAACTCGGACGTCAATGACGACAACGCCATTTTCGGCCTACTCCTTCGCCTTCACATCTGCATAGAGCCAACTCGATGTCCAGTAGAGGAGCATGAGGCCGCGCTTCCCGTAGTGATCGTTGATGAGGATATCCTCAAGAGACTCCGGCACATTGACGAGCTCCCCGGCAACGGCCTGACACGCCGGAATGCTGCTAAGCGCTTTGTAGGACTCCACCGGCACCGGACCGTAGACCTTGAGTGCCCGTTTCATCACGGTGAAATCAAGCCCTCCGCACTCACACCCTTCTGGCAACACAAGTCCGGGAATGACCGTATACGCCCCTTGTTTCGTGACTGTTGGTTTTGCGTAGACCGCGCAGAATTGAGCTCGTAGTGTATGAAGAGGGATCCCTTCCACAATCTCCTTTGCTTCTTTGGCAAGAATCGCGGCGCTACGCTCTTGCCCATTAGCAAGATCTGCCCGAGCTGCTTTGAGTTTACCCCGAGCCTCCTCGAGTTGTTTTCTATACAAGGATCTCGCAGACGTATACCGTTTAGCAAGGCGATCTATAGCGCCACGGGGCAGTATGCGCACCTGCCGGTTAAAGAAACGTTCGGTAAACCCTCGAGAGGCCGGCGGCGCTTCGTAGAGCTGTTGAAAATCAAGATCAGGATCAAGGTCTTTCGCTATCTGCCTCTCGATATCATTGCTCGTATTCTCAAGATTGCTCACCAGTTCTTCTGCCCCGCGCGCCTCTGGCAGCACACACGCAGTCCCGCGCGTATTCCACACATAGGGAAGCTTACAGTCGCAAATCCCGCTGCCCTTTGGAAATTCCACAGTATTCGGCGGGTAATTCGCGCATTCCTTCGACTTTGCAGCAGCTGGCGCCTTCTTTTTCTCCCGCGCAACGTTTTGCTCGCATTCCCGCACCCACTGCGGATCGATCTCTTCTTCAAGAGTCAAATCTGCTTCTGGTTTTATTTCTAGCGCTCGTTTCCATGCTGCTTTGCCGCCGAATAGCGTCTCTACTTCGCTATCAATTGCGCTGCGAAGCGCCTGGTTAATCTTTTTTTTAAGACAACGGTCAACCGGGGAACTCCCAAGTTTCCGTCTAACCTTTGGCGATTCTGTCACTGCCTGTCCTGCTCCAGTTCTTTTTTTCCCAGGGGCAAATGATTTTCTGTGAGCTTCTGCCTCTTGCTGATTCATGGAGCTGTCGTTTTCTAGCAGATACTTTGTTTGATCTTCATAGACACTCGCGGCGTAACTCTGATACGGCCACGCGAACACCAGTATGAGCAGGGTAAATATTATTTGCTTTTGGGCTTGCATATTCCGGCGTTATCAATAATCCCTGCATTCTCGTCCATCTCGCAGACAAATCCGATCGGACAAGAAAGGCCGGCGATTCCGCCGCACGTCTGGCCAAGTGGCTGGGAAGCCGGTAGCGCAACCGCGCGCCAAAGACGCCAGTAAAACGAGAGGACCGTGCCAAGCACCACAACGACCGCAATCCCGAGAGTGAGCAGGATGGTTGTTCGCTGTTTCATATGCCTTCAGTATACCCGGCCGCGCGTTGACGCGCAAGAATTGGCATCAACTTCTGTCGCCTGCAATCCGCTGCTCCAGCTCGTCCATGACTTTCATAAATGCCCTCTGAATACTAATACCAAGATAACATCCGAAAAGATAGCAACGAGGTACTCGTGCAATGAGAACCATCTATTCTGGTGTTCTTGAGAACATCAGAATAGAAAACTGTTTACTAAGTCCTACTGGGCACTACATGCCAAAGAATGTTAATACCAAGTACGACGAAAAAGCTCGCGACAAAAAAGGCGGTATTTGCCCCAAACGTCTGCCAGAGGTATCCCCCACTGACCCCGGCAAGCAGCAGCCCAATTCCAGAAATTCCGTTGACAAATCCGATGGCCGTGCCGCGATATGCTTCCGGAGAAAGTTCTGCGGCAAAGGCGCGCTGCACTCCATCCGTGAGCGCCGGGAAAAATCCGAGCACGAGAAAACCGACGACGAGTACCGCGGTGCCGCTTGCCAATGCGAGTACTCCATACCCCAGAAGCAACAGCACATACCCGAGCGCGATGACACCTTTGGCGCCCACCCGATCACTCATCTTTCCTGCAGGAAAAGAAAAAACCGCGTAGGAAAGGTTGTAGACAAGATAAAACAACGGCACCGAGGCCAGAGTTAATCCAATGCTTTGAGTTTTCAGCAACAACACCGCGACCGGGATGCTGCCAATCGAAAGTAAAAACAGCGCCAAAAGATAGCGTTTGAAGCTGGTTGAAAACGAGCCAATCGAGCCGCCTGCTCCGCGATTCTTTTTATATTCTCCCACGACTTCCGTGACAAAAAACAGCGACCCAACCGCCAAGAGTCCAGCAAAAAACGCCGTGAGAAAAACTGCCCGGAAGCCATTGGGATACGCCCGCAAAATAAGGTACGCAACCAGCGGTCCTGCGATGGCTCCAAGGGTGTCAAACATCCGGTGAAATCCATACGCGCGGCCCAGTTCTTCTTTTGGGGTGGAAAGCGAAATCATGGCATCCCGCGGACTATCGCGCAGGCCTTTGCCCACGCGATCGAGAAAGCGTAACCCCGCAGCACCAGCAACCGTGGTTACCGCCAAGTATAGCGGCCGCGTGGCAACCGACAGCGAATAGCCGCTAAGAATAAACGGCTTTCTTTTTCGGACTTTGTCAGACCATCTCCCAGAGTAAATTTTAATGATATTCGACGCTCCGTCTGCCAGCCCTTCCACAAACCCCAGCGACCCGGCTCCGGTTTTGAGCACCGATACAAAAAACGCTGGAAAAACAGACAGCACCATCTCCGAGGACAAATCATTAAAAAAACTTACAAGCGACAGCAGGAAAACGTTACGGGTTGGACGATACATAGTCACTTCATGACGGCTTTGGCTTGATCAACCAGGAGCCTGTCGCCGAATAACGAAAACATATTGCCTGAGCTTGTCGAAGGCTCTCTTTTGTTGAGGATTTTACTCCCCCTTCGACTTCGCTCAGGGGATAAATGGCATTCGGCGACAGGCTCATCAGTGAGCGTGATGTCCTGTTTGCGAAGTTCAAAGAGAATTGATTCAAGGTGGTCGTTCAGCTCTTTCAGGGGAATATCTTCACGATCTCCTTTGAAGTAGAGGCAAACTGGCACAAGGTGGTGCTGGCTCTCGATCAAGAGAACGATGAGACGGAGCGAGCCACTCTTGCCTTTGCGGATGTCAGGCGTCCGCAGTCGAATCTTGTAGACCCCCGGACCGAGATGGACATGGAGTCGCGGATCAAAATCAGAGAGCGCCCGAAGGAGCGCGCTTCTAAGGTGAGGATATTTTTTTGTGTACCTCTTCGCATGTCGAAGGAAGTACGGAAGGATGATGGCGGAGTAACTCACAGCTCCGCAAGTTGCTCTTCGAGCGAAGGGAGTTTTTTTCCGCGGTAGCGAACAGTGATTTCCTCACGGAGCGCGCCAGTGAGATAGTCAAAACGCTCTTGTTCGCTCACGATCGGCCGATGAAGGACGTCCATGAAGTGGATCGCCGCAAAACGGAAGAATTCCGCTTTGCTTGCGAAGCCTTTTTCCTTGAGTGTATTCGCAATCCTCCGTTCAAGCGTCTTTGGAAGCGTAAAATTCGCGATGGCCATAGGTATATAACTTGCGTAGTTATCTTATATATCTATGATACTCCGGAATACTCAACGTGTCAAGGGCATCTATCCTTCTTTGCATCGCCCAATCCACCAGCGCTTCACCACCGGCAACGAGGCCGTGGAAAGCAAATACCCGACTGTGGGCACCAACGCCTTGGCCCAGGGATAGGTATCGTGGATCAACACCAACCAGACACCAGCGGTGACATACGTCACCACAGCAATAAACAACCTGCGAGTCCAGGACAACTCCCACGCCTTCTCGGCTTCCACGCGGGCATTGCGCTGTTGAATCGCTGCGAGTTCTTTCTCGAAGTTCATAGCATCTTGTACTCATCTTGTACAGACTCTTGACAATTTTTAGTGATGTGCTATGCTGTACACATAACCACGGAAAAGACCCTTATGAGGTTCCGTCCTCATCGGGGGCTTTTTCATTTTGGGCTAGCGCCAAATGATGCCGTTGATCGCTCATATAGGCGATTTTCGCGCCAGTGCGTTTCAGAAGAATGGAGCACTTTTCTTTTTCTCTTGGAGATAAAATAACTTCCAGCCGCTGTTTCCGTATCAGAAACTTCACTAAACTTGCATAATCCCCATCGCTTGTCACAATCACAGCCTTATCATATTTTCTTTCATAGCTATCACAAGCCGCTTGCAACACGAGGTCGGCGTCGCAATTTCCTTTCGGTTTTCCATCGCTGTCGTACACAACTTCTTTAAAGACCAACGTATATCCGCATTCCTGTAAATACTTATACAAATCACCATACTTCGGGACAAGTCCGATAAAAACGTACGCGGCTTGCACGCCATACTTTTCGCGCAACCATATTCGAAACCGACGATAATCAAGCCGCCAGCCAAGACTTTCTACGCCTCGATACAAATTTGCACCGTCAATGTAGGCGAAGTTTTTTTCTTTTGAGATCATATTCCTGACTCTTTCACCTCAAACACCTTGCTCTTGCTCCGATGCCCGTTGAGCAATCGGACGGCTTTGGGCTCCACCCCAAAATGGGCTGCCACGAGTTCGCGCACGCGGGCGTTTGCCATATTGCGCTCGGGTTTTTCTTTAACCGCAATCGCGAGCCGACCGGACGCAAGCTCCTCCACCTTTTCCCGTTTCGCTGCTGGACTCACGCGCACGCTGACAATCATCATCATTATTTCAATTCGTACTTCTAACCCGGTTGCCACGCCTTTTTTACGCCAATCCTCTGCAAATGCTTGTTCCCAAGTCTTACACGTAAGCAAACCCTCACATGAAGCCAAGGAGCGCCTTATGGATTGACTGGCCCGATTTTGATGATTCCTGCTGGAGCGGTTGCCCAGAGCATCTCGATTTTTTTTCGAACCGTGGTGAATTCCTTGGAGCATTGGGAACAGTGAACGACCTTTATCCCTCTCCCATACATTTCTTTTGACAAGGAATAGTCAGGTCGCGAGGAGGATGGCTGCTTGTTATCGTAATCGTCGTATTGATATCCAAACGGAATGTGCTGTCCAATGAGTTTTTCGAGCTGCCGAAATTGACCTGATGAAATTTTTCGAGTTTCGATCCGAAACGGTCGCCCGGGAATATTTTCTTCAGAACGGATTGCTTCCCGATCAATAAACATTGTCATCTGGTCATCAACCCCCCTCGTGATGCGAAACATAATACTTTTGACTTCGCCTGCATCTTTTCGAGGCACGCCTTCTGGATGATTCAGAAACGCAGACTCTTTCAATTCTTGTGGGATTACGCACTGCTGGAAAGCTGCAACAGATTCCTTTGTCCAAATATTGAAAAGGCTACTGGCCGCAGCGATCCGGCCTTCCTTGCTTTTAGACAGACGGCACATGCGCACGAGTTCCTTCGTTGCTGACGGTGCAGTCATTCTCTCAAGGACGAGCATGATATCCTTTATTCCGCTTCTTTTATCGTCATATATCTGCGTCATAATAGACCTTGGCGTTGCTTCAACTACTTTGCGAATCGCTCGCACAAGCTCTGGCCCCTCGATCTGGTGCAGAACATGTTCCTGAAGCTCATATGCAAGGTCGCGCTGCTTTGTTCTGTAGAGCCGGTTGATAAACACCTCAGCAGCCGCAGGATTGAACCACTCATGGCGAAGATTTTGAAGCAAAAGTATGCGACCGAGCGGGTCCTTGGGGAGAGTTTCGATTTTGTCAAGCACTGCCCGTGCAGCCTCCGGTGTACCAATACGAATCAACTGTTTTGCGGCACCGAGGACCTCGGCTTCCTTACTCGAATTAAGGTACGGAATAAACCCTGGCACGAGCAGCGCGCCAATGCGGTCGATTCTTCTCTGGAGTACATCGACGATAAGTGGCCCGAGAGGGCCCCCTGTGGTTGCCGCGAGGATGTAATCTGTAGGAAGAGAAACTTCCTCGGAGACACATTTGCCTTCTCGCAAGCGCTTCCCGCTATGGCAGGGGGTCTTTCCTCGAGCACCAATCTTGACTTCCGCGTTGTAGGCTTCTTCAATTTTTTTGATTACTTCACTTGGGAGAATCAACCCGGGTGTGGTCAATGCATCCACATTCACATATGCAACAAACAGCAGTACCGTGACGACGAATACTCCTGCGCGAACGCAAAAAGGAATCTGCCGCCATCGCCCGAAGATATGATTCATAGCATTGACTAAGGCATGCTCATGATGTTGCTGCTCTTACTCTGTCACGTCCACACTCGCAACCATTGAACGATGCGGTTCGCAGTGATACGGGAACGAGCCAGTTTTATCGAAAGTGAATTTGAAGCTTTGCCCGGTGCCCAAGAGATCGCTTCTAAAGAGATTGGTATCAGCGGTCACCGTGTGCGAGGTGCCATCGTTATTGGTCCAGTTAACTGTGGTCCCTTTTTTGACAGTAACTTTCGATGGACTAAACGAAAAGTTACTGATCTCTACATTCACCTCTACTGGTGTAGCCGGTTGTCTCGGCACAACAATGATCTCGTCCGGTGAAACCACTGGGGCAACGATCGGCTGCGGCATTTCATTCGCTGGTTTACGCACCGCCGGAGAGGACATTTTTTCTCCGGTAGGTACCGCAGATTTCTGCCGAAGCGCCGTGGGTTTTGGTGTTGGTTTTTTGCATATTGCTTTTGCGGCTTCAAGCTGTTTGCTGGCCACATTCATCTCGGCAGTATAGGCAACTTCTGCTTTTGTCTTTGCCTGCTGGCGTGCCGTGTCTGTGCCGAGTGATCGTGCTTTAGCAAGCGCGCTGTCGCGTCGGGCCTTCATTTCTTTGAGCCCTTTGACACGGAGCTTTTCAAGACTTCCCGCGCAATCCTTCGCTGTCACCGTAACATTGCGCAGGATCATTTTCTTTGGAGCGATTGTTGCCGCGAAAGAAGTACCGGAATGTATCGCGAATAGAACGAACAATGAGAGCGCGAGATAAAAATATTTCATACCGTATGCGTATAAATTATTCACTGAACTAAAAATAGAGCGATAGCGTATCATTGGCCTTCTCGAGTTCAAGTCCAGGATTCACTCTATGAGCGCGCTTTCTGCCGGGCTTGGACTCGAACCAAGATAAGCAGATCCAGAGTCTGCTGTCCTACCATTAGACGACCCGGCAATGAAATGTTGATTTTTTGATAACCGAGATCCCTCGACTTGGCTCGGGATGACATTGGGTTATAAACTCTTCCAAAGTTTAATCTACTTGCCTTCTCCTGCCAACTCGGCAGCCGCCATTTCGATGGGAAGCTGCGGGACCACGGCGTAACCCATAGATGGTTTGCGGGCGAGCAAGACGTCAATGAAATGGTTGATCCCTGGCAGCGCCGTATCCTTTGTAAGCGCAGTGATGATGCTTTGATCTTTTTCGGAAAAGCCGTCGAAGACCACCTCGTCGCGCACCCCGATTTTCTCAAGCAGTATCACGCGCCCGATTTCTATAATGTCATCGAGAAACTGCTCGCTGTCTCCTCCGGCGTCTGCAAACCCTTCGACAAGCTCTATGGCTTCCTTGGCGCGGCTTCGGAGCACATGCTCTGCCCAGGAGAGCGCAAGCACGAGATCGCGCGGTGGGATCACGAGGTCTGCGTCTTCTTTGCTCACCTTTTTGCCAGAAAAAGAAAAAAGCTGACCCATCAAACTCTCTGCATCGCGCACTGATCCTCCGGAGGCGCGAACAATAGAATCCATGACTGCCGGCTCCACTTCTTTTGCTTCTTCTTTCGCAATAAACTCCAAACGCTTGCGAATAATTTTGCCTGGGACCATCTTAAAGGCATAGCGCTCGCAGCGCGAGAGCACAGTCACTGGGACTTTCTCAATCGCCGTCGTTGCCATGATAAACATGACATTTACTGGCGGCTCTTCCAGGGTCTTCAGCAGCGCATTAAAGGACGAGTTCGAGAGCATGTGCACCTCATCAATAATGAACACCTTCCACTTGGCTTGAAATGGCGCAATGCGCGATTGCTCAATAATAACGTCTCGGACATGATCCACTCCAGTGTGCGAGGCCGCATCAATCTCGACGACATCAAGAAGCCGCCCCTCGTTCATCGCAATACAAGTGACACAGGCGTTGCAGGGCTCTGCGCTCTTTTCTTTGCGCTTTTGGCAGTTCACAGCTTTGGCAAGCAGTCGCGCTGCCGTGGTTTTCCCTACTCCCCTGGGACCTGAAAAACAATAGGCGTGCGCCACGTCATTGTGGAGAATTTCACTTTGCAACGTCTCCACAATAGGCTCTTGCCCAGTGACATCAGCAAACTTCTGCGGCCGATATTTTCGGTAGAGTGCAGTGGCCATATCGTTTAAAATCCAAAGACTTCCTTCACGAGAATCATCATGATCCGGCCTGATACGGTTCGGCCTCATCATGCTATACAAAAAAACGCCTCTGCGCAAGTCAGAGAATCAAAAAAGGACCCCGTGACACGAAATTCTTCGGTCTACATCAGGATGACGGCGTTGGGATATTCTACGCCTCGACGAACGCGGCGAGGCGGGAGCGCGTCATGATCTCTTCGTTCACCAACTCTCTGTCCCGACCAAAGCGAAGGCGGGAAAGTTCTTTCAATGCCAGCGCGCGCTCGATACTCCCTTGCGTTGGAGGGTAAGTCTGCATGTGAAAGGGCCGAGCCACGGTGTTATCAATGAGCAACCGAATATAAGCTTGAAATCTCGGCAGGTTAATGAGATCATAGAGCGAAAATATCGGCTGCATCTGTTTTTCCATAAATTCTGCGTCTTCTACCCCAATGCGGAAGCAAATCTGCGTGCCCACATTGCCAAACACCGCATCACGAATCTTCGTATCCTGATTTTTCCCTTCAACCCCAGTAGACCCCGTGAGCTGCCCAATATACTGGTGGGCCATGATGAGATTTAACTTATACTTCCGAGCCTCGGCCAAGATGGTCGCAATAGAATCAGTGATGAAATTCTGAAACTCATCAACATAGAGGTAGAAATCGTGCCGATCAGCTTCTGGCATGTTTGCCCGAGACAACGCCGCCATCTGAAGTTTTGAAACCAAGATGAGCCCCAGGAGATTCGCGTTGACCTCACCGACTTTGCCCTTGGAAAGATTGCACAGGAGAATTTTCTTTTTATCCATGATATCGCGGAAGTTAAATGCGCTGCGGCCTTGACCAATAATGTTTCGCATGGTCTCGTTTTCCACAAACCGTCCGATCTTGCTAATGAGGTACGGAAGCATCTCCCCTTTGGTGGACCCGGCGGTCTGAGGCAGTTCTTTTTCCCAGAACGCTCGGATCATGGGGTCTTTCACTTTCTTGAGCTTCATCTCTTGGAATTCTTTGTCAGTTAAAATACGCGGAATGTCGGTAATAGTTCCGGGCTCCTCGCGATCAGCCATAATGGTTAACATCGCGTTTCTCATGTAGTGTTCAAACATAGGCCCGATCATGGCTGGATCTGTGACTAGTTTATAGAAAATCGCAATCATTTCCTGAACCGCAAAGTCCATCTCATCAATGGTCTCGGCCTCAAGCATGTTTAAGCCCATTGGCCGCTCGGTGTCTGAAGGGTCAAAGTAAATGAGATCTGCGGCGCGCTCTTTCGGCACCGAGGCTAAAACGTCTTCAACCAAAGAGCCGTGCGGATCAATGACTGCCACGCCATGACCTGCGGCAATGTCTTGCTTGGCCATCTCGGCCATGAGCACGGATTTCCCCGAACCAGTCATACCGATGATATAAACATGCCGTCTGCGATCCTCCGCCTTTAAACGCACGATGGTTTCGCGGCCGCGGTAGATGTTTTTGCCAAGCGCAATACCCGTCTCTGGCATGTTCACTGGCGCAGTTGCTTGACGCGCCGTGAGCCAGCGGATATTGGGTGTCTCTGTGGTGGAAAGCGGGAAGTGCCAGAGACTGGAGAGCTCCTCAGTATTCAAAAGCACCACGCGGCTTAAATCAAAGTTCCGATAAATGAAATCGTGCACAAACCGCCCGGGGTCTTTCGCGACCAACGCTTTAAAGCCGTTGCCGTACTGAAATGAGGTGTACTGCCCGAAGGCCGAGACAATATCGCGTAAAATCCGGTCTGCCGCGGATTGATCTTTGGCGCTCACGATGAGCCGACACACCACGTCAAACGCAGCTTTCGACGATTTCTGCTCTAAGGATTTCACCATCTCCTCTTCAAGTGGAGAAAGTTTGTACTTCGCGTGTTGGGCATCATGCTGCTCTTTGCTCTTGGTCGTCTCCAACATCTCTTTGCTTACCTTAAACGCATGTCCTCCAAATGAAATCGGCGCCGCTGCCTTGGCTTCGCGAATCTTTTTCCCTTGCTGAATCTCGTGTGCGACGCGCGACGCCCAGGCTTGTCGTTTCTTATCGGTCGGCCGCAACAGAAGCTGCAGCGCCACGCCCTCTTCTCTGCCAAGTCTGCTCATCGCGTTGGTTATCGCGTTTAATGGATCAGTATCAAGGCTTCGGTAGGTGCGAATAGGAAAAAATAGCTCTCGTTGAAAGGTGAGCATCGCAGCGGCCGTTACACCCTGGGGCGAGAACATGTTATAGTCGTCCACATGTTCAATAACCGCGTGAGAGAATTGAGCATGAATCTGCTCTTCGACATGCTGGACCACGGTGGGTACTGTAGCGACATAAAACGAGATGAGTCCGCGATGCGCAACCATCTCAAATGCAATCGAGTCTGGCCGGCGGACAAACCGCTGTTTCCATGATAGTGGAATACCAATGGTATGCAGTGATGAAAAAAGCGTGTCCATAGCCGCGATTTTCTCACGAATCCCCTCGATCCCTTTTTCTTTGAGCTTCTCATCCACCGCTTCTTTCGGTAGCGTCACCATAAGGATCACTTGCTCAAAAGCGCCGGGCATGCGATGTGAACGCTCGAGCTGACTCCTCATCCACTGCCACAGCGCTCTAAGAAACAAAATCGGCGTACCAATAACAAGCAAAGCTCCGAGGAAGGAGTATAAGATCGTCATGCCAATGGAGGGAATACCGAGAAGGTTCGCCATAGGTTACTTCGGAGGTTGTCGGAGCCGCATCAGCTTGTCCATCTTGATCTTTGTAGCTTGCTCAAGAAAGAACTTACTCACCCCGGGGATAAGCGCGAGCCACTTTCGAATAAGTCCAATAATTTTTTCTATTTGAATTTTCATCTCAGCAAGCAGCTGGGCTACTTGATGTGTCGTTTGCTCACCGACCAAACGGAATCGCTGCTGAACCGCTGGAGTGAGCTTGCCGTAGATTTCCTCAAGGTCTTCTTCAAGAATCGCCTCAACCACTTTTTCATCAATCGGACCTTGGATAGATGACGGCAGCGGTGCGACTTCACTCTCTTGCACAAGCGACCCCAAGGGAACTTGCGGCTCATCCACGCGCTCTGCGAGCGCACGTTGAGATATCGGCTGCTTTTCGCCAACGTCAATCTCCAAAGTCTCTGGAGCGCTTGGCGAATGTTCAGGCGTAAACTGTGCTCGAGGTTTTTCTTCCATAAAGACTGTGAATAGATTATACCACAAACTTGTCCTCTTTGCAGCTTTGTCCGCAATACGGTACAATAGACTACAAAACTGCTAATCTGCTACAAATACTACGAATCCGAGATCGATGCGCATTGGTAGTTTCGTAGTCCATTTGTAGTTTTGTAGATGTATGACAAGACTTCGCCACCAAAATTTCGTTTGGATTGACGTGCCGAACCCTACCGAGCCGGAAGTGCGCGCACTTCAAAAAGAGTTTGGCTTTCACGCTTTGGACACCGAGGATGTGCTGTCCCCTGCCCAACGACCAAAGCTTGACTTCTACCCAAACTACCTCTTTCTCATCTTGCTGTTTCCGCTCTATGATCGCGCAAGCCGTGAAATCCTCTCCTCCGAAGTTGACGTGTTCATCTTCCCCAATGCCCTCCTGACCTTTCATCAGAATAATCTTACTCCCATCATCGAGCTCCGACGCAATTGCGAACGTGACGAAGCCGTACGCGCGCGAATACTTGCGGATACACCCGCACTGCTGCTTTATGAAATCCTCGACCGATTGCTCACCTACACCTATCCCATGCTCGACCACGTAAGCCTTGATATTAAAAACATTGAGCGGCACATCTTTAGCGGCTACGAACGCGCCATGGTGCAAGAGACATTAATCATTCGCCGAAATATCGTGAACTTTAGAAAGATCATGCAATCACACAAGAGTGTCATCAAGCGCTTGCTCGATCGCTCAACCTCGTTTTTTCCCGCCCAAAAGCTATCGGCCTATTTTAACAATCTCATCGAACATACCAAAGACATTTGGGAGACGTTGGATAACGACAAAGAAACTATTGAAGCGTTGCAGCAAACCAACGAGGCGCTCATCAGCTTCCGCTTAAACGACATTCTAAAACTCCTGACAATCCTCTCGGTCATCATGCTTCCTATTGGTATTATCGCAAGTGTCCTCGGAATGAATGTTCCCATGCCATGGAGTGAATCCCCGATTTCCTTGCCTATCGCTCTGGCCGTCATGCTTTCTGTGGCGCTAACCTTAACTACGGTGTTTCGCGCGATGAAGTGGCTCTAACGAATTTTCATGGACGTCAATCTCTACAACAGCTTGAGTCGAAGAAAAGAGACTCTGAAGCCAATCCACAAAGAGTGGATTGGTTTATATACGTGCGGACCCACAGTCTATAACTTTGCGCACATTGGCAATCTGCGGACATTTGTCTTTTATGATCTATTAAAGCGGACGCTTGAATTTCTTGGCTACCAAACCCGCCATGTTTTAAACATCACCGACGTCGGCCATCTTACCGGAGACGAAGACGAGGGCGAAGACAAAATGCAGTTAGAAGCGCTCAAAGAGAAGAAAACCCCCGAGGAAATTGCACAGTTCTACACCGCAAGCTTTCTCCGAGACGTCGCAGCGTTAAACATCATTCCGCAATGGAAAATGCCCAAAGCCAGTGAACACATCTCTGATGATATACAACTCATCACCGAACTAGAGAAAAATGGCTACACGTATCAAACACCCGGAGTCCTCTACTTTGACACGTCTAAATTTAAAAACTACGGAGCGCTTATTGGCAAAAATGCATTAGAAGGCGCGCGCGTGGCGGTCCGAGCAGAGGTTGAAAAAGATCCGAACAAAAAAAATCCGCGTGACTTCGCCCTTTGGTTTCGTAAAGTCGGCAAACACGCCAAACATTCAATGCACTGGCCAAGTCCATGGGGCGAGGGCTTTCCCGGCTGGCACATTGAGTGCTCGGCCATGAGCGAAAAATATCTTAGGGTTCCTTTTGACATCCACGCCGGCGGCATTGATCATATTCCAGTGCACCACAGCAACGAGATTGCCCAAACCGAAGCCGCAACAGGCAAAACAATGGCCAACCTCTGGATGCATGGCGAATTCATGATCATCCAAGGAGATCGCATGGGCAAATCTGAAGGTAATTTCATTACACTGCAGAACGTGATTGACAAGGGCTTTGATCCGCTTGCACTACGCTACTTGTTTCTGCTTACCCACTACAAAAAAAAGCTGAACTTCTCCTGGCCGGCCTTAAAAAGCGCGAGCCAGGCGTATAGCAAATTGCGCGACCGCGTGGAGGCGCTGAAAGAATCGGCCAAGAAAGCAAAAAAACTCCCGCGCCCAGAAGCCAAGTGGCAACAACGCATCACTGCGGCGTTGACCGACGACCTCAACATCCCGAGAGCGCTGGCAAACCTCTGGAAACTCCTGGGATCTCCCGAAGGCGCCAATGTGAAACTCGACATCGCCCTTGCATGGGACAAGGTCTTTGGCCTTGGGCTCGATCGAGGTCCGACCTCGATCACCATTCCGGTCGAAATCCAGGAGCTCGTTACCGAGCGTGAACAAGCCCGGCTCGCCAAAAATTTCTCCCGCTCGGATAAACTGCGCAAACAAATCGAAGCCGCCGGTTTTACAATCAAAGACACTCCCGAGGGTCCGAAGCTTTCTCAACAATAGTCCCCGAGCGGAGCCTGCCCCGTAGTGATCCGACCGAGGTCGGATCTACTATTCGGGGTCGAGGGGCTACCCAAATTGTCATCCCGAGTCCTGCCTACCGGCAGGCAGGCGGCAGGCAAGCTCGGGCCATTACTTCGGCAGTGGGAACGGTTCCATGGCAAGGATGCCTTGGGCTTCGGTGTTTGAGAAAATCGTTTTTTCGCGTAACGTGCGGACAATTGTCGCGACCTTCTCGTTCTCCTTTCGAAGTTTTATTGTGGATTCATCTTTGAATTCTTGAACTTTTCGGTCAAGGTAATCCTTGGTGACCATGGTGGTATTGAGCTCGTGAACGTCGCTCTTGAGATCGGAAATATCAGATTTCATGCTGGAAATATCAGATTTCATGCTGGAAATATCAGATTTCATGCTGGAAATATCAGATTTTACTTCAGCAAAACGCTCCTCCATTCTGGTGAAGGAGTTATTCACAGTTTCGAGCACTTCATCAAGCGTCGCGCCGTTCTTTGGTTGGTCATCCATACTTTTTCAGTATAGCATACTCCAATCTGATGATAAACAAACGCGGCCCTTCTCCCGCCGATGGCGGTGGGACTTGGCTCAGGGAGTATTATGCGCCTTCGCCTTTGAGCTGCTCGAGTAACTCTTTGGCTTTGCGGGAAAGATGGGTGGGGGTTTTGACGGTGACTAAAACGAGGTGATCTCCGCGACCAGAGCCATGAAGCTTGCCAATCCCGTGCCCGCGAATTTTTAAGCGCTGGCCGCTTTGGATTGCTGCAGGGATTTGCAGCTCCACTGGGCCATCCACGGTTTGCACTTCTGCGGTTTTGCCAAGTGCCGCCTCGGAAAACGAAATGGTTGTGGCGCTGACAATATCGCTGCCTTCACGCTGGAATCTTGAGTCGGGTTTTACGCGAACATGCACGTAAAGATCTCCGGCGCGCGCTCCAGAAGCGCCGGCTTCTCCTTCGGAGGAAAGCCGCAAGGTGTCGCCGTCGTTGACGCCAGCTGGAATCGTTACGGACAATGTTTTTTTGCCGGTAATCCTGCCTTCACCGCGGCAAATTTTACAGCGCTCCTTGGCAGTTTTGCCTTGGCCCAAACAATCTGGACACGTGGAGGCGCTCTGAAATTGGCCAAAAATGGTGCGACGACTAGTGACGACTTCCCCACGGCCCTTGCAGGTTTTGCACGTTTCATAGCCAGAGCCCTTGGCTACTCCGCTGCCGCCGCATTCCTCGCAGC
>Ga0213870_1000222_pt1 | contig 30022 bp, 29 predicted proteins | sample WICALVC2017_Meta_FD_160119 | JGI IMG/M metagenome (GOLD analysis project Ga0213870, IMG submission 160119) | Freshwater microbial communities from subterranean cave lake in Wind Cave National Park, South Dakota, United States - WICALVC2017 | ecosystem: Environmental > Aquatic > Deep subsurface >... | reverse complement strand
GGCCCGAGCGCGTGGCTGAGCCTCCCAAGATCCAAGTCCCCCGGCATCCGGTCACGCCGAAGCCGGACCATCCATGGCGCACGCGTCTGTTGCCGGACCGACGCCCACACGCGGCGGCGGGCCTCACGTAAACCGGACATTTCTACTGTGGGAGGAAGAGGACATTTCTATTTTGGCTTGACAAGTCGCTCGCGTTGACTCTCTATTCCAGCCGGCGTAGACTACGCTCGAAATTTCAGAAGGATGGCATACGATGTCAACGGCTGAGCAAATCTTCAAAGAAGCGCAGAAACTCCCGGACACATTGGCACAGGAAGTGCTGGATTTCATTGAGTACATTGAAATCAAGCATGGCCTGAGAGACCGGCTTACTGAGGAATTGAAACAGGCGCAGGAACCGGCCATGCGTCATGTGTGGGACAACCAGGACGATGAGATCTGGAATGGCGTGTAAGCCCGGCGACCTTGTCCTCATTCCGTTTCCTTTCTCGGATCTGCAGTCAGCCAAGAAACGTCCCATAATGGTCTTGACCCCGCCGGATCGACACGCCGACTTCATCGGTTTGGCCGTCACTTCCGTCGCACAGACAAATCACGCTCTGCCGGTCAGCGCAGCGGACTTGGTGGAAGGCGCCCTCCCCAAAGCCTGTTGGATCAGATGCGATAAAGTCTTTACCCTTTCCGAAAGCAGTATCGTCAAAACATTCGGCGTCATCTCGCCGCAGGCGTTGCAATGCGTGTTGCAGGGACTCTGTTCTGTCGTTGGCTACGCCTCACCCCATCAACCGGACGATCCGTTGTAGGGGTCTGGCGCACCTGTGCCCGTGCGCGACCATGACGAGGATGAGGATGCCCCCTGACCTCACGCCGCTGATGCGGCAACATCGCCAGATCAAACAGCGGTATCCGGAGGCGATCCTGTTTTTCCGAGTCGGCGATTTCTACGAGATGTTCTACGAGGACGCCCTCGTGGGCTCGCGCCTGCTGGACATCGCGCTGACCTCGCGCGACAAGCACAAGGCCGATCCGGTACCGCTCTGCGGAATCCCCTATCACGCCGCCAGCGGCTACATCGCCAAGCTTCTGCGAGCAGGCCGCTCCGTGGCCCTGTGCGACCAGGTGGAGGACCCCCGGACGGCCAAAGGCCTCGTCCGACGGGACGTGGTGCGCGTGTACACGCCCGGCACGGTGATTGAGCCGGAGTTGCTGACGGCGGGTGAACCGAACTACCTGGCCGCGCTCGCGCCCGGTCCGCGCGGCGTGGGCCTCGCTTGGCTGGACCTCTCGACCGCCGAATTTCGCGTGCTGGAGCTGGGCGCCCCCTGGACGGATGCTCTCCGCGACGAGTTGCTCCGGATCGAGCCGAAGGAACTGCTCGTGCCGGATCACGAGGCCGAGCGGATTCGCACTGCCCTCGGCGCCGCCCTCAACGTCACCCCGGCCGTCATCACGCCGGTTCCAGCATCGGCCTTTCACCCGGCCGCGTCACGCGCGCTCCTGCTGGAGCACTTTCGCGTCGCCTCCCTCGCCGGCTTTGGGTGCGACGACCAGCCGCTTGCCTGGGCGGCCGCCGGCGCTCTCCTGCAGTACGTCAAAAACACGCAGCCCGGCGCCTCCCTCTCGCACATCGCGCGGATACAGGCGTACGCGCGGGGCAGCGCCATGGTTCTGGATCGCGCCACCCAGCGCAACCTGGAATTGGTCCGGCGACCGGCGGACGGTCAGGTGGACGGCTCCCTGCTCCACGTCCTCGACCGGACCAGCACCCCGATGGGAGCGCGCCTGCTGCGAGAATGGATCCTGCATCCGTTGACCGCGTTGCCGGCCATCGCGCCCAGACAGGAGGCCGTCGCCGATCTCCACGGCGATCTGAACCGGCGAAGCCGCCTCCGGACGGCCTTGCGCGGCGTGTCGGACCTCGAGCGCCTGATGAGCCGGGTCGTGCTGGGCACCGCCAACGGCCGCGATCTGTGCGCGCTCAAGGACTCGATCTCGTCCGTGCCCGATATCACCCGCCTGCTGGCCACGTGCGCCGCACCCCTCTTACGCGAGCGGGCCGAGCCCTGGGAAGATTTGCTCCGGCTGGCCGACCGGATCGCCCGCACGCTCCGTCCTGACCCTCCGCTTTCCGTCAAAGAAGGCGGGGTGAGCCGCGAGGGGTTCAGCGCCGACCTTGACGAGCTGCGCGCAATCAGCCGCGACGCAAAAGCCTGGATCGCCCGCATCGAAACGCAGGAACGGGAGCGCACCGGCATTGATTCCCTGAAAATCCGGTACAATCAAGTGTTCGGCTACTACCTCGAAGTCACGAAGCCGAACCTGCCACGTGTGCCCGCCGAGTACATCCGCAAACAGACCATCGCCAACGCCGAGCGGTTCATAACACAGGAACTCAAGGCGCTCGAAGACAAGGTGCTGGGAGCGGAGGATCGCATCCGCGCCCTGGAATACGACCTGTTCGACACCCTCCGGCGCGAGGCTGCCGCCACGGCCTCACGGGTGCAGGCCCTGGCGCGCACCATCGCCCTCGCGGATGCGGTGGCATCCCTGGCCGAAGCCGCGGCGGACGGCGGCTACTGCCGCCCCGACCTCACCGAGCGCGACATCCTCACCATTACGGACGGCCGCCACCCGGTGCTGGAACGCCAGCCACTCCCCGGTGGGTTTATCCCCAACGACGTGCAACTCGGCGGGCCGGACCAGCGCCTCCTGGTGATCACCGGCCCCAACATGGCCGGAAAAAGCACCTACTTGCGGCAGACCGCGCTCATCGTGCTGATGGCCCAGATGGGCGGCTTCGTCCCGGCCAAGTCCGCCGTCATCGGATTGGTGGACCGGATCTTCACCAGAATCGGGGCCTCCGACAATCTGGTGGAGGGCCAGAGCACGTTCATGGTGGAGATGACGGAGACTGCCCATATCCTGCATCACGCGACGGCGCGCAGCCTCATCATCCTGGACGAGATCGGCCGGGGCACCAGCACGTTCGACGGCTTGAGCCTCGCATGGGCCATCGCCGAATGCCTGGCCGACCGCAACCGGATCGGCGCCCGGACGCTCTTTGCGACGCACTACCACGAGCTGACCGACTTGATGCGCACACACACAGGCGTCCGCAACTACACCGTGTCGGTCCGCGAGCGAGGCGACGAGATTCTGTTTCTGCGAAAGATCGTGGAGGGCGGGGCGGACCGCAGCTACGGCATCCACGTGGCCCGCCTGGCGGGACTTCCTCACGAGGTCCTTGCCAGGGCCGCCGCCGTGCTGGCACGACTGGAAAACGGATCGGCTCAGGACCCCGCCGGTCAGGGGAGATTCGACCGCCCCCCTACGGCAACGCCCGATCCCACCCTATCCGATCCAACCATGCCCGCGCCCCATCCCATTCTGGACGAAGTCCGCCAGATGGACCTGTTCGGCATGACGCCCTTGGAGGCCATGAACAAGCTGGCGGCACTCAAGGAACGGTTGGAGAAGGAATCGGGTACGTAACGGTCGCGCGCGCCAGGAGCGCCTTCACGCGGGTATGCAACTCTGCAAGATCACAGGGCTTCGCCAGGCAGTCATCGGCCCCCATCTTGAACCCCCGGACCCGGTCGCGGTCGTCGTCCTTGGCCGTCAAGAACAACACCGGGATCGCGCAGGTCGCCGGATCCGCGCGGAGGCGCCGGCACAGGGTGTACCCGTCCATCACGGGCATCATGATGTCGGTGACGATCACGTCGGGCCTGGCTTCAGCGATCCGCTCCAACGCCTCCTCCCCGTTGGACGCGATCTGCACCGTGAAGCCGCGTGGCCCTAAATACAATTCGATGGTCCGGGCCAATCGGGCCTCGTCCTCCACGACCAACATCGCGGGCTTCTGCGTCATGCCGTCTGGATCTCCGGGGCGCTCCGTCCTTCCACCACGCCTTCCGTGATCGCCACCTTCCGGACCTGGGGATTGGCGGGAATCTCATACATCACGTCGAGCATGACCTCTTCCATGATCGCCCGCATCGCGCGGGCGCCGGTCTGCAGCCGCGTCGCCCGCTTCGCAATGGCTTTGACCGCATCATCGGTGAACGTCAGCTCCACGCCTTCCAGCGCAAACATGGCCTTGTACTGCTTGAACAGGGCATTGCGCGGCTCCGTGAGGATGCGGATCATATCCGCCTCGTCCAACTCGGCGAGACTCACTAGGATCGGGAGTCGACCGATGAATTCCGGGATCAAGCCGTAGCGCCGGAGGTCTTCGGGCTGGACGTGGGACAGCAGGTCGTCACCCTTCCCCCCTCCCACCGGACGGACATCGGCGCCGAACCCCATCACGCGCTCACGCGACCGGCGCCCCACGATCTGGTCAAGGCCGACAAACGCGCCGCCGCAGATGAACAGAATATTGGAGGTGTCGATCTTGATGAACTCCTGCTCGGGGTGCTTGCGCCCCCCCTTGGGCGGCACGTTGCAGATCGTGCCCTCGACCAGCTTCAAGAGGGCCTGCTGCACGCCTTCGCCCGACACGTCACGGGTCAGCGACGGACCTTCCGATTTCCGGGTGATCTTATCGATTTCATCAATGTAGATGATGCCGTTCTGTGTCCGTTCGACGTCGTAATCGGCCGATTGTAGGAGCTTGAGGACGACGTTCTCCACGTCCTCCCCCACGTATCCGGCTTCCGTGAGAGTCGTCGCGTCGGCGATGGCGAAGGGCACATCGAGCACGCGCGCGAGGGTCTGGCAGAGGAGGGTCTTGCCGGTCCCCGTCGGGCCGATCAGGATGACGTTGCCCTTCTGGAGTTCCACGTCACCGATCCGCGCACTCGTCTGGACCCGCCGGTAATGATTGTGCACGGCCACGGCAAGGACTTTTTTCGCTTTTTCCTGGCCGATGACGTACTCGTCCAGGACCCGCTTGATCTCAGGCGGGTTGAGGAGCTTCAAGGCAGGCGCCCCTGGTGTTGTGTCGATCCGATGCCGTTGAGCTATCGCAGTTTCACATCGGGAGACGCATTCAGAACAGATCCACAGGGTCTCGGTCGCGTGGCACGCCTCGCAGAGATGCGCGGCCGGACTCTCAATGAGTGCGATCGTGCCGCCCTTGGACCGCCCGCAGAAAGAACAGGAGCGCTCCTTCTGCGGGCGATTGTCCTGATTGCCGCCCCAGAACACGCGCGCCGGCGGCTCTGTCAGCCGACCTTCCGGTACTGGCCTTCCAGCGAGGCGACCGGTTTCTGCGCGACCAGACCGGGCCCGGTCCCCGCCACAGAGCGCAGGCCCCACACCATCATGAACAGGGCGGCCACCAGAATGACGCCGGCCTGATACAGGACTTCGCCCGTGCCGCGCGCGCCGGGTCCCCCCTCGGCGGAAGCGACCAGAACGGGGGACGCGCTTACGGACGACGCAGCGGACATCGCCGCCATCAGCACAGCCGCACCCAGCGATTCCTGAGCGAACGGCTTCTCGGCCTCGATTCTGGCGGTCACTATGCCGGTATCCCGCACAGCGGCGCCGAGTTGCTCCTGGATGTGCCCGCTGTATCCATCCAGAGCCAGCAGTCGTCCGACGATGATCCGTCCCAGGGTTTCCTGGCGCTGCGACAGCGCCATGCGCTCCCGCTCGGACATGTCGGCGACGATACGCCCGAGCGTCTCCTGGAACATGATCTGCGCCGCGCTGGTCCCGCCCTCACGCTGCATACGTTGAGCCGCTTGGACCACCGCTCGGCCGGCGTTGGCCTGTATCATCCCGTGCATCCGATCGAGTGACGCGCGGGCCTCATCACGGAAAGCGGGCATCAACCCGGTTCGGGCTTGCTCGGCTCGCGCGGCCGCGACAATAGCCCCTCCCAGGCGCGTCTGGGCCAATCCGTGCGGTTCCCCTTCAACATAGCTGACGGTTCCGGACTCCACGATCGCCTGTCCCAGCGCCTCCTGTGCCATACCGCCGGGGTCGATGGCGGCAGGAACCGCGCGCTCGAACCGCTGATCCAGCAGCCCGGATGGCGCGCCCCCGAATGCAAAAAAGAACAGGCTCGCGCCCACGATGGTGGCACAGATCCCGACCGCTACGATGACATCGAAATGATCCCACCTGTTCATCGTCCTGTTCATCGTCCGTCCCTCCTCTTGCAAGCATGGCGCACAGGCCAACAGTCCTTGTCGGCGGCCCCACGCAGCCTGTGACTCCTTATGGCCACTCATGCAGATCGAGTGCCAGGCGGGTCGCCGTCGTCTAAGCTATTGAGGATACGAATGAGTCGAGCCGCGTTCACGGACAGCACAAGCCGAAGGGAACAGCTCCCTGGTTGACTACAACCAGTCACGCGCGCCATGCACCACCAGGAGTGAAACCCTCTCCGCGATTGACCAGCGCCGGCACAGCAGGTATCCTGCCTCTCATGCACTTCGATCCCGCCATCGCCGCTCAAGTCGCATTCGCGCGCGCCCAGCAAACAGGGGAACTGGGAGACGATCTGGCGCCGGCCAGAGAGGCGGAGGAGGTCTTCTCAGGGAGCGCCGGCCGCGAGGCCAGGGCCGGGTATTTCACGCTCGTGGCGCTCGGCGAACAACACCCCAACGCCGTCTCGTTTCAGGAATTCCTCATCTACATCACGTGGCAGCAGGTCACCGAGGAAACCATCCCGGCGCACTTTCAACGAGGGGCGGACCTGTGCGACCGGTACCTGAGCCGCCTCGCACCCGGACACGATGCGGCACAGGCCGAACAGATCAAGGATCTGCGGCGGTCCTTTCGCGCGGGCCTCGGCCAGCAAGACGAGGACGAGATGGACTACGACGCCGACACGCTCAAAGGAGGGGACTGACGACAGCGCAACACCTTCCCCCTCTGGATGTTCCACATTGGACGCATTGCTGACACGTTGCACTCACCCCGCGCCATGATTCCCTGGCTTGCCCCGCACACGCCGTTCCCGCCGCTGGACCGCGCGCTGAACGAGCCGAACGGCCTCCTCGCCGCCGGCGGAGACTTGTCGCCCGAACGGCTGATCACCGCCTATCGCCTCGGCGTTTTCCCTTGGTTCACCGAGGGCGAGCCGATTTTATGGTGGAGCCCCGACCCACGCATGGTGCTGTTTCCGGACGAACTCGTCATTTCGCGGTCGCTGCGCAAAACGTTGCGCCGCCGCGCCTACGACATTCGCGTGGACACGGCGTTCACCGACGTCATGCGGGCGTGCGCCGCCCCGCGCCAGGGACAACGCGGCAGTTGGATCCATCCTGACATGATCCGCGCCTACACCACGCTGCATCAGATGGGGCTGGCGCATTCAGTGGAAACCTGGATGGCGGGCACACTCGCGGGCGGGCTGTACGGCATCGCGCTCGGGCGCGTGTTTTTCGGCGAATCCATGTTTGCCCGCGTCCGCGACGCGTCCAAAATCGCATTCGCGCATCTCGTCCGACACGTGCAACGCCGGCGCTTCGGCCTGATTGATTGCCAGATTAGCACCGCGCACCTGGCGTCCTTGGGCGCGCGGGAAATCGCCAGAACGGAATTCAGTCAACGCCTGGCGGACTTGGCGACCTGCCGAGAACCCGTCGGCACATGGCAGTTCGATGAGTGAACGAAAGCGAGCCTGACCGCACTACGCTGCCTGGGACTCGGAGAGCAGTAAACGGCCTTTTTCCACCGCCGCTTCGATCCCCGCTTTGGTGCGCTGCGCGATGTCCACGACGTCCTGCTTGACTTTGACCGCGTAGCCCTCGATCTCCCCACGGGTCTCCTTGCCAGACTTCGGGGCGAGCAGCAAACCGGCTGCAGTGCCCACCGCCGCGCCTCCGATGAACATCAGCGCCATCGTCTTGCTGGTCGAATGAGATTGGTTCTGCATGGGCCTACCTCCTTTGACTATTAAAGATTCTTCAGATTCTTCTGGGTAGGAGGGAAAGCAAAACGTGTACCGTCGGATACCCTCTTCTCATCTCCCCAATATTACACCACTTACGTTCTGTCTTTTCAACAAAGAGGCATGTTCCCTGTGTCCCTTTGGCCACGGTGTGGTGCAAATAGTACGGGCTTGCTCCTCAGGGGGCGAGCGTTACGTGGATTCGTCGGGTACGGGGAGATTGTATTTGCCCATGCGGTAGCGCAGCGTGTTGCGGGTGATGCTCAGGAGCCGCGCCGCTTCGGAGACGTTCCCCCTGGATTTTTCCAGCGCTTCCTGCAACATGGCCTTCTCCATGTCCTCCACCGACAGACCGAAGGACAGGAGGGAGGGACGCTCGGCGCTCTGCGGAGACGGCGCGCCGGTCACAGCGGACGGTCCGGCCGTGAGGTACGCCGGCAGATCGCGCACGTCCACCTGCTCGCCCTTGCAGGTGATGGTGACCCACTCCACCATGTTCTGGAACTCCCGGACGTTGCCCGGCCAGGGATAGGCCTCGACGACGCGCATGGCCTCCGGCGTGAGGCCCGCGATCCGCGTGCCCCGCTCCCGCCGGTACCGCGCGAGAAAATGCTCCAGCAGGACCGGCAAGTCGCCCGCTCGTTCCCGCAGCGGCGGCAGGTGCAACCGGCACACGCTGATGCGATAGAAGAGATCCTCGCGGAACCGGCCCTTCCGGACCAGGTCCCACAGATCCCGGTTCGTCGCCACCACAAGCCGGAGGTCCACCTTCACGCCCTTGACCCCGCCGAGCGGCTCGATCATGCGATCCTCCAGCACGCGCAGGAGCTTGGCCTGGATCGGCGCGCTCATCTCGCTGATCTCGTCCAGAAACAGCGTGCCCCGATGCGCCAGGAGGAAGCGGCCCGGCTTGGCCTTTTTGGCATCCGTGAAGGCGCCCTTCTCGTAGCCGAACAGCTCGGACTCGAGGAGTGGCTCCGGGATCGCCGCGCAATTGATCGCGACCATCGGGCCGCTGGCGCGGGGACTGGCGCAATGGATCGCCCGAGCCAGTAATTCCTTGCCGGTGCCGCTCTCGCCGGTGATCAGCGCCGTCGAGTCGGTCGCGGCGAGGTCGCGGGCGAGCACCTTCACCGTGGCCAGCCCGGTGGAGCGCCCGACGATGTTGTCGAAATCGAATCGCTCGCGCAGTTCCCGGCTCAGCCCCCGGTTCTCCTGCGTCAGCCGCCGCATGCCCAACGCCCGCTTGACGGTGATCGTCAGCTCGTCGTTGTCGAGCGGCTTGCTGATGTAGTCGAACGCGCCCTGCTTCATCGCCTCCACCGCCGACTTCACCGTCCCGAACCCGGTGATGATCACCACTGGAATGTCCGGGCACTTCTGGGTCGCGTAGGCCAGGACGTCCAGCCCGCCGACCGTGCCCATCTGCAAATCGGTCAGGATGAGATCAACCCCGCCCTCCTCGATCAGCTTCAAGCCGGCCTCCCCCGAATCGGCCAGGAGCAGGCGATAGCCCTCGGGGCGAAGGACGAGGTCCATCAGCCGCCGCATCTTCTCTTCATCCTCAATGATCAGGATCGTCGCGTTCGACATGCGTCTCCTCTTCGCTCTGACCGGGCAGGGCCGGCAGCCGGAGCACCACTTCGGTGCCCTGCCCCTCCGTGCTATGGATCACCAGGTGTCCCCCGTTCTCTTCCACCAGCCGCCTGGCATTGGTCAGCCCCAACCCTGTGCCGTAGTCCTTCGTGGTAAAGAACGGGTCGAAAATCTGCGCGAGGTGCTCCGGGCTGATGCCAGCGCCAGTGTCCACAACACGGATGTCCACCGCCACGGACGCGGCGCCATCAGGGGCGGCAGCGGCCGACAGCGTCAGCATCCCCCCATGCGGCATGGCGTCCCTGGCATTGATCATCAGATTGACGAGGGCTTCCTTGACCTGATCCGCGTCCACCATCACGTCCGCCACGCCGTCCGGCACGTGCACGTGCGTCGTGATCGGCTCTCCCTTCCCCAGCGCGTCCCACTCGCGCACGGCGGCGGCCAGCAGCAGACGAGGGGGGACCGGCCGCACGTTCGGAGGCTTCTGGCGGGCGAACCGCAGGAAGTGGTTGATCCGGTTCGTCAGCCGGTCCGTCTCCTCGATCACATACTGCGCGACCTCCCGCTTGACGGCATCCGGCTGGCGCTCGTCCAGCACGAGCTGGGCGGAACTCCGGACCACGCCAAGCGGATTCTTGATATCGTGGGCGAGGGCCGCCAAGAGTTGCCCGACGGAGGCCAGCTTTTCCTTGCGGACGAGCTCGTGTTCCTGGTCCCGGATCGTCTTGAGGCTCTCCTCCAAGGCCTCCGCCATCTGGTTGAACGCCAGCGCCAGGGATTCCAGTTCATCACCGGTGCGCACCGCAACACGGGGACGGACCCGCTCCATGCGCATCCGCTCAAACCGGCCCGCCGACGCCAGCTCTCGCACGTTCTGCCGGATGGCATCGGCCTGCTCCTGCAGCAGCAAGATGGGTTTCACGATCCGCTTGCCGACAAAGAAGCCCAGCGTGGCCAGCACCGTCACCAGTCCAAATCCGATCAACCCGACCCTTCGCAACAGCGCATAGAGCGGGGCGTAGGTTTCGGCGGGATCCTGCCGGATAAAGGCGTACCACTGATTGCCGCCGAGACTGGCCTCCGTCAGCTTACTCGTGAAGGTAACCGGGGCGAAGCCACGATGGACTGGTGCCCGCCGTGGGCATCGTCCTCGGCCACGACCCACCCCGGCTTGGCCTGCATGAGCTGTTTCATCAGCGGATCATTAATCAGGTGCGCCTCGGGAGGGAGCACGGGACAGATCAGCGGGGTGCCCTCGGTGTTGAGGAGCATCCCGTGCCCCCGTTCCCCGACCCGAATTTCCATGATGGCCTTCATGAGACTGTCCCGCCGCACCTCGAACTTGACCACGCCGATCGCGCGAGTCCCGGCCTGATCCAGCACAGGGACGGCGATGTCCAGCAGGTAGACGTCAGGCGCCTGCTCGTAGATGTCGCTGACGTAGAGCCCGCCGCGTCCGTCGGCATAGGCCTCCCTCCACCACAATGCATCGCCGTGTACGTATGGCGTGTCGGGATTCGCGCCGGCAATCAGCGCCCCGCGCGCATCCGTGACCACAACGTTGTGGTAGGCTCCGGGCCGGATGGTCAGCAAGTTCTGGATATGCCGCAGGGTGTGTCGGTCGATGAAACCCGGAAGGGTCGGCTCTTTCCCGGTGCGGAACCGCTCCCATCGGGCGCTATGCTCCAGCAATTGCGCCCGCGCGGCATGCGCGCCGCCCGCGCGAGAGGATCGGTTCGACGCGTCCACCGAGACGCGAACCGCCAGAAGCGCCGTGGCAAGATGGCGGGCGCCGTCGATCTCATCGTCGATCATCACCTCGATCCGCCGGGCGGTCGAGGCGGCCAACTGCTGGAAGCTGTCCCCGATGGTGTTTTTCAGCGTGTGGGTGCTGTAGCGGTACGTGGCAAAGAGGGCGACGATGCCCGGCAAGAATCCGACGATCAGGAGGGACGCGACGAACTTCTTTTGGAGACCACGTCGCGACTGGACGAGTGTCATGCGGTCTCCCTCTCACTGCATGACGCGTTCCACATCCCGTTTCTTGAGCGGCCCCAACGCGGTCACGGTCAGATACCGGTCATCGAACAGCTCCCGACTGAGCCGCGAGAGCTGATCCACCGAGACCGCGTCGATGTCCGCCATGATCTCCCTGAGCGGAACATGGCGGCCGTAGTAGATTTCATCCTTGGCGAGCTTGCTCATGCGACTGCCGGTGCTCTCGAGCCCTAACATGAGGTTTCCTTTGAGCTGGCTCTTGGCCCGCGCCAGCTCCGCGCGCCCCACCGGCTTGGCCTGCAACCGCCGGAGTTCCGCCAGCACGAGCCCCATCACACGGGGCGCCACGTCCGGACGGGCGCCGGCATAGACCGTCACCAGCCCGCTGTCCGTAAAACACTGGGCCGAGGAATAGATGGAATAGGCCAGGCCCCGCTTCTCCCGCACTTCCTGGAACAGCCGGGAACTGACGCCCCCGCCAAGAATCGCGTTCAGCGCGTAGGCGCCACACCGGTCCTTGTCGCGCTGCGACACGCCTTTCAACCCGAAACACAGGTGGGCCTGCTCCAACGGTTTCGTCCGGACGCGAATCCCACGCGCGAGCGTCGGAGGAGTCCTCCGGCCGGAGACCATGCCTGGACCCCAGGCCCCTCCGAATGCGGCCCTCAATTGCCTGCGCACAGGCTCGAACGAACAATTGCCCGCGACCGCAATCACGACCTGGGAAGGCCGGTAGTGCCGGTCGCGAAAGGCGAGCACGCGGGTTCTGCGGAGAGCTCGAATCGTGGCACTCTCACCCAGGATCGGCCGCCCTAGCGGATGGGTCCGGAAGGCATTCTTCGCGTGCAGGTCATAGAGGTAGTCCTCCGGATCGTCCTCGGCCATGCTGATTTCCTCCAGCACGACCTGCTTCTCCTTGGTCACCTCCCGGGCATCAAAGCAGGAATGGTGGAAGATGTCCGCCAGGAGATCAATCCCCTCGCCGACGTGCTCGTCCAGCACCTTCGCATAGAACGTGGTGCCTTCCCGCGAGGTAAAGGCGTTGAGCTCGCCGCCGAGCGCGTCGATTTCACGGGAAATGGCCTCAGCCGAGCGGCGGCGCGTGCCCTTGAAGACCATGTGCTCGATGAAGTGCGAGAGACCCTCTTCGCCGGGTTGCTCATCGCGCGAGCCGACATCCACCCAGATGCCGATCGAGACCGACCGTACCGAGGGCATCTTCTCGGTGACGATCCGTACCCCGTTCTCCAGCACGTCCTTGCGAAACATCGCGGGCGTCGCTCCCTAGGCCCTAGGCTTGTTCCGACGCCTTCGGGTCCGGCATCGCCTCTTTGCGACTGAGCCGGATCTTGCCCTGCCGGTCCACATCCACCACCTTTACGAGAATCTGGTCCCCTTCCTTGACCTCATCCGAGACAACCTGCACGCGATGATGGGCCAGTTGCGAGATATGCACCAGCCCGTCCACGCCGGGCATCACTTCGACGAAGGCGCCGAAGTCCATGATCTTTCGGACCGTGCCCATGTAGAGCTTGCCGATTTCGACTTCCTCGGTGATCTGGTTCACCCGGGTGATCGCCTTCTGCGCGGACGTCTCGTCGCTCGACGCGATGGTGACCGTGCCGTCGTCCTGCACGTCCATTTTCACGCCGCAGGTGGCCACGATGTCGCGAATGACTTTGCCGCCTGGTCCGATCACCTCGCGGATCTTCTCCGGCTTGATCTTGATCGTGTAGATCCGGGGCGCGTAGGGCGACATCGTCGCGCGTGGCGCGGTCAGGGCCGTGCGCATGCACGCGAGGATATGCAGCCGTCCGTCGCGCGCCTGCGCCAGGGCTTGTTCCATCAGCGTGGACGTGATGCCGCCGATCTTGATATCCATTTGCAGCGCCGTCACGCCCTGCGCCGTGCCGCAGACCTTGAAGTCCATGTCGCCGAGATGGTCCTCGAGCCCCAGGATGTCGGAAATGATCATGACCCGGTTGTCTTCCTTGATGAGCCCCATCGCAATGCCGGCCACCGGCTCCTTAATGGGTACGCCGGCGTCCATCAGCGCGAGGCTCCCGCCACACACCGTCGCCATCGAGGAGGAGCCGTTCGACTCCAGGATGTCCGAGACCAACCGGATGGTATAGGGGAACTCCGCCTTGGTCGGTAGCACCGGCTTGAGCGCCCGGTCGGCGAGCGCACCGTGGCCGATCTCGCGCCGCCCCGGCGAGCGCAACGGCTTGGCTTCGCCGACGCTGAACGGGGGGAAATTGTAATGGAGCATGAAGTTTCGGTAGTAGTCGCCTTCCAGGGCGTCGATCTTCTGCTCATCATCGCTGGTGCCCAGCGTGACGACCGCCAGCGCCTGCGTCTCCCCTCGGGTGAAGAGCGCCGAGCCGTGCGTCCGTGGCAGGAGGCCGACTTCGCAGGTGATCGGACGGATGTCCGCAGGCCCGCGCCCGTCGGCCCGCTTGCCGCCATCGAGGATCATGTTGCGGACGACCGTGTATTCCAGGTGGTGGAACACCAGCTTCACCTGCCGCGCGCGATTCGGATCGTCTGGGTTTTTGAGCGCGTCCACGGCTTCAGCCATGATCGCATCCAGCCGCTCCTGCCGGGCGGCCTTGTTCGGGATGACGATCGCCTCCCGGATTTTCGTGGCGGTCAAGGCCTCAACCGTCGCCGTCAGGGCCGGATCGATCTGCTCGGTCACTACCGCGCGCTTGGGCTTGGGACACGTCGCGGCAAGCTGCTGGATCGCCGCCACGATCTTCTTGATCTCCTCATGCGCCCGTTCGATGGCCGCGATCATGACGCTTTCGGGGAGGCCGGACGCCCCGCCTTCCACCATCATGACGGCGGTCGCCGTGCCGGCCACGACCAGGCTCAGATCGCAGTCCTCCAGCACGCCTAAGACCGGGTTGATCACGAACTGACCCTTGAGGCGGGCCACCCGCACGGCGGCCACCGGCCCATTGAACGGAATGTTGGAGACGGCGAGCGCCGCCGACGCCGCCGTGATCCCGACCACGTCGGATACGCCGGACTGGTCGGCGGAGATCACCATCGCGATCACTTGGGTCTCGTAGTTCCAGCCCTCAGGGAAAAGCGGCCGCATCGGCCGGTCGATCAGGCGGCTGGTGAGCTTTTCCCGTTCCGAGGGCTGGCCTTCGCGCCGGAAAAAGCCGCCTGGAATCTTGCCGGCGGCATAGGCCTTCTCCTGGTAATCCACCGTGAGCGGCAGAAAATCAATGTCCTTCTTGGCGGTCGGCGCGGCCACGGCCGTCGCCAGCACATAGGTGTCGCCGTAGGTCGCCAGGACCGACCCGTCGGCCTGCTTGGCCAGATGGCCGGTCTCCAGTTTAAGGACCCGTCCGGCCACGTCAAGTTCAACTGTCTGTGCCATGTCTGTCTCGTCTCCCCTTAGCGTGGCGCCTGCAGATGTCCACGGATCTGGCCTGCTTGCCGCACGAAGCAGAGCAGATCGGTGTCCATCTGTGACGCCGGGTTGAAGGGGCGGTCCGGACGCCCATCGCCCGGTCGCCCCGCACGGTCTCGACCGAATGCCCTTAGCGGCGAATGCTCAACCGCGCGATGATGGACTTGTACCGCGCCTCATTGTGCCGGCGGAGATAATCCAACAGCCGCCGCCGCCGGCTGACCATCATCAGCAGCCCGCGCCGGGAATGGTGATCCTTCGCGTGCCCCCTGAAATGCTCGGTCAGATACGTGATCCGGTTGGTCAGGATCGCAATCTGTACTTCAGGCGACCCGGTATCCGTGCCGTGGGTCTTGTAGTCCTGAACGAGCGCTGTCTTCGACTCTTTCGTGAACGCCATGTCGTCCGACCTCCTTCGTCGCCAATCATGCCAGAACTTTTTCGAGTGTGATGACGGTTCCCGGCGCGGCCTGCGCGAGGGCCTCAGACCCGCAGGGAACCTTGCCGATCGCGAGCAACCGGCCATCCGCTGCCTGCAAACGGACACACGCGCCGGCCGCCCACTGCCCGTCCATTCCAATCACCTGCGTCGCCGGGACCGCCACACCATGGCGCACGCCGTCAGCCGCGCGCTGGTCAAGCATCAACACCGGCACGCCGTCCAGCACGTCGGCGAGCCGGTACAGCCGCGTCCCAACGGCGTCCTGCCCGGCCAGCACAGCCAGGTCGTCGAGCGTCAGGGCATCCTCGATACCGAAGCGTCCGACCCTCCGGCGATCCAACCGCGCCAGATGCCCGCCCACGCCCAGGGCCTCGCCGATGTCTGCGCAGAGCGTCCGCACGTAGGTGCCCTTGCTGCAGACCACATCGAAGGTGACATCAAGCGTGGGCGGAGGCCCCTCACCCGTTGCATTCGACGGAGCCACGGGTACCCGCGCCCGTCCCACGCCCGCTTGTGCGTTGCTCGCGCGCGCCGCTTCAGGCGGCGTCGGGATGACTGCGCGCACCTGCAACGAATGCACCGTGTACGCGCGCGCCGGGCGGTCAACGGTCCGCCCTGCGCGGGCCGACTTGTACAGCGGCACGCCCTGGATCTTGACGGCGGAATACATCGGCGGCACCTGCAAGTGCCGGCCGACGAACCGACCCGTCACCGCATCAATGGCCGCCCGGTCCGGCAACGGCCTCACAGACCGCGCGGTCTCCACTCCCGTCGCATCCTGCGTGTCGGTCGTCACGCCCAGCCGCAGCACCGCCCGGTACTCCTTGTCCGCCTGCACGAGATACTCCGCGATCCGCGTCGCCTTGCCGAGGCACAGCACCAGCACGCCGGTGGCCGCAGGGTCCAGCGTCCCCGTGTGGCCGACCTTGGCGACCCCGAGGAGGACCCGCGCCCTGGCCACCACGTCGTGAGACGTCCAGCCCGCCGGCTTGTTCACGACCAGCACGCCGTCCAGCGCCGGCTCCGTCCCCCGGGCCAGATCACGCGTCATGCGGGTCCTTCTTAAGATCATCGAGCAGGTCCAGCACCCGCGCCACGCGCTCCAGCGACGTGTCCTTCACGAACGTCAAGGCGGGTACATACCGCAATTTCAGGCGCCGGCCCAACTCGCTCTGGATGAACCCTTCCGCCCGCGACAATGCGTCCAGGGTGTCCGTTTCCTGCGCCCCCTGTTGCAGAACGGTCACGTAGACCCATGCCCGCTTCAAATCCGCGGTCACGTCCACGGCCGTCACGGTCACGAAGCCGACGCGAGGATCCTTGACCTTGCGCATCAGGATGTCCGCGATCTCCATCCGGATCTGATCGCTCACCCGGTCGGTGCGCTTGAACCCCGTCATGGCTCACGAGCGTTCCGCGCGATGGTCCGCCGGCTCGACAGAGATTCGCGCGGGCAGGACGCTCACAGCTTCGCGGCGATCTTGTCAATGGTGAACACTTCAAGGCGGTCGCCCGGCTTGATATCGTTGAAGTTCTCCACGCCGATGCCGCACTCGTAGCCGGTCGCCACTTCTTTCACGTCATCCTTGAACCGGCGGAGCGACCCCATCGTCCCTTCGTAGGCAACGACGCCGTCTCGCACGACGCGCACCCTGGAGCCGGCGCGCACGATCGTCCCGTCCGTCACGTAGCATCCGGCCACCGCGCCAGCCTTCGGAATCATGAACACCTGGCGGACCTCCGCGCGACCCAAGACCCGCTCCTTCAAGGTCGGTTCCAGCAACCCCTCCATCGCGGCCCTGATATCGCTCAGCGCTTCGTAGATGATGCTATAGGCCCGGATGTCCACGCCTTCGCGCTCGGCCAGCGCGGCCGCCTTCGCTTCCGGCCGGACGTTGAATCCGATGATAATCGCGTTCGAGGCGGCGGCCAACTGGACGTCATTCTCCGTGATACCGCCCACGCCCTGCAAAAGGACCTGGGGCTTGACGGCGGCGGTGCCAAGCCGCGCGATCGCATCGGCAATGGCTTCCGCCGATCCCTGCACGTCCGCCCGGATGACGATGCCGAGGTCCTTCACCGTCCCGGCCGTCATCTGCGAGAACAGATCGTCCAGCGTCACCTTCCGGACGGGCGCCAGCCCGGCCGCGCGCTGTTTTTCGAGCCGCGACTCGGCGATGTCACGCGCGATCCGCTCGTCCTTGGTGACCACGAATTCGTCACCGGCCATCGGTACCCCCAGAAGGCCGACCACCTCCGCCGGAATGGCGGGCCCCGCCTCCTTCACGGACCGGCCGGCATCGTTGAAGAGCGCCCGGACACGGCCGCTGAACGTGCCGACCACGAACGCATCGCCGACCCGAAGCGTGCCGGTTTGAACCAGCACGGTGGCGACCGGCCCGCGACCCCGGTCAATCTTGGCCTCAATGACGATGCCCTTGGCCAGCCTGGTGGGATTGGCGCGCAGCTCCAGCACCTCCGCCTGCAACAGAATCATCTCCAGGAGCGTCTCCAGACCGGTCTTCTTCTTGGCCGAGACCTCGACATAGATCGTCTCCCCGCCCCAGGCCTCCGGCACCAGCCCCCGTTCCACCAACTGGTTTTTGACACGGTCCGAGTGGGCGTCCGGCTTGTCCATTTTATTGACGGCCACGATGAGCGGCACGTCCGCGGCCCGCGCGTGATCGATGGCCTCGAGGGTCTGCGGCATGACCCCGTCATCGGCCGCCACGACCAGCACCACCAGATCGGTGACTTTCGCGCCCCGCGCGCGCATGGCCGTGAAGGCCTCATGGCCCGGCGTATCCAGGAAGGTGATGGCCTGACCCTGGGTGTACACGACGTACGCGCCGATGTGCTGCGTGATGCCGCCGGCCTCCCCTTCGGTCACCCGGGTTTCACGGATCGCGTCGAGCAGCGAGGTCTTGCCGTGGTCCACGTGACCCATGATCGTGACCACCGGGGGGCGGGGTGCCAGATCGCCATCCGGCTCCACCGGCTCCGTCAGGAGATCTTCGGCCGGCCGCTCAGCCACCATCTCGACCTTCACGCCGAAGGACTCGGCCAGCAGCGTCGCGGCATCGGGTGGCATCATCTGGTTCAGGGTCAGCATCATGCCCATGTCCATAAGCTTCCGCATGACATCAGCGGGTTTGTGACCCACCGCTTCCGCAAAATCCTTGACCGTCAGCCCCTCCGCAAGCCTGACCGCCTTGAGGCGCGGCTTGGTGCCTTCCGTGGATGAGCCGGTCGGGGCGTGGCGCGATTTCTCCTCGCGCCGGTGCATCGGCATCGCCCGCAAGTCGCGCCAGCGGGCGGCGTCATCGCGCGTGGGCACCGGCTCGTCTTCACGGCCACGGCCCACCCGGCGGGTTTTCTTGTTCTTGTCCTTCAGACCGAGGGGCTCAGACTGCGGCGCGGGGCCGGCGCCTTTTTTACCGCCTGGGTGGCGGGTGGTATCCACGGCCGTCGGCGGAGGCGACGCCACGGCGCGGGGCGGCAAGGCCGGCGCAGACTGATGAGGCGGCGGCGGGGCGGCGGGTTCCATCGTGGACAAAGCCGGTATCAGCGCGGCAACCTCCTCGGCCGGCGCCAGGGGGGAAAGCGCCTCCACGTCAGGCGTCTCAAGGGGCCGCCTCTTGACCAGGACCATCTTCTTTTCCGCCTTCGGCGGCTCCGCGACCGGCGGCGCCGTCTTCGGCTTCAAGGAAGAGCCGATGGGCTTGGCCTTGACGGTTTTCGCCGCCTTGACGGGAGAGGTGGCGGGTGGCTTCTTGGTCTTCGCCGACGCTGTCGCCAGGATCTTCGTGACGGCCTCGCCCTCAAGAACGGCCATGTGGGTCGAGACGGATACGCCCAGTCCCTTGAGGTCCTTCATCAGGTCCTTGCTCGGGACCCCCAGTTGCTTGGCTAGCTCGAATACCCGCATGCCCGCGCGCGCCCTTCGTTACCCGACGGCCTTCTCGTCAGGCCCGGATTCGGCCTGATCCGACGCCCGGCGCCCTTCAGTTACGGATGCCTCCTGCTGCGCGGCCGCCGCGGCCGTTTCCGCCTCCACCAATCGCGCGTGCTGCTCCTGCAACTGATGCGCGATGGCCGCCCGTGTTTCCTGGTCCCGGACAACCCGTTCCTTCTCGTACTCGCTGGCGCCGATAATGTCGATCTTCCACCCGGTCAGCTTGGCGGCGAGCCGCACGTTCTGCCCATTGCGGCCGATGGCCAGCGACAACTGATTGTCCCCGACCACCACCAGCGCCGACTTCTTTTCCTCGTCCACGCCCACTTTTTCGATCGCGGCAGGGTTCAGGGCCTCCGCGATGAAGACCCGTGAATCCGGCGTCCACGCCACGATGTCGATCTTCTCGCCGCGCAGCTCGCGCACCACGGCCTGGACTCGCGAGCCTTTCATGCCCACGCACGCGCCGACCGGGTCGACGGCGCGGTCGCGCGACACGACGGCGATTTTTGTCCGGTCGCCCGGCTCGCGGACCACCCCCTTGATCTCCACGATCTTCTCCGCGATCTCCGGCACCTCCGCCTCGAACAGCTTGACGATGAAATTCGGGTGGGTGCGGGACAGCACGACCTGCACATCCCGAAGCGTCCGCTTGACCTCCAGAAGATAGGCCTTGATGCGATCCCCTCGCCGATAGGTTTCCCGTGGAATCTGCTCGTGAGCCGGCAGAATGGCTTCGGTCTTGCCGAGATCCACGATATAGTTGCGGCGCTCCTGGCCGAGGATGATGCCGTTGACGAGATCGCCCAGCCGCGCCGTATAGTCCCGCTGGACGACCGCCCATTCGGCCTCGCGGACCTTCTGGATGATCACCTGCTTCGCGGTCTGCGCTGCAATACGGCCGAACTCCTCGATGTCGATCACGGCCCCGATCTCGTCCCCCAATTCGGCTTCGCTGTCCACCTTGCGGGCCTCGGCCAGCGAGACTTCGGATTGGGAGTTGGTCACCTCGCTCACGATCTTCTTGAGCGAAATGGCCTCGACCTCGCCGCTCTTGCGATCAATGCGCACCTGGATGTTCTCCGCCGCTCCGTACCGCTTCTTCGCGGCCGTGAGCAAGGCGGACTCCACGGCTTCGAGGATGCGAGTCGTCTCGATCCCCTTTTCACGCCCGATCTGTTCAATCACCGTCAGGAGTTCTCGACCCATCATGCTTGCTGCTCCGTTCTTCTCAGAATTCCACTTCCAGCCTGGCCTCCAGGATATCGGCCAGCGGGAGCGCGACCAGAATCGCGCGTCCCCTCCGCTTTCCCTCGGGCGCCGATTCCACCCAGACTTGCGACCCGTCCAGCTGCTGAATCCGACCGATCAGGACCGCCGGCCCCGCCTGCGGGTTCGCCAACTTGAACCGCGCCAGGCGACCCGTGAACCGCTCGAACTCCTGGACGTGCCGGATGGGGCGATCCAAGCCAGGCGACGACACCTCCAGCACAAAGGCGTGAGGAATGGGGTCTTCCACGTCCAGCGCATGCCCGATCAAAAGATGGGCGCGCCCACAGTCCTCGACGGAAAGAGCGCCATCATCCTGATCCGGCGGCCGCTCGATGACCACCCGAACCAGCATGTGCGGTCCCTGCCCCCGCGTCTCCACCTCGACCAGCACCAACCCCAGTGAGGCGAGAACAGGCTCGACCACCCGCTGGACAATAGAGACGACCCGCTCGGACGCGTGGGCCGCTCCCGAAGAAACGCCACCGACTGATGCAAAGGGATGGTCTCGACCCGTCATACCCGAAAAAAAGTGGGCTCAAGCCCACTTTCACCGCCCCTTGCATAGCACAGATGTCTACAGGATAGCAAGCGCACCTAGCCGCGCGCCTCGCGAAAACGGGCCATCAGCAGCCGCGTCACCGGACCCGGGGAGCCGGTTCCGATCGCCCGCCCGTTGACACGGACCACCGGCAGCACTTCGATCGTGGTCCCTGTCAGGAAGATTTCATCGGACGCCGAGAGTTCGTCTTCCGTCACCGGCTGCTCCTTGACCGCCACCCCGGCGCCCTGCGCCAACCCCAGGACCACCTTGCGCGTCACGCCAGGCAGAAGCAGGGGCCCTTCCGGCGGCGTGACGAGACACCGATTCTGGACGGTCAGGACATTGCTGGTCGAGCCTTCCAACACAGAGCCGTCCCGCACGAAGAGAGCCTCAACGGCGCCCCTCTCACGGGCCTGCTGCTTGGCCAGCACGTTCGCCAGGAGACCGATCACTTTGACGTTGCAGCGGGCCCACCGGATATCGGCGACCGTCACCACATCCGCGCCCGTCGCGTACAGTCTGGGATCGGGAGGCGTCATCGCCCGAACCGTCACCACGACCGTCGGTGTCATGGGACCGGCCGGAACGTGGTCCCGCGGCGCGACGCCGCGGGTGACCTGGATGTAGACTTTCGCGTCCGGAAAGCCGCTGCGCGAGACCGCCTCGGCAATCACCGCCACCCAGCGATCCCGTGGGTATGGCAAGGGGATGCCGATCTCTCTCGCGCTCTGCTCAAGACGTCCGAGATGATCGGTCAAATGAAAGGGCACGCCGGCATAGACCCGCAGCAGTTCATAGATGCCGTCCCCAAACTGAAAGCCCCGGTCTTCGACCGAGACCCGCGCTTCGGAAAGCGGCAGAAAGACGTCGTTGACGAAGGCCATCTCCGGCATAGCTATTCCGCCACCGTCACGACATAGACCCGGCGATCCTCGGCCGTGAACTTCCAGCCCATCCGCTTTTCAAACACGATCCGATGGGCGCCCGGCTTCAGCGCGCGGAACTCGAACGCCCGCTTGCCCGCATCCACGGCATCGTTGCTGTCCCCGACGCTGCGCACATAGTCGTCATTGACCAGCGACACCGTCTCGGGATCGTAGGACGGGACATAGAGTTCTCCTCTGGTCCGGTCTTCCCATAAGCGGACGGTCACCACTCCCCCCACACAGGCGGTAACGGTTTTCGATTCGCTCCAGCCTTCCCCGATTCCGGTCGTCATGCTTCACTCCAGATACACGCGCGGCATCTTACGCGAGACGACGCAGCGCGTCACAACCGCAAGGTGAACCGCAAATCGGCGCCAGGGGCCAGCCGCTCCTGACCGGCGAAGCCGGCATGCGTCTCAATCACGTAACGGGCTTTTTCTTGCGGAGGCCCGTACTCCGGGCACGACTCAGACCCGCATGGGGCGACGTTTTCCTGGATGAGCAACACGCGTTTGCCTTCATCCAGCCAGATGATGTCGACGGGAAACCGATACTGGCGCGTGTTGCGGCGGTAAAAATCGGCGCGCTCGTAGATCAACAACAGGCCCCACCCCGGCGGCATGGGGTCCCGGAAGGCCAACCCGGAATACAAGAGCAACGGACTATCGGCGACCTCCACCTGCAATTGGACGCCGGAGGGAAAGCTGACCAACATGGCCTCAGGCCCCTGGTTGGTCGACATGAAGTAATTGCCGGCCATCAAGAGTCCGAGTGCCAGGACGGCCAGAACACCCACGCGCGTCGTCTGAGATTTTTCCATCAACGCAAAGACTTGTCCACTCTCCCTAGGGCTTTTGTTCGCATCAACACAGGGCTTCCGGCCTATGCCATTCGCCAAAAATCACATTGACAATACCCTGCCCGCGCACTTAGAATTTCATCTACCATATCATGAATTCTCCGCCGTGGGCCATCCCTCTGAGATGGCCCACGGCGATGGAGCGAGACGATACAGCGTAGTACTTAAGAGTAGAAGGAGGTAAGCATTATGGCGTTACTGATCACCGACGAATGCATTTCCTGCGGGGCCTGCCTCCCCGAGTGTCCGAATGAGGCGATCTTCGAGACCCGGGGCGACGCGGAAGCGAAAGGCTATCACGTGGGCGATGGTCAGGGTGTCGGAGACAACATCTATATCATCACGCACGATCGTTGCACTGAATGCGTGGGGCACTTCGACGAACCCCAGTGTGCCGCCGTCTGTCCGGTGGACAATTGTTGCATCTCCGATCCGGTCTATCCGGAATCAACGGAATCCCTCCTGGCGCTGGCCAGAAAGCTAAACCCCGACAAGGAGATTGACCCCAACAAAGTGTGGAGCGGCGTCCGCAACTGACGCCCAGTCACAGCCTCTCGAAATCGGACGCCCCCTCTGCTGCGCATGGCGCAGAGGGGGCGTCGTCGTTACGCGCCCGGCGCGCGCACGGAATGACGGCACGCTGGTTACGGCCCTCCCCAGTTCTTGAAATATCGGAGCAGATCACGAACCGACAGCATGCCGACGATCTTCCCATCATCGGTCACGGCCAAGTGCCGGATGCCCCGTTCCGCCATCAGATCGCTGGCCTCATGGGCGGAGCGGTCAATTTCGATGGTGATAATCGGCGCCTGCATCACATCCGCCACCCGCGCGTGATTCACATCGCGGCCCACGGCCAAGACCCGGCGCACGAGATCGGTCTCGCTCACGATGCCGACGAAGCGCGTGCCCTCGGCAACAAACAGCGCCCCCACCTTTGCGTTCTGCATCGTCCGGGCCACTTCAATGGCAGGCGTGTCGGGGCCGACGGAAACGATCCGCCGGCTCATCATGACCGCCAAGGGTCTCCGGATAGTTGCTCCCACGTTCGCCATTGTGTACGGATTGTAGAAAAGAGGCGACGGGCAGTCAAGCTGGCCGGCGACTATGCTATATTTCCCGGCAAGGCCACCGCCATAGTTGGCAGGAGGAGAACACATGAACATCAGCGTCATCGGAACCGGATACGTCGGATTGGTGACCGGAGCCTGCTTCGCGGAATTCGGCGTCCAGGTGACCTGCATGGACAAGGACGAGCGTCGCATCGCCCTCCTGGAAAAGGGCGAGAGTCCGATCTACGAACCCGGCCTGACCGAACTGGTTCGCAAAGGGCTGTCGGAAGGCCGGCTGACCTTCACCACTGATCTGGGCCAAGCCGTCGACACGGGTCTTGCGATTTTCATCGCCGTGGGCACACCGTCCAGGGACGACGGCTCGGCGGACCTCTCGTTCGTCGAAGACGTCGGACGGGGCATCGCGTCTCATCTCAACACGTACAAGGTCATCGTCACCAAATCAACGGTGCCGGTGGGAACCGGCGAGCGGCTGCGTGACTTGATCACGCGGTATGCCCTCAAAACCGCCCGCTTCGACATCGTGTCCAACCCCGAATTCCTCCGTGAAGGATCAGCCGTGGAAGACTTCATGCATCCGAACCGTGTCGTCATCGGCGCCGACGGTCCCCAGGCGGAAGCGGTCATGCGCGACCTGTACCGCCCCCTCTACCTGATCGAGACCCCCTTCGTGTTCACGGACGTCGCTACGGCCGAGATGATCAAATACGCCTCCAACACCTTCCTGGCCACCAAGGTCTCCTTCATCAATGAAGTGGCGAATCTCTGCGAGCGGGTCGGCGCGAACGTGCAAGTGGTGGCCAAAGCAATGGGCCTGGATCACCGCATCGGAGCGAAGTTCCTGCACGCGGGGCCGGGCTACGGAGGCTCCTGTTTTCCGAAAGACATCGCCGCCCTGATTCAGACGGGACGGCAGGCCGGCTGCGTCATGGAGATCGCCGAAGCGGCGGCGCGGGCGAACGTCAGACAGCGGGAGCGGATGGTCGAGAAAATCAGGGACGCGCTCGGAGGCTCCGTCAAGGGCACGCGCCTGGCCGTGCTGGGGCTCTCCTTCAAGCCCAACACCAACGATCTGCGCGATGCCCCGGCGCTGGACATCATCCTGAAGCTGCAGGAGGACGGCGCGGACATCCGGGCGTATGACCCCGCCGGGATGGACGAGGCGCGCACGCTGCTGCCGACCGTGACGCTCTGCGCCAATGCCTATGAGGCGGCGGCCGGCGCCGATGCCGTGATCCTCATGACGGAATGGAACCAATTCAGGAACCTGGACCTTGAACGGATCAAACGCAGCCTCGCGCGGCCGGTCTTCCTAGACCTTCGCAACGTCTACGAGCCGGCCCGCATGACCGCGCTCGGGTTCCGCTACGTCTCCGTCGGACGCCCGACGCCCTGACTGCTATGGATGCGCCGCCCGCCAGTTCGGGCCGACGCCGACGTCCACTCTGAGGGGCACCGCCAGCGTCATAGCCTGTTCCATCTCTTCCGTGACCGCATTACGGACCAGCTCCAGTTCGGATTCCGGAACTTCGACGATCAGCTCGTCGTGGACCTGCAGGATCATCTTCGCCGTGGATCGTGCCGCACTCAACCGCCGGTGGACGGCCAGCATGGCGAGCTTGATCACGTCCGCCGCCGTCCCTTGGATCGGCGTATTCATGGCCATCCGCTCGCCGAACCCTCGTTGGGCCGGATCGCCGCTGCGCAACTCCGGAATCGGACGCCGCCGGCCCAACATGGTCGTGACATACCCGTTCTCTTTGGCGTTGGCAACGGTCTTGTCCAGAAACGCCTTCACGCCTTGGAACCGCGTGAAGTACGCCTCGATGTATTTCTTGGCCTCCTGCTGCGAGATGCCCAACTGGGACGAGAGCCCGTAGGGGCTGATCCCATAGATGATGCCGAAGTTCACCGTCTTGGCCACCCGGCGCATGTCCTGTGTGATCTGCGCCGCGGGCAGGCCGAAGATCTCCACGGCCGTGGCTGTATGGATGTCGTCGCCGCGCGCGAACGCGCCGATGAGCACGGGGTCCTCGGCAAGATGCGCGAGAATGCGCGGCTCGATCTGGTTGTAGTCCGCGGAGAGCAGCACGCACCCGGCGCCGGCCACAAACGCTTCGCGGATGCGCCCACCCCACTCACCCTTGACCGGGATATTCTGTAAATTCGGTTCGGACGACGAGAGCCGCCCCGTCGCCGTGACCGTCTGGTTGAGCGACGTATGGAGACGCCCGGTGTCGGGATTCACCAGCAGCGGCAGCGCATCCACGTACGTGGACTTCAGCTTGCTGAGGCTCCGGTAATTCAGGATGTCGGCCGGCAGGTCATGCTGGAGCGCGAGCTGTGTGAGGACCTCCTCATCCGTAGAGTAGCCGGTCTTGGTCTTTTTGACCGCCGGGAGCCGGAGCTTCTCGAACAGGACCTCGCTGAGCTGCTTGGGCGAATTGACGTTGAACGCCATGCCGGCCTTCCGATAAATCTCCTCGAGAATGACGGCGAGTTGGTGATCAAGTTCCTTCGCCAGACCGGCCAGAACAGCGGTGTCAAGGTGAAACCCGTTCACTTCCATCTCGCCCAGGACGACGGTGAGGGGCAGCTCCACCCGCTCGAACAGATCGGTCAGGCCGCCGGCCGCCAGTTTCTCGGCCAGAATGGGCCGCAGTCGGGCAATCGCCGAGACCGCGCGTCCGGCTCGCATGGCCGCTTCGTTGGCATCAGGCTGATCGAACAGGTCCAGTTTTTTCGGTTTCTTCGCCGGCGCACCATGGCCCAGCGACTCGCCCAGGTACTCCTGGGCCAGCGTCTCCAATGCCGGGCTCCGGCGATTGGGGTTCAGCAGGTATCCGGCCAGCATCGTGTCAAAGCGTGGGAAAGACACGGCCACGCCAGCGCGCCGCAAGGCCACCCACGCAGCCTTATAGTCGTGGGCGTCCACCTTCAGGGACGGGGACTCCAGCGCAGCGCGAAGGTCGCCCAGTCCGGACGCGCCGAAGAACGCGGCCGGCACGCTCATCCCGGAACAGATTCCAACGCCCAGCAACGCAGCCCGGAGCGGATCGTGGCCCGCCACTTCGCACTGGATCGCCGCTTCGCCGGCGGCCCTGATGGCCGCCACGGCGCGCACGCGTGACGCCGGATCGTCCAGCACGACGACCAGATCCGCCGCGCCCATCTCCTCGCCCTCGCCCGACCCGCCGGAAAGAGATTTGAGCAGGCCCCAGAATTCCAGTTCGCGATAGAGCGCGCGCAAGTCCTCCGCCCTGGCTTCTCCGAGTCGAAACCGGTCGTGCTCGAAGGACACCGGACAGTCCGTCACGATGGTAGCGAGCCACCGGCTCTGGCGTGCCTCGTCCTGGTGCGCGTCCAGCAGCGCCCGGAGCTTCTCGCTTGTGACCTCCGGGAGACGCGCCAGGACCTGCTCAATCGTGCCGAATTCGGCGATGAGCTTTCTCGCCGTCTTCTCGCCGATGCCCTTAACGCCCGGAATGTTGTCCGCCTGATCGCCCATCAAGCCCATGACCTCGACGACCCGGGCCGGCTCGACTCCGAAGCGATCCCGGGCATCCTCCTCGGTGAACACCTTGTCCTTCACCGGATCGAAGATGCGGACCGCGGGGGAAAGAAGCTGAAACATGTCCTTGTCGCCGGTCACAATGACCACGTCCACCCCTTCCACCGAGGCCTGCCGGGCCAGCGTCCCGATCAGGTCGTCCGCCTCGAAGCCCTGGAGCTTCACCACCGGGATCGCACAGGCTTCCACCACCCGATGAATGTAGGGGATCTGCTGCGACAGGGCATCGGGCATCGGGGGACGGTGGGCCTTGTACGCCTTGAATTCTTCGTGGCGGAGGGTCGGGCCCTTCTCGTCGAACACCACGGCCAGGTAATCAGGCCGCCGCTCCCTGATGATTTTCTGCAGCATCGTGATGAAGCCATAGATCGCGTTCGTCGGAAGGCCGGTTGACGTGGACAGGTCGGGAAGAGCAAAGAAGGCGCGGTAGAGGTAGGCACTGCCGTCAATGAGATAGAGTGCCGGTCGCTGCGTCATTCGGCCCATCGTAGCACCACTCTCTGAACGGGACAAGCCGGATTGCGTGCGACCCTGCCCCCTTGTATAATGCCCCCCCATGGCGCAGAAACCTAAATTTGTTATTTTTGCCCACGGCGGCACCTACGACAAGCTGTATCAGACCGCCACCCTCGGCATGACGGCCGCGGCCATGGGCAAGGACGTCTACGTGTTCCTCATGTTCTGGGCGATCAAAAAGCTGGCCATGGACGAACTGGATAAAATTGATTTCTCGCCGGCCTACGAAGCCCATGCCGTGGAGGTCGCTCGTGCCATGGTCGAGAAGAAGGTCCCGAAGATCACGGACATGTTCGCGGATGCCAAGCAGGTGGGCAGCTTCACGGTCATCGCCTGCAGTGCCGGGCTGGAATACATGGGCGTCACATATGAGGACGTAGTGTCAAAGGTCGACGACGTGCTCGGCCTCCCGGTCATCTTAAACCTGGCTGCCGACGCCGAAACCACGCTCTTCATCTGAGTCGAAGAGTTCCATTCAGGACTGACCGTTGATCGCCCGAAAAGCGCGCCGCAGACCGACCACGCCGACCAAGATTGCTGCGCCGGCCACCACACCGGCCAGCGCATCCAGGAGCAGGGGGGTCGCAGCTTGTAACATCCCACCGACACCAGGAACGGTGCCGGCGCCATGAGCCACGTTCTGGATCAGGTCATGCGCACCGGGGATACCATGGGTGAGGATGCCCCCGCCCACCAGAAACATGGCGACCGTCCCAACGATGGATAAGCCCTTCAAGAGATACGGGGCCGCCGTCAGAACAGCCCCTCCCATGCTGCGCTGAAGTTGACGCACGTGGCTGCCACCGCCCCGTTGGCTCAGGTACAGCCCCCCATCGTCCAGCTTGACGATACCAGCCACCAAGCCGTAGACACCCACGGTCATGATGATGGCGATCGTCGTCAGCACCGTAACCTGCTGCCCCAATGGTGCCGTCGCCACCGTTCCCAACGAAATAACAATAATTTCAGCAGACAGGATGAAGTCGGTACGGATGGCCCCTTGGATCTTGTCTTTCTCGAAAGCGACCATATCCACGGCGGGATTGGCCAGCGCCTCGACATGTTCAGCGTGATGGGCCTCGCCTTCCGCCTTGCTGAGCATGAGCGTGTGCGCAAGTTTTTCAAATCCTTCGTAGCAGAGGAATGCGCCACCCAGCATCAACAGTGGCGTCACGGCCCACGGGATCAATGCACTAATGGCCAGCGCCGCCGGCACCAGAATGACCTTGTTTTTGAGGGATCCTAGGGCGACAGCCCACACGACGGGCAATTCCCGGGCGGCCGTCACGCCCGTCACCTGTTGAGCGTTCAAAGCCACATCATCCCCCAGTACCCCCGCCGTCTTTTTGGCGGCGACTTTGCTCATGACGGCAACGTCGTCCAGAATGGTTGTGATGTCATCGATCAGGGCTAACAGGCTGGTTCCGGCCATGCGCGACTCCAATTCCACATACTCTTGATCTTTCCGCAGGAAAAGAAGAAAGGGGTCAGAAAAGAAAGGGGTCAAGTCTGCTCTTGGCTCATCTCTGCAGAAAGCCTCTTATCTTCTCGTACCGATGTCGCATCGCCCCTCCTCGTTCAAGCTCCCCCCGCACTCTCCCAATCATACTGCTCACCCCTGAATAGCCTCCTACTCCAAATACCTTCGCGATCTCCTCCTGCTTCATCCCGCAAAGCCTCCGGCACACATACATCGCCATGGCTCGGGCCTCATTCCGATGGCCCCTCCGACTTACCCGCAACTCATCCTCCTCACTCCCATAGGAAAAGAAGAAAGGGGTCAAGTCTGCTCTTGGCTCATCTCTGCAGAAGGCCTCTTATCTTCTCGTACCGATGTCGCATCGCCCCTCCTCGTTCAAGCTCTCCCCGCACTCTCCCAATCATACTGCTCACCCCTGAATAGCCTCCTACTCCAAATACCTTCGCGATCTCCTCCTGCTTCATCCCGCAAAGCCTCCGGCACACATACATCGCCATGGCTCGGGCCTCAT
>Ga0213870_1000221_pt1 | contig 30034 bp, 40 predicted proteins | sample WICALVC2017_Meta_FD_160119 | JGI IMG/M metagenome (GOLD analysis project Ga0213870, IMG submission 160119) | Freshwater microbial communities from subterranean cave lake in Wind Cave National Park, South Dakota, United States - WICALVC2017 | ecosystem: Environmental > Aquatic > Deep subsurface >... | reverse complement strand
GATGTATCCTTAATTTCCTGAATATCATTTGTATGCTGTGCTACTTGCTTTTCAATATTGCTGACCTTTTTCAAGGTCGCTGTCATGTTTTCAGATATTGCGATAAGTTGTTCTGTTGGTAAGAGTTCTGTCATAATAATTCTCCTTCTAAAATGTTTTGAGGTTGGCGCTTCTTGTCAAGATCATTGAACAGTTTCAATCCACGGTCCACCAAGTCGTTAAATTCACTTTTGACAAGGCCGTCCAAATCAATAAGCTGGGTTTCTTTGGAATAAGCCAGGCCACTGATTTCCATAATAAGCTGGTCCGCCTTTTGGAATAAGCTCATGAAATTCTTGTAGCTTGCAATTCTTCTCTGATAGCTGTTCAGTTGCCCTTGAGACTGTTTGATAGCTTCCGTCAGCTCATCATACTTAGCAGATTTTTCGTCCACTTCTGAACGCTTGGCATAAAGTTCATGTAGGTTTTTTTCAAGGAACTGATTGCGCTCCTCTGTTGATTTAACCCTTGATTTCAGGTCTTGGTAGTCCTCTGGAACTTTTTCGATGACGACTTCTTTTTCAACCACTTCTTGTTTTAGTGCTTGTTCTGCTAGTCTCTTGTTGCGTTCTTCTGATTCCTTTAGTTTGCGTTCCAACTCTTTGAATTCTTTGGTAGTTTTTATATCACCCGATAGCACCATTTCTACTGCTTCTTGTTTAGCTGACGGTTTGGATATTTCTGTTTTGAGCGTGGTTGGCAGTTCTTGAAACATTTCAATTTGTTCGACTTTTTCCATTTGATGGAAAAACTTGCATTGGTTGATATAGTTGTATACGCTTTGCCTTTTCAAACCGATTGATTCAAACCACTTTACGAACGTCCCTTCTCCGTATTTAGCAAGCTTGTCCTGCGCTTCAATAAGGGCTTCTCCTAACTGAATTGAACTGTTTAAAACGATTGACTGTAGTTCTTGTTCTTTAACTTTTAAAAATTTAGCAATAGTATCATCTAATATTGAATAATCAAAATCTTTTTTCGTTGCTATTTCTTGCATGTTGCTCCTTTCTAAACTTGTTCCATATCCTTGGATTTTTTCTTGAAAAAATATAATTCAATATCTTCGCCTGAGATAGATAACAATTCCATAGCTTTAGAAATTTCTGGTTGCTTCCAAATTGTTTTGTTATTTAATTTATCATAAATTGATTTGGCTGTTATTCCAGATGCTTTGGCAAAACTTTCTCTAGTTCCAAATTTCTCGATAATTTTTCCTTCTAGTTTTGAATAATCGTAAACCATGTTTGCTCCTTTCTTTATTTTATAGTCTTATTATACACTAATAAAAACAATAATGCAACACTTTTTATTATTTTTTTGATATTTTTTTGTTTCTTATCCTAAACTTTTCTTATTTCTACTATATAATATAACATTTTAAAATTTAAGCAATTTGCACACAAAAAAAGCCCCAGCAATCGCTAGGGCTGATTTTTTATTTTGTCTTTTCGGCGTTTTGGTTTGTCAAGGCAGCTTCCAGCTTTTGAACAGAGTCCAGTAGCGCCTTGTCATCGTAACCTTGGGATTCTAGTAGGCGGTTGAAATCTCCATCATCCAAATGCAAGTGCTTAGCTCCTGCATCCTGCAACTGCTGTACTGTTCTAATGTCGCCAATACCAAATACGATACCATTTACGATACCAACATATCCTTGTTTACCTGAGTTACTGCGTACTACGAAATTCATATATTCTTCCTCTTCTTCTTGTTGTAGTTTAGCAACCTCTACTGGGTGCTGTCCTTGTTTAGCAAGCATTTCATCTACTGTTTTGCCAATAGAGGCAAAGTATGAAATGCGTTCGATAAAATAAGCTTTGACTGATTCTGTTGTTCCTCCGTGTAAGGCCATAGACCTATGAGGGCATGAGGTTGGTACAAACTCATGGTGCAAACGCACCGTATTTGCATTGATAGGTAATCCGTAGAATAGCAGGTCCTCTGTTGCCTGCATGAGCGTCATGTCCTCATTTGCAATGAAGTCTGCATCTGATGCACTCATTGATTGACAAACCTCATAGCCGATATAGCGCTGATTACTTGGCCAGTGGCCTGTATGATAGCCGATTAAGTTGGTATCAATAACACGAGCAATACAATCTTTAGTAATATAATAATGGGCAATCCCTAGGTCTTTATTACGACCAGCAAGCCAATTCACGTACCATTCGGGTGAGCCTGACCCAGCATCATTATGAATGACAACACCATCAATTGAAATTAAAGGTCCGACATCCATAAGGACAGTATTTATTTTTTTGACCATACAATCACTCCTTTCGGCCTATTAGTTTTTCAAGCGTAGTTGCCACGTTCTCAAAGATTGTGGTATCACCTTTGGCTTTTCCGTAGTTTTCGACCAAAGATTTAAAGGTCAAAATAAGATAACCAATGTAGATTGTATATAGGAAGGCCACGCCCGTCTGCTCAGGAAGCAAAACAGACATAGGAATTAGAATTGTGAGCAATACAACCCCTTGAATTTTCCGAAGTAGGCCGTTAATTCCAATCTTTGACTTGTACTCAATACCTGGATTGATAACCGCGGCAAACGTTCCAGAGAAAAAATCAATAATTTCCATAATAACAATCAGGCTAAGCAAAAAGATGATGAGCCCATCTTCTGTTGCAATAACGGATCGTAGTGTTTCAAACATATTAAACTGCATCTATCCAACCTCATTGCCAGTTTCTTTCAGACCAGCTGTCGCAAGTTCGACCATTTGACGTACTTTTTCACGGTATCGCAAAGGAACGTCATCAATTGTAATCCATCCAAAATCCACGATTTGCATTGTGTAGTAGTTAATAATAGCCATTTCGTTTTCTCCTTTTAACATTTTTATAAAATTACTCACTTTCAATAGTAGTTTTATCATCTTCTTTACCTGCCGCGATTGACATGATTGCTTCGTTGATAGTTTGAGACATCATTTTCATGAATTGCTCCATTTTTATGTATTGTTTGTTCATCCTATCGGTAGCTTCGTCCGCTTGTGCGATTTTTTCAGCCATCAAATTAAACTTCTCATTTTCAGCTCTCTGTGGGAAGTTTTCTTGATAAAATTTTTCCATTGCTAAATCAAATAATTCTTGATTGCTAAGAGTTGTTTTATCTCCCAGCAAAAGAATAGGAACATGGCTATTTTCTACGTTCCCAAGTGTCACGATAGTACCACGTAGACTGCCGTCAAGGTTGAAGTCTAATGACTTCCGTTGAAATTCTAATCTCATTTCTTTCCTCCTTTTAATACGCCCAAACTATCTGACCACAGTAGCGTATATTGGCTTCAGCTTCAAGTATATGTAAATCACCTCTAGTATTAAGCTGAGCGTTTCTGTCTTTAGTATTGGCAATGCTCCAAGCTTTTACCGTCAACATCAAAGCTTTTGGAACATAGGTTGTAGGGACAATGACAATTGCCTGATTGCCTGATGATGAAAATGTGACATCATAATCCACAATGACAATATTACCTTGAACTTTCCATCTAACGTTTCGGTTCACTGTAGAAACAGACCAATCCGTGTAATTCTGTCCCTTGAGGTAAACTTGGCCATTTGCTTGAATAATGAGCGCATTCCTTCCGTCTGGATCTCGACCAAATTGGATTGATCCAAAATCTGGATCGGATAAGCCTTCATGCAGTAACCTTTCTAAGTTTTCGGTTATATCAACTCTTGAGAACCTTACTTCACCGGCCGTCACAGCTACAATTGGCATATCACTAGCCATCGTCTCAGAAGAAGTCTTTTGAACTGGCATACCATTCACTAACAAACCATGATTATCTACAAATAGACCTGTCTTATAGTCAGGGTATTTATAAGCAGGAATGACGGAACTTCCAGCTTTAAAACTGCGTTGCAAAAGCAAGTTACCAGCGGTCACCGTCCCGAGATTTGAAGTTAGAGCCGATAACATAGCAACATTTAATTTGTCAGCCGTAATCGCTCCGTCCACAATCATGTCGGCCTTAATTTTAAGGAACTGAGCAATAATCTCGACCCATTCAGCACGTTGGGCAATCATTGAGGCTATAGTCTGGCCGTTGACTGTCTTAGATGCTGATGTGACAATGCCTTCGTCTGTGACTTTGACATCTGTCTTCAGTACAGCTTGCTCTTTCACTATTTTTTCAGCTGGAGCAGCCATATCCACCCATTTATATTTTGTATGATCAGTTGAATCCGCTAAAGTGTAATCATTATAGTGTCCAAAATATCGTCGACCAGCATTATCGGTTAAATGGAAATCAACTTTACCATCAGCACTATTTGCGTAGGCTGTATGCCAATAAGAGGTTTTTCCATCGGCACCCGGTTTACCTGGTAACCCGTTAGCTCCATCTGAACCGTCCAAAACATTAACAAAAGAAATCTCATCAACCGCCACCTCATCATTGCCTACGTAAGCAGAAACGGTCAATGTGGCTGTATCAGCCACATCAGCCCCACGCACTGTGTAAGTCGTGCCTGTTGTCACATTTCCATCAAGCACCCAACGCCAGCCGCTGTTAATAACCTTGTTACCTTTCATCAGGGTAGGTGTCACAATAGACTGACCTTGACCATTCTTAAACGATGTACCGTTGTCAGTAGCAAGCTTGATGATGTATGGCTTGGCTTCTTCCAGCATTTGGTCAAGCCGTGCCTGAATACCTTGAGAAAGTTTGTTTTCAAGAGCTTTGAAGTTAGAAAAGACAGTCTTGTTGTTGCTCTTGTTGGTGAAACTGATTGCTTGTTCAGACACACGCATTTCAAGCAAGAGTACAGGGCTAAAGCCGTCATCATAAACCTTTACGGTGTCCCCTATTTCAAGGTCAGCAAAACCCTCAGCCTCATAAGTTACAGCGGGGTAACAGTTCTTTTTAAGTTCACGGTAGGCAGTTGAGCGGATGACCTCAGGATTTGAACTCTCTACAGTCATATCCTTTCTTATCCACTGGTCACCCATTGTGCCACTTGTAAAGGCTGCTGGATACATCTGCATAGAAAGAGGAGCATATAGCCCCTCCCCTGCTTGATAAAATTCACGTTCACCTTTGGCATTGTTGACTGACCATGCACTGAGTCCAGAGATTGTGACAATATCACCATTGTCTGTTCTACCAGTAGGTCTAACCATGTTATAGATATTTGTTTTATCTACCGTTCTAGTTAAGGTTTTTAAGTTCTTTCCGTATGTCAAAACAGTTGGACTAATACGCCCAACGCCTTGATGAGTGTCGTCGTTTTCGTGGTAAACATTGACAACAAATGACTTTATAGAACTATCAGCGTTGAGGTAGGTATCAAATTCAATTTCTGCACCAAATTTTTTAGCTAGACTAAGCAAACGGTTCAGCTTTGTATCTGTCCCCTCCCACTCCGTAGAAATTTTCTGAGTAGAAACCTCATTGACACCGATTTTCAAGAATGTAAAGTTTAGCAAGTCCATTGCGTCACAATATTCTTTGAAAGTCATTGCTCTTGGCGCTTTGTATGGATTAGCATACTCATTGATAAGCTCAAGGTTTAGATTGATACCATAACACTTGATAGTCTTTTCGTTTTCTTCAATCTTTCTGATAGTATGCAGATAAGTCTTGCCATTATACTGAAATGAAACAAATGCTTTCTCATTCAGATAATTGTAGGCACGCTTACGCCGCACATCTGAAATGATGGCTTTTTTGAATACTGTAAAATCAAATGTACTAGAACCTGTTTCAAGGTACCTAGTCCAAGTATCATTGAAATAATTCAATGTAGCCTGTTTGTCGTTATCAATAAAAGCAACTTTTCTCAAACTTGCGTCATGGATTGTCAATAACATAAGTTATAAGTACCTTTCTTCAAATTCTATTTTGACTGTGGGCTTTGTCCTGACCCAGCTTGAGGAATAGACCTCAAGAGTAGACCTACCAGGTGGAATAGTAAGAAATGTGGAGCCGTGGACAATATCCACAATACGCTCCAAGCCGTCCACAGTAACTGTGTCATTCTCGCTATTAAGAACAATATTTGAGCCTATCGGATAACGATTTGGAATATCCTTGGTGACTGCCACAAAATCCTTACGGTAGAAAATACCATCTAAGTACATTCTGGTTACTAATGGATTATTGCCAATAGCACCAAAAGCCACATGAATTTTAGCGGATTTTCTGCCCTTAATTTCTGGAATGGTGAAGGTATTGTAAGAACCCCACCAATAAACAGTAACTTTATCATCATTACGTTTGATGTCTGACCAACCTCTATGTTCATTAAACGGATTTTGACTATCTAAGTGAGTTCCTGTGAAAGTCCACTGTTTAATCATGTTGTATCCACCTTTACCGTCAGCAGCCATAAAATTGAACTCACACCCCGGCCCTTGCGCCCTCTTAAATGTTTCCACGCCATACAGAAACTTACCATTAGTATCAGAAACAGTCAGCTTGATAAAGCCGTATTGGTTTGGAGCACCAAGCAAAAAGACTTGTCTCCACCAAATATAGTCATTAAGCGAACCTACACCCCCAGCACTATCATTTGGGATATTCCATGTTAAACTGCCTGCGTTGCCTCCAGTCGTGCCACCTGCGTTTTGCAGAAATAAATGTTTGCGCCCCAACCAGTCCACACTTGCGACTGTTCCTACAAAATTTTGACCAGTGTCATTTAAAATAGCCACGTTTTTAGCAGATGCAGTGAGTCCATCTTCGATTTTACTGTCACGGTAATCAAATAGTACCTCCGACTGTTGAACTTGTACAGTATCAGCCTCCTCACGATCACCAACCTCAAGAGCACCGCTGGTATTGACTAAACAAATGTAGCCATTTTCAGCGTTATTCTTGACAGTAACCACGGGGAAAGCTGGCACGTTGCCATCATTGATTAGGTTAAAAACAATCTTGTCAGCTGATACCGTGCCATTATCAAAAACACGGTAAGTAGTGCTATGGGCTACTCCGTCAGGTATTAGTAGCTCAAATTCTCCCTTTTGGAACCATCTTGTCACATTATCCATATCCACAGAACCTGTAACAAGTCCCATGTAATACTTATCAGGTTCATCAGAGATAACAATCCTGACAGCCTCAGGGGTATTGAATACCCCTGCCAAAGTGTGTTTAGCTTGTTCAAGTGTCATGCCATCTCTTTCTTGCATGGCAAACTTGACCTTGATAAACTTAGCCCCTGTTCTTACTTCCTGCAAGTTCACTCCAAAGAGTGGAGCGTCATTGGTTTCAATGCTACGCTCATTGCCAACAGGGCGGATAATTTCAATAATTCGGATAACCTCAGAGAGGTCAAATCCGTTAATAGTGATAGTGTCATTATTCATCAGACAATCCCCCTCATCATGTTATCAATCTTAATTTTGTCATTTTGGTAGTTCGTCATTGGTTGTCCAATCTTAGCAACAAGAGTACCATCATCAAGCACCATGTTCACAGGACGCTTGACAGCTTGCTCAGCAACTTCAAGAGCTCTGGTGAGTGCTTGGTCTGCTTGGTCTCTGATAATCTCAATTTGGCTCATTTCTGCACGCTCTGTGATGGATTTTAGCTTGAATTGACTAGACAGAGAACTATTGCCTAAGCCAAGCAACTCCTCAGCACCAAACTTAAAGGCTGACATCTCTTTTTGGACATAGGCAAGGCTGTCAGTCACATCAGAGGTATTTTTTTCAATACCTACAGCGATACCTTGGGCAATGTATCGACCAACATTATCCCTAAACAGGCGTGATGGTGAATGGATTTTAGCTTTAGCCTGTGCTGCTCTCTCAGCTTGTGCTACTAAAGCATTAGCTGCAGCCGTTACAGCTCCCAAAGCTGAATACATACCTTGAGCCAAACCTTGCCCAATCATAGCACCAACTCCACGCATAGCTCCAGCTCCAGCCATTGCTGTTGAGCGGATTGCGTTTACCATGGCAGCCATTGCAGCCGTAGCTGATCCAATGCCAGAACGGATACCATTTGTCACACCATTTGAAACGCCACGCCCTGCCTGCTGTCCTGCTTGTGTCATCTGACTAGCTGACTGCCTTACAACAGACACCATCTGTTGCATACTTGAACGCATGGTAGATACTGCCTGTGTCATTGCAGAGCGTACAGCAGAATTTAGCTGGGTCATTGCTGATGTTGCAGCACTTGAAATGCTGGCAAAACCTGAGGCAACCATAGGAGCTGATGTAGCTAGTTGCATGATTGATGTCCGTGCCATCATTGCTGATGTAGTAATAGCTGTAAATCTAGCTGGTACTGTTCCAAGTATGCCACCAAGGGCGCCGATAACAGCAGATACTGCTGAAAAACCTGCTGACATTGCAGCAGATCCAGCTTGTGCCATCATCATTGAGGCTGACAAGGCTGTAATTCTGCTTTGTAGTTCTGTAATGCTAGCCGTTGAACCAGCAAGACCTACAAAAGAGGTCATGACAGCACTAGCAAAAGTCTTCATAGCATAGCCTGCTGTGGTCATCACTCCTGGCAATGAGCCTACACTTGAGTTAAGGGTACTGAATACACTAGGGAGCGTCTGCATGACTACGCTAGCAGTCTGAGCTGATATAGCAATAAGTTTTAAGCCAGTTCCTGCCTGTTGCAAACCTGGACCAGCTGAGGCAATACCTGAGCCAGCAATAGCTGTCAAACCAGTAGCAACTGCCGCCAAGGTTCCGACTAGGTCCCCTAGTTTTAGATCAACTAACATCTTGATACCTTGAGCCATGAGCTTGACACCCATACCTGCATTCTTGGCAGCATTACCCATACTCTCAAAGATACCAGCTACCCCATCAAGTACGTTTCGAATAGCAGAACCGAATGACTCAACTACACTTCCTGCACTCTCTAAGATTGAGCTGATTTGCTCACCAAGTGTCTTGAAAAGGTTTGTTATGCTGTCTATAATCGGACTAATTTGACTAATCAGATTGTTAAAAGCATCTACTATCGACTGCAATACTGGAGCCAACGCCACAACCATTTGCGTTATAGTTGGAATGAACGGGGCTAATGCCTGGATGATTTGGACTATAGCTTGAGATACCACTGTCACGACCTGCACGAAGGCATTAGAAATGATTGCCACGATAGGGGTCACAGCTATTGCGATTTGAGCAATTCCCGAACTTATAGCAGTAATGACTTGACTCAGTGCTGTGCCTAGTGCTGTGATGACTGGAGCAAGGCTACTGAATGAGCTGACGATCATACTGATTGCCGCTCCTGCTGCTATAATCACAGGAGATAGCATAGCAAAAGCTGAGGCAATGGTAGGTAGCACAGGGGCTACAATAACCAAAGCCTGAGCCAAGCCTTGTAGTGCTAGATTGAGAATAGTTCCTATAGCAGTGCCAACGCTGACAATAACGCTCCCCACACCTTGTAGGATTGTAGCTATCCCTTGTCCCTGCATACCCATTAAAGCAAAGGCTGCACCAAGTGCCAAGATAGGTACTGCCAAGGCTGCGATAGTGGCAGGATTGACCATAGCCAAGCCTTGACCAATACCACGAAAAGCGGCACCTATGCCCTGCCCAATACCTCTAGCAGCAGTTGCTACACTTTGACCAAGGCTACGGATAATTGAGGCCACGCTTGCACTAGCTGACCTAACAACTGATGTAGCACCACTCACACCGCTTGTGGCATTTTGCTTGAATAGGTTGAATGGGTTAAAGGATTTCAGGAAATTAAAAGCCTTGAAACCAGCAACCAAACCAACCAAACCACCAACGATAGCCTGAATAGCTCCAGCAGGTAGCGAGCTGATAAACTTAGCCGCTACAGTTGCAGCCTGAGAAAGCCACTTGACCACATTACCAAGTACACTAGCTAAAGTGTTTAAAACGTTTGAGGCAGTCAAGCTATCCCAAACATGCCCTAAAGCGCCAGCGATACTCTGAATAGCTCCAACGAAAGCAGTAACTGCTCCCGTATTTGAAAAAGCTGTCCAAAAAGTCTGAACCTTAGAAACCACGTTGGATATAGTGCTACTAACCTTTGAGATAATTCCCTCAATGTTGATACCATCAAGGAACTTGCCTAGACCGTCAGCCATACCGCTAAAGTCAATACTTTCCATAGCATCTGATAGAGCGTTGATCGCTTTGATACCGAACTTATTTAGTTGTTCAAAAACTGGCATAAGTTTATTAGATAAACTTTCCTTAGCTCCGTCTATTGCTTGGTCCCAAGTCTTAAACTCCGTAGCCATCTTTTGGAATGCGTCAGAGTTCCCTGCTTTGTTCATAGCGTCAAAGAATTCCTCTGTTGAGATTTGTCCATCTTGAACGGCTGCGACCAGTTCAGCGGTACTCATACCCATTTCTTTAGCAACCGCCGCCATACCTGCTGGGGCTTGTTCCATCATGATCTTGAAATCCATCCAAGCAACTTTAGGTTTGCTTGCCATCTGCGTTGCTTGAGTGGATAATGACTTCATAGCCTGTGCAGGGTTTTCTGCTGACGCTGCAAGTCCACCAAAAGCCTTAACTAAACTACCGACATTCTTAGTTCCTACTGCGTCTAATTGAGAGTAAGTGCTAGCCATATCAGATGCTGAGTAAATAGTTTTAGTGGCAAAGTCTTGCATTTCAGTCTTGGCTGCTTTGATAACCTCAGGAGAGCGCCCGAACGCTTGTAGGTTTCCCTCGAAAGTTTTCCATGCTTTCTGTGAGCTGGTAAGCTCTGACGCCATGTCACGGATGCCGCCAGTAACGACACCAATACCAGTAGTGAGAGCAGAACTAATCAGGTTAGCCCCTAAAACCGACTTGAAAACAGACCCAACTTTTGAGCCTGTGCTTTCTAGTCCACCTAACAAGGTTTTTAATTTACTAACTCCTGACTGAGCACTGGAGCCGTCTAGATCGACCTTGATAGTAACTGAACCATCTGCCATAGTTTTTTCTCCTTTCCTGATTAGTAGTCAAAATCTTTTGGTAGTGCATACTCTTTTTTAAGTCGCTTCATGCCCTCTTTATACTTCTTGCTATCGCCTTTTTGTGGCTTATAAGAGCGTATTTTGAGCACCTCGGCAAACTTAGTATCACTAGGTAGCCCATTTAGTAGAGCGTTAAATTTCTTCCAATGCAAGCTGTTCTGAGCGTCAATCAAATCAATACCGTATGCCTGCATAAATGATGAGTAAATATACTCAGCGTCATACTTCAAGCTAAAGAGTCGCTCACCGTCTTCTGATTTGCTCTTGGAGCGTATCTTACTCTTGATTGGATTGCCTGCCAGGTCAAGCACTGGGGCGGTTTCTTTAGCTGGAATAATTCTGATGTGTTCTTCAAAAATTAGCTTAAAGATAGCCGTTGCCTGTTCAGGGGCTAAAGCCTCTGTAAAGTCAACACCAGTAAACATCTGAATAGCTAGATAAGGCTTGTAGATGTCATCAAACTCATCATCATTGATCAGCTCCATAACTTTCAAAACCTTGTTAAAAGCTATATTCAATTGATACACATCATCACCAAGGACTAACTCATCTGTCAATTTCCTTGATAAATCCAGCATATCAGTCACCTAGATATTTTTTGAGAGCGTCACCATTGTTGCGTTTCTCCCATTCGCTTACAACTCCTGAGATTGTTTCCAGCAAATAGACCATAGTATCAACTGTAGACTCGTCAGAGTAAGCATAAACCTTGTTGTATGCCTCTTCATCAAATAGGTCAACCCATGACTCTTTTACCATAGTTTGCAAAGCGTCAAAGGCTTTCTCACCTTCGGTATCCGCCACATTCTGACCTTCATTTTTTAACTTTTTACCAACGGTCTCCATATTTCGGATGTTTTTGTCGTTTGCTAAAAATTCAAGGGTAAAATCGCCGAATTCCACAGGAATGACATTACTGCGCTTTTTAATTACTACCATTTTGTTTTTCTCCTACTAATCAAAAATAAAAAGGGGAGTTTTGACACTCCCCTAAGCTGTTTTATCCACCGACTACAGCAGATTGTTTAGGCACTTTATTCCATCCAATTGTACAAGCGAACGACTCATACTCAGAAGCCTCACCGCCACCAATTTTAATATCAGAGACTGTAGCAGGTGCCACGTATTGAGTTTTGCCGTCTGGATCTACTACTTTCAACCATACTTTTCGCTGGTCTCCGGTTAAAAAGCGCATATCAGCAATGATTTTCTGTGCTGCATCCTCTTTGATGTAGTCACCCTCGAAGCTATAACCATACTTAACAGATGTGACAGTTGTTTCAGGGGTCCCGTCACCGCTGTAGTATGCTTGATCATCAGTTTCTTCATCATTTTCAACCTCTGCGGTTGTGACCCCATCTGCAAGCCACTTCCAAGCATCAGCGCTTGGTTCAACTCCATCTGATGTCCATAGCGCTACGTAGTGTTTACGTAAAGCGTTTTTCATTTTTGGCATTTAATTTCCTCCATTTGTTTCTAGACGTGCTGTAATATCCAGCATGTAAACATAAAAGCCCTGGTCATCACGGTCATTTAAGAATGGCTGTGAGACTTCAAGGCCTCTGAATTGATATGAATTATTCTTGCTAGGTAGCTCAAGGTTAAAATCAGCAAGAGCACTATTGACAGCCCACAGAATAGAGCTTGTCTTTTGGTGGTCAGTTGTTTTGATTGCCACCTCAAAAACAAGGCTAATATCTTGCTTGCCGTTCATATACTCTTTTTCAACCTTGCCACCAGGTAAAGGGTAAAGAACTAAACTCTCCGTCTCTGACAAGTAATCAAGTCTACAAGTCAAAGGGAGGCCTAGTGTGTTGATGAAATCTCTTAGGACTTCTGAAAAATCATTGTTATTCATGCTTTAACTCCCATTGCTCTCAGTCCAACCTCGCCCCAATCCTTGACATGTAATGCTGAGGCTTTCAAATCCCAACGCTTACCTGTTCCAGGAGTGGTGTAACGGCTAAAAGTAAAGCTCCTACGCTTGTTGTAGCTAGATCCGTAAAATTGGGCTCTTGCATAAGGTCCAGGGTATCTTACCCCATCTCTTGTAGCTTGGCCGCTACCACTTAATTCTCCACTTTTTCGTGGGATGAATGGTTGCATGTCAATCATCATCTGATTAGCAATAGCTAGCTTACCTTTGGCCAAGGCTGATGATGATACCTTTTTCTCAATGCCTTTTAGGTCAACTTTTACAGGTACACTTGTTCCCATCAGATACACTCCACTTCATAACAAAAGATTTTATTATTATGTGGATAGCTGACAGGAACTACAGTAGTAACCCTGTACTCTGTCTCTCCGTCTTTGACTATGGCATTTTCAAAGGTTTTATCTAGAACTACTGGGCAATATTGAGGATACACAAACAAAAGGCTAGGTTTAGCCTCTTTGCGGTTGTTCTTGGTGCCTTGCACTTGATACTGCCTATCAAACCTAACAGGACTAAGCGTGACTGGGCTCTCTAACATTACTTTTCCCCATGCGTCTTTTTCCTCTGTGGTCTTTTGGATAGTCACAGCATCAACCAACAAGCGCTTATCAATATCTGTCATAACCTACCCCCCTGTAGCCAAATCCTGCTCCTTTCAGAGCGTTCAGAGCGTCAAGTGATAAATTATACCTAGCACTTTCCAAAGAGGTCTGAGAGGTGTCTCTGTAGCTGACAGAGGTACGACCAAGCGACACGCTAGCTACTGATTGCTTGTCATCAGCAGTCATGATACCGCTAGCGTCCAAATAAGCCACTTGGAAAGCTGTTGCCATTTTGACAGCCTGCTTTCTGTGCTCAATTTCTTTCTCAAAGTCCACAAAGTCATAGAAACCATTAAGAAAGAGATTGACAGACACCTCAGCTCTCTTTAGTAGTTTTTCAAAGTCATTGACTTCATCAAAACCAAAATCCTTAAATTCATCTTTGGTTAAATAAGCGATAGCAACCACCTCCAATTAAAAAAGGCGGTGTTACTTCTCCGCCTTTGCTGCTTTTTATTCTTCGACACGTTCAAAGAATGGACTGAGTTCAGAATGGGTAAGTTTCCCTTTAGCGTTTAGCTCCTCAGCTGTCTTTACTTCCATGTCATATACACCATTTTCATCAAAATGCTTTTCTTTGCCATCAATAACAAAGACCACGTTTGATGTTGCTTTGAATTTTTCCATTTTCCGTTATTCCTCCACTTCATAGCCTTGGTTCTCAAAGGCTGAAATCATGATAGGGTCAGACAGGGTAAATGATACCCCATCTTTAGTTAAAGTGACTGACTTTTTGATAGAAACTGTTTCCACCACTTCCTCTGTGGTTTCCTCAGCTACTTCTTGTGTTTCCACCACTTCCTCTGTGGTTTCCTCAGCTTTCTCTCTAGCCATTACTTACCTCCTTACGCTGATTTGTGAACGTAGATAGCTTTTTTCTTGTTGTCAAGGACAAAAGCGTCATAACGGATACGACCCTCAACGAGTTTACCGTTAATTCCTGGTGGGTTGTCGTGGATTTTGTAGTCTTCCAACTTGACAGGAGATGTAGTAGCCACTGGGTGAGCAATTACGAACTCTACATTTTGTGGTAAACGTGATGTTGGTGTAAGGACAACTGGCAAGCCGTCAATCATACCTACTTGACCTTTGATTGTGATTTCTTGGCCAAGGTCAGAGTTTTTCACAAAGGTTGGGTCAAGTTTGATAAGTTTGTAGAACTTAGGAGATACATGCAAGACACGGCCTGCTGTTGGGATGAGTGCGTCTGTAAGAGCTACCTGACCATCTAGGACTGCATCATAAGCGTCATCTTTGGTGATTGCTGCTGTCTTGATGTGTTCAGGGGCTGCACCAGCTACGATAGTTGCAAAGCGGTAGGTATCAACTTCTGGGATAACAACCTCTGACAGTTGACGAGCAAGAGCCTTACCTGCCTCCATGACACCATTAGTATCTTGTTCAGATTTCTTGTCAATGGTGAAAGTGAAAGAACGGTCTTTCTTGAGTACCATAGTTTGAACGGTGTTGCCAAGTTCCTCAGCTGTACCATAGCGGTTCTGTCCTGTAGTCTTGTAGTCGTTCATTCCTGATGTTGGAACTGAGTAGACCTTGACTGTGTCAACGCCTGTGAAATCAAAATCTTGGTTGATAATGCCAGTTGAGAGGGCCTCTTTAGCAAAGCGTTCATCAACTTTGTTATCAAATTTAGCTGCGTAGTTTACTACCATGTAATATTACCTCTTTTCTTTTTTGGGTTTACACGCTTTCAAAGCCTGCAAACAGTGCTTTATCTTCTGCTGAAAGACCATCATCACCACTACCAGCGGCTGGATTACCTCCAACAGAAATCTTAGGGTTAGGCTGTGGATCTCCACTCTGGAATAGATAAGGGCTTGACTCTTTGAGGTTGTTGATTGTGTCCTCTAAGATAGGCTTTCCATCTTCCCCTAGCTCAATCTTGTCTAGGTCAATGAACTTCATCAAGTCCTCTGATTTGTAAGCTCCCACATCTTTCAAAGCAAGGGCTACAGCGTTTGTTTTAGTGACCTGAGCAAGTTTAGTCTCACTATCAGTCTTGTACTGGTCAAATTGAGCCTGTAAGTCTGCCAGCTGTTGCTTGCTTTCCTCACTAGCTCCATCTTTAGCCTGTAAGTCCTTGATAGCTTGGTTCTGTTGCTCAAGCTGTTGTTTTAAGCTGTCGTTTTCTGCCTGTACCTCAGACTTAGCCTGTGCTTTCGCATTTTCAATACCTGCACCGTACGCTTGCATGATATTATCTAGCACTCTGTTATCTGTGATACCTGCGTCAACCAACATCTCACGTTTAAGACTCATGTCTTAACTCCTTTGTTTTACGTCACGATGGACTGAGATACAGACACTTTTACGCCATATCCAGGGCAAAATAAAAACCGTTTGGAAATCCAGACGGTTTAAGTATTTTTGAGTAGTTTCAAGTAGTCTTTCCTACCAGTCGAGAAGATTGACCGCCTCCTTAAAATCTTAGTGTGACATCGATTTTTTTACAGCTAAAACACCAGACATTGCCAAATAATTCAAGTTGTAACCAACTTTCGGCATAGTAGCGGTCGCCTTCTTTGTATTTTGTAATGTAGTGACGTAACATTCATATCTCATTTCTTTTCTGCAACGAAAAATCACTTAGATTGCTCCCTATTCCAAAAGGCCAGCCGATGCAGACCAACCTGCAATATTATCAAAGTAGAACGCACCACTTTTTTCTTGGTTTGTACTCTTGCCAAAATAATCAAATGCAACATACTCATCTGTCAAATCTATATTGCTCACGCCATAAAACAATAGCGTTTCACCATTTTTCAAAAAGATAATAACTTGTTTTTCCATTTTTAACTCCTTTTATTTACGACTAAACCAAGACTTTTTAGAGGCCTTATCAGCTACCTTTTTCTCAAGATAATCAAATCTTTAGTTAGTAGCCTGAGCATTGTTAATTTCTGTCTTAATTATACCACTTTTGACAACTGAATTGAACTTCTCACGCATTTCTTTTTGTTCTGCCCTGTGCTTTTCAAGTTTCTCAAGTTCTTTTCTGACCTTGATTTCTTTCTTAGCCTTGGTATAAGGGTCATCATAGTATTTCTCCCTAGCATAATCACGGTGTAGGAATGGGTGATGTCTGAGATAGTCTCTCATGGCTCCCTGTTGTATCCTTACCTTGTTCTTATACTTGTCTATCAGTTCTTGGTCTCCAAGTTTCTCTGCAACATGTAGCAATTCCTTGGATTGTCTGATAGATCGCTCTAGGGCTCTCTGTTTGGCTTGTACGTTGGCATTTTCGATAGCCTGTTCAGGTGTTAAGTTCTTGACATCTTCGCCAAGCTCAGGCTTGTAGTTGGCACCAATCACAAAGGGCGTGATTTCATGGGTACAGTTGATACCCAAACAACCGCCAGCCGTGCCGTAGCCATAATCTGACAAAGCAAGGATACGCTCTCCCTTTTCAGTCCTAGCAACTCCAGTAGTGACTATCTGATGTTGTAAAGGGGCGCACATTTCCCTTGCTGTAGATTTTTTGGAGTAATAGTAGGTATCTATCCCCAGCTCCTCAGCTGGAGCCATTCTAACCTCACGATAGACACGCCAAGCCGTTGACTTGATAACCTGTCTAGCATAGGTATCAGCTTTCCAATGTTTCCCTTGACTATCGGTAAAGCCATAAAAGCCCTTTTTAGCCCATTTCATGACAGTATCTGAAATAGCCTTGTCTGATGTTGCAAGACCTGTGACGACCTTTGCTGTAGCCTCCTCGATAATGGACTGATAAGCTCCTATAACGCTCTTTGGTAGTGTGGTATTGATAAGGTTGTTAATATCTCCCATGGTCTGATTGACATAAGCTGCAAGGTTTGTCTGTATGAGGCTGTTAGCCACAAAATCACCACCAGTAGCCTCTAAAAGCTGTTGTTTGGTGTTCTTGTAGATTTGATATCCCTCATTTTGGATGACATACCTTAACTGCTCCTCGGCAATTCCAGAACGGTCTGAAATGAGCTTGAGGTTATCCTCGTTGAGTAGTCCCATCTCATTCATCTTTTCTAATTGCCATATATAGGGATTGTCATCAAGACTGGCAGAACCACGCTCTTTGATACGGTCTATAACTTGGTCAAATAGATCCAGAGTAAGCTGATGATAGATGTCTGCAACCTGACTAGCGTCAAGCATTAGCTGCTCATCATTGAGCTTGATTGGTTTCTTCTTGTCATCAGCCATCTAATCACTCTCCATACACTCCCACATCATCAGGGCTACGCTCACTACTTGCCTTATCAATGGCGTTGCCACTAATTTCAGCCTTTATTTCCTTAGCTTTCTCAGGGGTCACATTGAGCACTTTCTCAATAGCCATGACATCAGTACCAAAGCCAGCGTTAACTACCTTGATCCAGTAGTCAAGCTCAGCGTTACGGTCAGTAAAGACACCATCATCAAGGTTAATGCTGATAGCGTCCATGTCTGGGATATTGCCCTTGTAGAGCTGATAGGCTTTCCCAAGCTCTAACATGGAGATAATCAACTCTTTTAGGGATTGCTCAACTAGACTGACAATACTGTTGCGCATTTGGTAAGTGCCAGAGTTCTCTGAGACAATCTCAGTAGCTGTCTTCATGCTCTTACCGTCAAAGGTAAACATACCAGCAGATACACCGATTTGCATTTCAAAGAGAGCTAGACCCTCATTGATAGCCTTGATATAGTCATCGGAGCGGATAGGAGTTGTAAGGTCTGTGATACCTATACCTTTGTCCATGTCGCCACTGTCAAACTGCTCATAGATATTCAAACCTGCTTCAAACTCACGCTTAACCGTGACCTTGTCTCCGTCCTGATTGTATTCAGTCTTAATCATCTGAGTAGGAACTGCAACCCTACGCTGACCCATTTTGACCTCCCACATAAACTCATCAAATGTTGCATTGAGAAAGTCGATGGTTGACTTGGCATTGTCGAAGATAGACAGACCTAAAGGACTGTTAATATCTTTGTTATTCATGCCTGGGGTCTTCAAATAGGTAAACAAAGGACGACTAAGACCGTTCAAGTCTACCACTTCTTCCAACTCCTCATAGAGTTCAGCCAATGGCACTCTAGCACCTACAATGTTCTGATTATCAGACTTGTATAGCTCGTTGGTTACCGTGTACTTGTCATCTTTGCCCCACTCGTGAAACTCAATCAGTGTGTAATATTTCTGTTTGTTACCCTCTGACTTGATTGTCTTAGTGATGATGGCAGCACTAGACACATCCTGTGTGTTAGATTGGAGTGGTAAAAAGACAGGCGCTTGGATAAACGCCACCCTGACCTTATCCTTGTCAACATAAGGCCTCATAGCAAGTCCACCAAGAGCTAGGCAGCTCTCTAGGTAACGTTCAAAGTTCTTGATAAAGCGGTCATTCTGTAGCTGGTCCTGAATAAATTCATTAGCTCTTTCATCATCTACCTTAATTTCAGCCTGTTCATTGAATACAAGGCTTGCAATCTTCTTAGATGCTGTTCTGCCAATCGGTAAATGGTTAAAATCTCGCTTTTGCTTAGTTCCGTTACTGTCCTTATACTCAATCTGTGGATAACGCCCTGCAAAATACTTGAGATTTTCCCTGATACGGTCATACTCTGCACTAGACACCGCTATTTTAGGGTGGTCTGTGATATTAGTTAAGTTTTGTGTGGTCATCACATACTTACTCCTTGTAAAGAAATTCTTGATAGTTTGTACCATTCCCATTGTTAGCTCCTTTATGCTTTTAATTCTAATTCTCTTGCGTTATCTAAAACAAAATATTTCATAGAGTCACAACAATGGTCATCTTCTTTGATGACCTTTGGATCATCAGAATTGATTGTTTTATCGTCATAGCGGTACATCTTGTGCTCCTCGACAAATACCTTGTTAGCAGGGATGTCAAGGTAGTAAAAGCGTCCTTCTGCTAGTAAGCTGATAACCATGTCAATCATGGTCTGGTTTTTCTTCTTGGCCACTGGGTGCCAGCGTTCGCCATAGTCCTTAAAGTATTGATTTCTCAAAGCTCCTTCCGCACTATCAATAGTCATCTTGAGCTTTGGCACCCTGTACTGTTTCATGACCTTGTCTATAAAGTCATGTATCATAACAGATAGCTCGCTAGGTGCTTTTTTAATCGTCTTGCCGGCTGGTGAATAGTAGAACGTATCAAGTAAGATAACATTACCCTTAGCAGTCAATCCATACGCCCCACAGGCTGTAGCTGACTGCTGATGTCCAGTATCCAAGGCAAATGATATACCTATCAGCCTATCGTCCTCAGGTAAGCTCTGTAGCGGCTTAAAATAGTTCATGTTATAAACATGATTACCAAGTCCTATAACTTCTCCTAAGTACATCCAGCGGTAATAGTCGGGGTCAGTTTCCTTGTACCTTTCTATCTTTTCTTTAATCTGCCTAGACAAAAAGCCTAGCCTGTCATCAAGATAGGTACTGTGATGTATCAGATAAGTAGGGTCACTTGCTTTCTCAGCTACCCACTCATTTATCCAGTCATAGGGGTTCCTAGGCGGATTGTATGTAAAATAAACCTTGACCTGTTTGCCATTAGGTAGTTCTTGACGTATAAAGGTATCCTCAACAATATCAATGTCCTCACGTCCTGCAAATTCTGCCAGTTCCTCAAACCAAACAGACATAACATAGCCCTTGGCTATCTTCTGTGATTTGAGTTTCATTGGATCATCTACGCCATAAAAGTAAAAGGCTGTACCTGTTTTCTTGTGAGTGATTTGTAGAGGAGACTTACCAAACTTGAATTGATTGGCCAAGCCCATCTCATAAATCGCCCACCGTATCTGTTCATAGACAGACATTCTCAGATACTTACCGACTTTCCGTAGGACTACCACATTACCTAAAGGGTCACTGATAAAGTCATTGACTAGGTCAATAGACACCACAGAGGACTTAGTAGAGGCACGGCCACCCTTTAACACAATATGGCTCTTAGGTGTAAAGAGCACCTCATCAAATACTGGGTTAATCAACTTTGCTAGGTTCAGTATCGCCATTGTACTCACTCCTATCAAATGTAAATCCAGTAATGACCGTATCATCTTCATCATCTGAGCCTAGCTGAGCCTTGAGGTTATCAATTCTTAGGCGTTGCTCCTCTGTGACAAGTGATGAGCGTGTTAACTCATCATAGGTCTTAATCATGCTTTTAAGCTCTGACTGTGCCCTCGCTATTGCAGCTAAGGATCTACCTTGCTTATCCCATGCCGTGTGATGTTCGTAGCCTACACCAGCCTTACCCTCGCTTGTGATAAAGGTATTGCTATCCTCGACATTTTGGACAAATAAAATACGCTGAGCATGCAGTAGATTAGCATAGGTCAGCGTGATATTTTCCCAAAGAATATCAATGGGTTGCTTATCCGAAAGCTCCTGGGCTATCTCATAGACCTCCGGGGGCAGGTACTTAGCAAATAGACCATGCTTGATTGCTTTGCTATTGCCAACAGGGCCACCTCTTGAATTAGTGTTCCCGATTTGAGCGCCCCTTTTGCGAACGTTCGCTTTGGCTTTATCCGAACGCTCGGTATTGTCGCCCCATTTATAGGTTGATTTCCACCGGCGAATGGTCCCAGGAGGAATGTCAAGTTTTTCAGCAATATCAACCAGCTTCATGCCTTCTTGATATAACTGTTCAGCTTCAATAGATTTCTCATTTCGTTGTTTTGGCATGTCCTCCTCCCTTTATTCGTCGGTTTTGCAAACTAAAAAGCCACTCAATGAGTGACTACACTACCATGAACAGTTTTTCGGTTCTATTACCAGCTGCACCACCTTGCATAGTGCTTCTAGCAGTTTTAAATTCATACACACATTCAAATCTGTCATCTGATATTTCATAACTAGATACCAATACAATGTTTTTCTTACTCATTTCAAACGCCCAATCGTAAAATTTTTGACTGTCAAAACTACCAGCATAACCGATATGCCCTGTATTCTCGTATGGTGGGTCAAGATAGAAAATAGCATCTTCAATATCATAAAATGCTTCATAACTTAAATTTGTAGGTTGTAATCGTTCTAACTGTTGTAATCGTTCTAACTGTTGTAATCGTGTTTTAGCATTTTTATATGTATCAGTTTTTTTATAGCCACTAAAAACATCATGCTTGTCGATAATCTCGATTGCTAGATTATACTTCATGTCAGACCATTCTTTGCTATATAGATAACCGTTTTTGTTGTTTCCAAAACTATTTACAAGCAATTTAATATTGTCATCGACTGTCTTGTCCGCTTTATTTTTTATTTTGTAAAATTCTTCACGGCTGATAATTAGCGTTTTAATCCACTCTCTATCTTGACTGATAACTCTTTGGAACATATCAGTAATATCTTTGTCTAAGTCATTGTAATGCACTTCTAAGCCATTCAGCATACACTCAGCAGTAATTGCTCCGCCTCCGCCAAAAATATCATATATCGGTTTATCAGTGCCAAAGTTTTGTTTTATAATCTCGACTATCTTCTTGCTAATCTTTTTCTTACTGCCCTGATAAGGAAGTCCAATCGGCTTCCCTTTTCGTATCTTCTTTTCGTCTAATTTAAGCATTCTGTCTCCATAGCAAAAAGACCACACATTCCTGCGGTCTCTCTGAGTGAAATATTCAGCCCCTCACATGATACTAGCAAACATGGTCACTGGGTCCTCTTTATATTATTTATTATTGCTAGTTTTTAAACCACAAGCAGAGGATTCGAACCTCCATCTCTGGGTTATCAGCCCAGCGCTTTGCACATACGCACATCGTTGATACGTCTATCAATTACTTACGTTTTAAGCTAACTTGTCTAAAAGGAACAGCCAGTCTTTTTACTGTATGAGCTGACGTTCCAAAACAGATACTGAGTTCGATTCATAAGGAGGATGGAAGTCAATTAAAATGACTGGAAAATAAAAACATCTATCTCTTCTCAGCATCTGCATGATACCAATTTACCACTTAAAACGTGACACTTCCACACTTTTTTGTGTCAACTTTATAAATCTCCTCGAAAATCTGCGAATATAGTAAGTATCCTTTCTCTTTTGCGGTAAATGCTTTTACGTGAAACGTGAAGTGCATCTGCAATTTCTTCCCACGTCTTTGCCGAACTAATAGACCACCGTAGATAAAAAACTGTTTTCAGCTCATCATCTAAAGCCTCTAGCGTGGCTTCTATGGCTTTACTAAACTGTTCCAGCCCATTTATCCTTATGTCACTTGACCAACGTGCCACGAGTCTTTCTGTTGGCTTAGAAACGATGTTCGCTTTCCCTCCGCCAATATTACAATCGTTCGATACCTCCGTCTGTATTTCCAACTTACGAATGGCGATTTTTTTATCAATCTGTTGGTAATCAAAAAGTTTTGAATCCAAAGCACGTAATTCTACATCTGACAGTTTGTTCACACGCCTGCTCCTTTATGGTATAATAGTATTGCAATATAATACCAGTCGGGGCAGAGAGTGCCTTGGCTTTTTTACCTCCATCTCACAACATGCTTATCCATATGATACGGCTCATCTAAATCAACCTGCCACTTAGGTCTGCCACCCTGATTCGGTGGCTTGACAGGTCTCTTGATAGGCACACGGCTTTCTGCTAGGAGTGTTCTTATCTTTTCTTCTGACTTTTCAACAATTGGCTTAGCGCCTGATTCCAAACATCTCACATGCCTGAGTGAATAACCTAGCTTCTTGGCCAGCGACTCGATGCTCAGACCTAGTTTTAATCTTATTTCCTTAAATTCTTGCGGTGTCATAGTTTATCCTCCAAAAGTTCCGGGTTAGCATGGATATTTCCAATGACTTCGACAGTATTTCCATTTCTGGCATATCTAAATAAATCACTGTTACAAAACTTTCTCCCAACTGCCCATGAGGCTCTCCAATCTGACCAAAAAACTTTTGATATTCTAACTTTTTTACCTTTTTCGGTTGCGTTTTGGTCGCTCAGCATATCCCATGTGTATCTAACAATATCCCCCTCGAAAATCTCCACACCGTTTTTGTCATAAAGCCCTGTGGATTGCATCAATGTGTAATCAATAATATCAGTTCCGTTATAGTCTGATTCGTTATACATACCAAAATCAGCTATAACGTGTTGCTCCTTATCATGGTATGTCGTTACAACAGACACATCATAAAACATTTCAAATTTTTCAGATGGGGAACCAGGATAATTTCCGTTCCTCCCCCACGCTCTAAACTTAATCATTTTTCTTCCTCCAACGATACCCACCGAAACTGTGGATATTTTTTTGCTTCTTCCTCTGTGCATTTGTAAGCAATATAATGATACACAGCAAACCTTGGCTCTGGAACATCGACCAGCAGCACGCCTAGTTTTTCAGTCATTGGTTACCTCCATTGACAGAGCGATAACTTGATCTGCTTCTTTGTTAAAATACATGAGCGTTGTACCATTTTTTAAATTTTTGATATCATTTTTAGTCAACTTGACCGTGTGCACATCGTACTCATTATCTTTAAAACGAATTTTAGCCGCTTCTCTATTTGTCATCTTTTTCCTCCCACTTATTTCAAAAACATCTGTTTAAATATAGCCTCAAGTACATCAACCACGATTGCATTGCCTGCTTGCTTGTATAATTGTGTGTTGCTGTTTACTTGCTCTGCTTTTTCAAAATCTTCATCACTGCATCCCATAAGCCTCCAACACTCTTTTGGTGTTAGCTTACGAATGCGGTAGTTATCAACTACCCCTTTACTGTCATCTGTTGTTATTGTGTGTGCCATATTTTTTTGTACTCTACCTCTTCTTGTTTTACTAAAAGGATATGCAGTATCAATGCCATCTCCTTCTTCGGCTATCTGATAGCCTTTTTTTGTTGCATTTTTAATTGCTATCAATTTTGGTCCTTTATAATATCTAGCCATCAAAGTTGGCGAAATACCATTAACATCATATATATTGCTCTCACTCACAAACGGAGACGGAGTGTTGGCGAAAACAATTATTTTATTAGTACACACGGTTCTAGTCCTCCGCCCTGCATTGTTCCAATAGTTGGAGCTATATAATCAATGTCATAAACTCTAAACCTATTACTATTTTCTCTTGTTTTTGTGTCATATTGTGCTATTTGCTTTATTTCCATGTCAGTTGCGCCACTCTTTCTTCGCTCAAATAGTATTTCTCGTCAACCTCATCTTCTAAAACATCTTTTAGTCTGAGAGTTAACTCTCGTTTTTCAGGGAAGATATAAGGCTCGTGTTCTCCTAAAATTGAGATACAAAATACTCGTTCTCTGTTCTGTGGAACGCCATAGTCTTTTGCGTTTAGCACCTGCCAATAATTTGTGTAACCTTGTTCTTCTAGCCAATCAAGCCATTTATCAAAATTTGGCTTATGTTTTTTGCCAACTAAATTTTTTACATTTTCCATAAGTAAATACTTAGGCTTCTTAGCAGCTATCACTTTTTGACATTCCCAAAGAAGCCCCGATCTTGTTCCGCTATTCATATCTAGCCCAGCTTGTTTTCCAGCTACTGAAATATCTTGACAGTTGTGAGCAATGGTATTAAACACTGTAAATGAATGATCATCTTCAACTTCAATATCATATACTGTTTCTTGACCGTCATTCTCCAACCCATTAAATGGAAACCAAATATGTCCATCTTCATAAAATGCTTTATCTTGCTCCCCAGTTGTCATTTTAAAGGTTAATGAATAAGTATCTCTTTGATTCACAATTCTTCCTTCGATAATACTTGTAGCTGGTCTACTGTCTTTATAAATTGAATATGGTCGACGATAAACTTTAGCAATACATTGCCCAATACCATAAACTAGCTCTTCAGAGGTTGTAGTACATTTGTAAAGTTTATCAGTTTCAGAGTAGTAACCATCTCCGCTGAAATACCCTTCAACGAAAGATTTTAACAACTCAACTGGTAAGTTCAATACTTCTGGACTAATCTTTTTACCATGAGCATAATACCCAAACTGTTCCGTAAACAACGATAACTCTTTAATTGGAATATTAACTTTGTTCGCAGTACGTTCTTTTGAGATATTATAATCGATTAAACCATTCACTCGATTTTCAAATTCTTCCAATTTAACATCAGGTACAGCAATAATGATTCCACCCTGTTTACGACACCATCCGTCAGCAACATATCTACCCATCAACCACCAGAAATTATTGTTTTCCAATAATGGACTAATGAAATTCGTATGATACGTTCTATCACCATAACCAGTACCCCAAGAGTTGGTATATCCATCCCATACTGGTAACTCGCTGTTTTGATTGATTGATAAACCTAGATAGTGATTCTTCGTCAAACCTTTAACTTCAACCCATTGTGGATCGTGGAACAATCTGTCGTAAGATCGTTTATCATTATTCCATTTTCTATATCGTTCTCTTGTTAAGAACTTATGGTTTTCTGTGGTTTTAATATTATGAATAGCCATACCTTTAATGTTAACAATATCTTTGACACCTTGATTAAAAACATTTGTCACTTTTTTATACTGGTTTGTATGGGTTAAAACAGCATCTCCGATATTGATTTCATCAATACGCTTGTACCCGCTGTTTGTCAGCACCAAGGTGTCTCCTGTAAAACAAGGGAAACTATAGGTAAACAAATCATGGTCAGGTATTGTGTTCGGGTCAATTTTACTAATATCTCCTAGATTCGGACAATCTCCGTGTATTGCATCATAACTTGATAAGGCATATTTATCTATCTCTGCAATTGCCACTACTTCATGCTCTATTCCTAAATTTCTAAGCGCCATGCGTTGTGTTCCTATTCCACTAAACGATTCAAATACTTTAATACATTTCATTCTACCACCTCTTCGTGGTATTCAAACCAAACTTTTTTGACATGTGGGTCGTCGCATAAATTGCTAATTACTTCCATTTCGAAATCTATTTTTTCTATATCTTGCATAGTTAGCCTATCGCTTTTAGGATTGAAATATTTATCGTACTTACAATTCAGTGTTTCTCCCATAAATTCTTGCGTATAATGTACAGTTACTTTCATTTCCCCACCCATTCTAAAATCCGAACCATCTCATCATCTGTTGGTAAATCATTCCGATAAATTCGCTCAATCCGCTTCTCTGGTATACCTGTCTGCGCGCTTGCTACCTCAAACGGTAGGTTGTTGCTGTTAATTTCTTTTTGCAATAACATAGCCACATCAAGCGGATTAAATGCATCTGATAGTTTCGGTGCGTATTTTGCTTTGTTGACGTATCGTCTAGTGTGTATCATATGTCCTCCAAATCAATCATATATTGTCATCTGTTCCGCTTTTTCAAAATGGTCATTAAATAATTCAAATTTCATTATATTCCTCTACTTCTATTTCAATCCTCGGTCTAGGACTATACAGCTTTCTTGTTGTATGCTCGACAACCAAGCAATCATCTTGCCAAACAATTTCTGATTTTGAAATGCTGTCATAGACAGATTTTTCTAAGTTGTCCAAGTCAATTTTCTTATCGCATGGAATTTTTTCTGCAATAAATCTATTGTATTCGTCCTTTTTCTTTTGTTTAGACTTTGGCTTAGGCGGTTCAGACATAGACTTCGGGGCAGTCATGTAGAATGTCATGTCTACTTTTATTGCTCTGTCAAAATATGGTCCGTCATACAGTTGTCTAACAAGTTCTGTACACTTCTTCCTCCAAGATTTCATCTTTACGTCTTCGTAAACCGTTGCATGTTTTCCTCGCGCACTAGCTCTTGGTCTACTTTGTGGCTTTGGTTCGATAGGTATTTCAAATTTCATTTTAAAAACCAGCGACTGCAATTGTGTGAGTTTGGCTAAATACGTGCAGTCGCTATTATTCGCCTGTCACATGTTTGTATGTGACGCGCTTTCTAGTTCGCTTTTAGCGTGGTTCACGGCACGTTAAATGTGTTTCCATGTGCAAAAAATCTTTACGTTTTTGTTTATATCAAACCCGTTGTTGTGCCATAGTCACCACCCACATTGTTCATTGAGTTCATCCTGAGTTAGTGGATCAATCCGTTGATAACCGCTGACTTGATAATTTTTCTTGTACTCAAAGCCAGCTTGTGCAAGAGTAGCCTTGAAGCGTTCTTTTTCATCTGCACTTTCAAAGTACACTTCCAAGGTCATTTTTTGCTTATATTGTTTTGAGCCATTTTCAGCCCCTCTGAGGGCTTCAATGTCATTCTGGGGTAATTGACCACTTTCCAAGATTTCGCCTGTTTCTTGGTCAATCTGTGGGGTCTCTGTTGATTTCTGGGCCTGTGCTTGTTGTTTCGCTTGCTGCTCTGCCAAAAGTTGTTCTCTTTCAGCCTCGGCTTGTCGCATTTTTTGTTTTTCTTGCTCAAAGAGATAGTCTGACATAATTTGTTGCATTACATCAGCCAAAGACATTGATTGCAACATACGGACATACGGTTGGTCAGTCATCCCGTACTCGGCACATTGTCCGGAGATGGTGGCCTTTTCTTTTTCGTACTCTTGTTGTTTTTGAAATTCAAATGCTACCATATCATCAAGACTCTTCATGGTGACTTTCTTCAACGTGAAGCCATCAGCCATAAAATCTGAGGCTTTAATGTATTCCAAGGCTTTTTCATCAAATAGCCTAGTATCTAACATATACTCACTCGCTTTTTTAGCTATGTAATTCTTGACAGCATCGAGTCGGACAGCTTTCTGATGTTCCTCAAAGCCCTTGACATCACTAGCAATCTTATCAATGACTTTGTCCATCGGTTCGCTGGTATCTTTGATATACTTGTCAAACTCATCAGCGGACTGCGACAACTCACGCTTGATCTTGATACGCTCATCAGAGATTTGTTTTTTGAGTTTGCGTAGGTCAGCTAAAACTTGCTTGTCATCTTTGATGGTTGCAGCCGTGACCGTGTAATTTTCGTACTTGGACACAACTTCATTGATATTCTGCTCAAATTTCTCACGGTCAATGATTTCAACCTGTGCCTGCGTTACTTTTGCTTGTAATTCTTGCATGTTGTCCTCCTAGTATTCTAATTCACCGGAAAACAGCTCGCCTTGCCCTGTTTCTTCTGTGTAGTCAGGAACTTCATCAGCTGGATAGCTAGTATCTACTGGTTCGGCTTGTTTTCTAGTCTGCTCTTGCTTCATCTGCTCAATCTGTGCCTGTTTACGTGCCATGACTTCTTCCTTAGTTTCTGCTGGGGTGACATCTTTAGGTGTGTTATCCAACTGAATTTCATCAGCCTCATAACTTGCTCCAAGCTCAGCAGGAAATGCCTCACGGTAAGCTGACACTAGAGCTACTTTCCGTATCATGACACAAGGCATAGTATCCCAATTATTCTCACCTATTGGCTTGCCGTATGAGTTCATCACTGGATAAGTAATATCTTTCCCTTGCTGTGTCAGTTCCTTAACTCTTGCACGGATTTTGGAATTGTCGTACTCTTCAAAAGATACTTCTGTTTCTGTCGGATAAGTACGATCTTTGCGGTACACCTTAGCCCAACCGCCAAGGATTTCAGCGCCTTTAGGAATGAATGCCCCCTTAGAGTATTTAATCTCTCCGTCCATCAGATAGATTACACCCGCCTCTTTTCCGTCAAATTGAGGGTGACTATCAGCCTTTTTCTCAAAAGCTGATTTGGCCGTAACTACCTGAGCTGGCTGGTTTCCGTACTTGATAAAATAGATTTCCTTAGTGAATGGGTTTAGATTTTGTGCTTTAGCTTGGGCTATAAAATAGGCAAGCTCCTCATCACTAGCTTTTCCTTGTGGGTCAAGATATTTTCTGATGATACCGCTATTAAGTAGCTGAGGGTTAGTCAGAAAATCCCCTTTTGTTTCTACAAGTTGATTATTAGTCATCTTCTTCTCCTTTTGGTTTGTTTCATATTCCAATTTTCACGCTTTAAGCGTCTGTTTTCGTTTGTGAGTGAGATAATCTTGTCTTGCTGTTCGTTGATAATCTCTCCTAGTTCATAGCAAAGCTCTAGGTATCGTTTACGCCAGTAAGCATTATCTTCATAGCGTTCTCTGTCCATAGGCTAAACCTGCTCATCTTTCCATCTGTCATAAGCCTCATCTTCATCAACATCAGGCTCTGACCAAGGTTCAGGCGGCGTGCTAAGCCAAGTATCATAATCAAACATAGTCAATCCTCCCCTTTTTCCATCTGTTCCAACTCAGCAAAGAGTTCTGCTAACTTCGCTTGCCCTTCTGTTGTCTGTTCGGTCTTTACTGGCTCAGTTGACCAAGTTGGAACATTTGTTCGCTGAGGTTGTAAGTTATTCCCATTTTGGTAAGAACTGGCTTTTTTCTCAATTCGTTGACGCTCTCGTTCTTCCACTTGGACAATGGTTTTTATACCATTCTGTTTCCAATTGAGTAGGATAGCCAAGATATACTTGAAGTTGCGTTTGCCATTGTCGGCAGCTTCTGTGATTGCTCTGATAACAACATCTACCTCCATGCCATCCAAAGTGACATATTCGGACAGTTGCTGAAACTGAA
>Ga0213870_1000220_pt1 | contig 30097 bp, 38 predicted proteins | sample WICALVC2017_Meta_FD_160119 | JGI IMG/M metagenome (GOLD analysis project Ga0213870, IMG submission 160119) | Freshwater microbial communities from subterranean cave lake in Wind Cave National Park, South Dakota, United States - WICALVC2017 | ecosystem: Environmental > Aquatic > Deep subsurface >... | reverse complement strand
GTTCTCTCTATTAATTTAGAAAGATTTGTTTTTGCCTGGTGAATATTTATTACTTGCATAATTGTATTTACTTAGCTAACTTGGCTAAGCTTACAACAAAGAAAACTTTCTGTCAATAGCCCGTTTTGGCTGACATTACCCTATAATGTGCCCATAATTTTATGTGAGTTCCCACTTGGAATGTGGGAACTCAAAATGTGGGAACTCAAAAAATTGGCAGGAAGGAAAAAGTTATCGACTTATTGATGCCATGGCAAGATTAACACGATGGTTTATTGATTAATTGAGTGCAATATTCCCCACCTTCTTTCTCCACGCTTGGTGAACTGTATTGATCAAAACGGCTCAAAAAACGCCTACTGTAAATAATTATTGACAAAATATATACATTAGATGTATACTACAAATATATGATAAGAACCCAAATATATATTCCTGAAACTCTGCATGAAAGATCTAAAAATGTTGCCAGAAACAAGAAGCAAAGTCTGGCTAATTTATATCGTGGTTTTATAGCCAGTGGCTTGAAGGCGTCTAGTCGTGGTGGAGATTTAACAGCTCTAGCTAAACTAAATATCAAGGGCGGGCCAAAAAACCTCTCTCGCGATATAGACAAATATCTTTATGGCGACAAAAAGTAAGTATTTTTCAAGCCTAGAAGAGGAATTTCTTCATATGTTTGATATTCTGGTCGACGCTGATACTCTGGTTGCGCTAGTTAAATCCAACGAGCCAAATCACAAAAAAGCACTTTTTATAAGCGAAGTTTTACAGAAAAAAGGCTGCACTTGGTATATTTCACCATTCACAATAGGAGAAGTTGTCACTGTTATCTCCCATAAAATAAACCAAGCTACTGCTAAAAAAGTTCTTGAAGAACTAAGAAGACAAAATCTTAATTTATTGACTTTAAAAGATGAACATGTTCACTTGGCTGATGATTGGTTTCATAAACAAAACAAAAAAGGAACTTCCTATTTTGACTGCTACAATATGGCGCTTTTAGAAAGATATAAGAAACAACTCCATGCTATCTTTAGCTTTGATAGTGTATACAAAAGAAACGGCTTCAAAACAGCAGGGGAAATTACTCAAGAATTATAACGAGGCACCAAGTCCGCCCATTGCAACCCCTACCCCTAACTCCAAAAACTCCAAATCTTTTTTACTCTTTTTTGTGGGTAATTTCCAAATTCGTATTGGAGATTTTGCTCCTCCTTCGCCAAGGCTACGGCGGGATTTCCGCTTCGCTCCAACATTTTTGAGGCTAAGAAGCTAGAGCAAAATAGCAAATTTTAGGACTTTTTACTCATATCTTAACGCTTCGATTGGCGAGAGTTTTGAAGCTTTACGGGCAGGCATAACACCAAATAAAATTCCCACTCCAACCGATACCCCAAATGCCAAAAGCACAGACCACCAGGTAATAGTTATTGTCATAAATCTTCCCATTACCAAACTCCCCAATACACCAATAAATATTCCGATTACTCCTCCACCCACAGAAAGAAGAACAGACTCTATAAGAAACTGAAAGAGAATAATTTTTGGCGTTGCCCCCAATGCTTTCCGAAGTCCAATTTCGCGTGTTCGCTCTGTTACTGAAACAAGCATTATGTTCATAATTCCAACTCCACCAACCAAAAGCGAAATAGCGGCAATTCCAGAAAGCGCAAAGGTTAATACATTTAAAATATTCCCAACGGTTCGCAAGACCTCTTTCTGATCAACCAATGTAAACTCACTCTCATCAAGCCTTTTCTCCAAAACACTTCTTATTTTAGGAATTGTCCCATCTACCAAATCGCCTGAGGCAACTTTTACGTAAATAAAATTTACGTTGTCTTTGTCAAATTGCCTCTGTGCCGCGGTTATGGGGATAATTGCCTGATCATCAAGGTTTGTTTGCCCAAGCCCTCCAATTTTTTCCAAAATCCCAACAACCGTGTACCTAAGCTTGCCAACCTGCATCTTCTCCCCCAAAGGATCTATTCCCAAAAAATATTCCTCGGCAACATTTGCCCCAAGCACTATTACCCGGCGAGCCGAACTAACATCAGACTGCTGGAAAAATTCTCCTTTTGCTATTTGCGCATTTCGAACTTGAGGAAAGTTAGAAGTCGTTCCAATTATCTGCACAGTTTTTTTCTCCTTTCCGTATTTTACTACTTCCGATCCCAAAAGAAGACCTGAAGCTTCCGAAACTTCTGGTACCTCATCTTGTAAACGCTTAACATCCAGAAGTTCAAGTTTTGATGTAGCAATTGCTCCCAATCCGCCGCCCCTTGCTGTTGTAAACCCTCTTTGGGTATCAATCTCTCCTGGCACCACAAGAACAAGATTTGATCCTAATCCCTCCAGCTCCCCTGTAACAAATGTCTTAAGTCCAGAGCCTAAAGACAGAAGAAGAATAACAGAGGATACTCCAATGATGACTCCGAGTATGGTAAGACTCGAGCGCATCTTATTCTTGAAAATCGCCTTTAATGAAACAAGAGCTAACTGTTTTAACGGCATACTAGATTAAATTCGAAATTCGAATATCGAAATTCGAAACAATTTTCAAAATTCGAATTTTCAAATGTTCAAAACTGTTTTTGTCATTCGAATTTTGGTCATTTGTATTTGTTTCGGATTTCGGATTTCGTGCTTAGAATTTTACAACTTTTCCATCTTTCATTTTAATAATCCGTTTTGCCTGCCTTGCCAAATCTTCTTCATGTGTCACCAAAACAATTGTCGCTCCCTCTCTATTTAATTTTTTAAAAATCTTTATAATCTCATCCCCAGTTTTGCTATCCAAGTTTCCCGTTGGTTCATCTGCCAAAATAATCGAAGGTTTGTTAATTAACGCCCGTGCTATTGCTACTCTCTGTTGCTCTCCTCCAGAAAGTTGACTCGCGAAATGATTCGCTCTGTCAGCCAACCCGACACTACCAAGAGCGACATCTGCCCTTTTTTTAATTGAATCCTCGTCTACTCCACGGTACAAAAGAGGAAGTCCCACATTGTCCAGCGCCGAAGTTCTTTCCAAAAGATTATACTCTTGGAAAACAAATCCTATTTTTTGGTTGCGTAACATCGCGAGTTCTTCTTCTCTAAGTTTTGATACATTTCTTCCTTCTAAAAAAACGCTGCCGTCTGTTGGAGTATCTAAAAGTCCCATAATGTGCATGAGGGTTGATTTTCCCGATCCGGAAGGCCCAACAATTGAGACAAAGTCTCCTTTATTTATGGTAAGAGAAATCTTGCTCAACGCCTGCACTTTGTGAGAACCCTGAGGATAAATTTTTGACACCCCCAAAAGCTCTAAAACTGCCCTGTTATTCATTTTCTATAAACTCTGCCTCCCCTGTTAGTCCATCAATGAGTTTTTTATTTGAATCTAAATCTATCTCAACTGGGACAAACGAAACTCCGCTTGATGTAACCTCTGTTTTTTGTCCAATAAAACTAACTTTTCCGTTAAATATCTTACCTTTGTATGCATCAAGCATTATTCGCACTTTCTGATCTATAAAAACTCGGCTATAATCGGTTTCATCCACCTCTGCTTTAAAGTATAGACTCGAAGGATCAACAATTTCTATGGTTTCTGAAGTGTTGATGTTTTCTCCTAGGCTCAACGCAATAGCAGTGACTACTCCATTGATTGGTGAAACAAGAGTGGAGTCTTGGATTTGTTTTTCTATTTTTTTCATTGAGTCAAAGGCTTTATTTTGCTTTGCCTCAGAAGAAGTTCGCTTTACCTTTTCCGCCAAACTTTCATCGGCCTTTCTTCCCGTCTCATCGTATACTTTCTCAACCTCTGCTTTTGCAGCTATGAAATCTTGCTCTGCCTGACGAAAACTTGCTTGTAACTCAGTAACCTCCAAAGAAGCAAGAGCTTGACCTTTGAAAATTTGGTCTCCTCTCTCAGCCCCAACCCACACAACTTTTCCAGAAGACGGAAAGTGCAAAGAAACTTTTTGCGAAGGTTCAATGGTACCCGATGCAGAAAACACTTGGAGAAACTGCTTTTTCTCTATTCTATCTATCTGCCGACTTTTTTTCTCTCTTTTGCCTATTGGAGTTAGGGTATATAAAAGAATAAAAACTATAACTATTCCAATTATAAGTCTTAGATGCTTCCGTGCGAATACTATCAAACTTTTGATCATACCTTGAGAAAATCATTCTAGTACAAGAGGCTCCCAAAGTCAACTATAGGTCTTGTCCTGTAAACCCGTGGATAGGAAAATCCTATCGTCTTATTTATGCCATGGCAAGATTAACTCGATGGTTTTGTTTTCCAAAATCTCTTTTTTGTTCAAAACCATGTTCGAACCATGTTTGAAACAGGTAGACAGACTGGGAATTCAATTTTAATAAGAACGGCAACCATCGGGTGTAATCGGGAGGGTGTTTAAAAGGTTTCCATAAGGGGCGGATAGCATCCTTGTTTCCCAAATATCTCGGTAGTGAACATACGTCTAGCAGTTAAACTTTATTTTGTAAAGCAAACGATTAGGTTGGTGACACTGTAATCAGTATCCTCTTACCTACTTCATTAATTTGAAAGTTTTGTAAGCCAAGTAACCTGCTACTAAAATTGCCACTAGGCTTATCCACATTGGTACTACCCAACCTCCTAGCACTGCTTCCCACCCCAAAGCTAATCGTAAAGCATGGACAGCTGCAATAAAAGTAAAAATTATGCCAGCAATCTGAGTTAACATTTTTTGATTCATATGTCATCATCCCCTTCAAGCCTTTAATTTTACTAAAGATTGGATAAGCTTTGGCGTAATGATCCAAACTACTTAATGTCGCATATGTATTTTAACTTATTCATAGAAGAAGTAAATTATGCTATGCTAAATGGAAATGGCAGAATAGAAAGAAATTAACCTTTAATCTCTACGACCACCTTACCCTGGGGGTGGCCGTTTTCAAGATATTCAAATGCTTTTCCTGTCTTCTCCAGAGGAAATACTTTATCTATACACACTTTAATAGATCCGTTATCAACCAGCTCTGTTAAACGGTTTAGCTTTTCTGAACTAATCTTTGTATTTTGCCCAATTGCTGTAACGCCGTACTGTTTGGCAAGTTCTGGGTTTGGCGCTCCTAGCATCGAAACAAAAATACCACCCTTCTTAAGAACTTTGAACGATTTATTTGCAGTCTCCCCTCCCACATTATCAAATACTGCATCAAAATTGTGGAGTCTTTCTTCAAATTTTTGGGTTTTGTAATCAATCGCCTCATCTGCTCCCAAGTTTTTAACAAATTCCATATCATTACTACTTACTGTTGTAGCGACATAAGCACCTAAATACTTGGCTAGCTGAACTGCGATATGGCCGATCCCACCTGCTCCACCATGAATAAGTATTTTATCACCGCTTTTAAGCTTTATATGATCTTCTAAGGCCTGAATAGCGCTTGCCCCAACAAGAGGCAGTGCTGCTGCCTGAAGAAAACCAACACTCTTTGGCTTAAGAGCAGAATTCGCAACATTTGATGCACACACTTGCGCAAATGCCCCTGATCCTCCATTTAGAACAATTGCTTGTCCGTAAACCTCATCACCAATTTTAAACTCAGAAACATCTTTCCCTAATTCAGTAACAACTCCTGAAAAATCGCCGCCAATAGTAAAAGGAAACTTAAGGGGTATCATTTCTTTCATAAATCCTTCGCGAAGTTTCCAGTCAAAAGGATTAAGACTTGCGGCATAAACTTCTACAAGCACCTGACCTTTGCCATGCGTTGAGTCGGAAGCATTATTATTAATCTCAATTACTTCTGGTCCACCGTATCGGTTATACTGCGCAGCTTTCATATTCTATATCTATTTTACTCCTTATGCTTTATTTTGTAAAGTAGCTAAATATCCTCTATATAATATCGTATTTCTTCATTTTTTGGATTAAGCAGGTTGTAAAGATAAGCTATGTCCCTATCTGAGTGCCTGATGCAACCTGCGCTTCCATGGTCTTGATCTGAAAGTTTTTCTTCGTCTCCATTAACTCCATGCAACCCAAAATCTCCAGGCAAAATCCAATTGCATTGTTTTGCCTCGCCTGTTAGCGGGTCCAAGCATTCAAGATAGGGCTCCGGGCCAAAAGGCGGTTCCTCTAAAACTGGAATATCCAAAGAAAGAAAATATGGCGCGGTTTCGGGATTATCTGAAGAATCAATTTTCTCTGTAATAACCCAATATTCTCTTCCCAAAAGTTTTGGCAATGGGGTTGGGCTTTGCCTAGGGATTCCTGTTTTGACTACAAATATTTTTAACAATATGCTTTTGTCTTTTTGTCCAGGATCTCCAGAATATAAAAACTCAACATTTGATTTTCTGTGCAAAAGCAACCAATAAGAAGGTTTTATGTTCGAAGATAATACTTCCAAAGACTTAGTGCCGGTATTTTCTCTATAAAGAAAAACGCCAAGGAAAGAAATTAAAATTAGAAAGGAAAATATTTTTCGCACAAGACATATTCTACCAAAAAATGTGAGCAATTTGATAGAATACGTCAATGCGTAAATTTATTCTATTATTTCTAGCTTTAACTGTAATTTCAATTATTCTGATATTAAAGGTTGTACCTACAAAATCTGTAAATAATCTATTGCCTGTTTTTCCTACTCCCACTCCGACTCCAAAGTTTTCGCTTGAACAACCAGCAATAACTAAGCTTTTAAACAATGACTATCACGTATTTCAGACTTTTAACAACTGCGGACCGGCTGCCTTATCTATGGCACTTTCATACTACGGAGTTAATAAGTCTCAAGCTGAACTCGGATTTGAATTAAGGCCTTATCAAAACCCAAATGGCGACAATGATGATAAATCCGTGACACTTGAAGAATTGGCGGAAAAATCAAAAGAATACGGATTTATCCCCTATCATCGCCCAAATGGAAATATTGACTTGATAAAACTTTTTATTACTTACGACATTCCAATTATTGCCCGCACATGGACAAAGGTAAATGAAGACATTGGACACTACCGCATTATAAAAGGTTTTAACGAGGAAACTCGCAAAATAATTCAGGATGACTCGCTTCAAGGAAAAAATCTCCGATATTCATACGGAGACTTCAATTCTATCTGGAAAAAGTTTAATTATGAGTACTTAGCTCTGGTGCCTTTCGATAAAGTTGAAATAGCCGAACAAATTTTAGGAGAAGATGCAGATGAAAGAACTGCATGGCAGAAGGCTGTTTTGGTCGCGCAGAAAGAACTCGAACAAAGCCCTAACGATATTTATGTAAGATTCAATTTATCTGTTACGCTCTATAATGTTGGTGATTATCAAAGATCGGTTGAGGAATTTGAGAAAGTCGAAAATGCTCTTCCCTTCCGAACTCTTTGGTATCAGATTAAACCGATCCAAGCCTATTATGAATTGGGAAATTATGACCGCGTTTTTCAAATTACAAATCGAGTTCTAAATAATTACAACCGCGCCTTTTCCGAACTATATATTATCCGCGGAAACATTTATAAGAATCGGGGAAATATTGACGCCGCCCGCTCCGAATTCCAAAAAGCAGTGTTTTATAATACAAATCTCAAACCCGCCCAAGCCGTTCTATCCTCAGTTAGGTAAATTATTTAATTTATTTCCTTAACATCGTTATAGATTTTAAGGTTTTTCACTCGAGAAAAATGTTTTACATTATCTGTTACCAACACTAAATCATATGCAAGACAGGTTGCAGCAAGAAAAATATCTATGTCCTCAATCACATTTCCTTTTACTTTAAGGTCAGAACGAATTTTGCCAAAATATTCTGCTATCTCAGAATCGACAGAATATACCTCGGAAAGGCTTTTAAAGAAATTTGTAATGGCATCTTTAATTTCTAATTTGTTATTTGCTCTGTACACTCCCTCGAATAACTCTGCAAGACATATAAAGCTAGAGCACATCTCTCCTTCAATTTTATCTATAAGCTCAACTGTTTGTTTTTTGCCACGAAGATAATTAATAATAACTGAGGTATCAAGAAGGTACGACCTCATAAGATGATATCTTCCTTACGTGATTTCCTTTTCAGAACACTTTTCCAAAAGTTGTCACTGTCCCATTTTGTACCCTTCAAGGCTCCGGCTGTCTTTTCCATAAGATTTCTTTTTACGGACAGTGTGGCAGAAAGCACTGCAAAAGGCCTTCCTTTTTTTGTCAAGATAAAGCGATCGACAAAAGGAAGTGCTCGTTCAATTCTCCCAAATCTCCTCCGCAAATCACTTATAGCAACAATTTTCTCCTCAATTGTAGTTGATCTCACGATTTTAACATACCATAAAATCACATGATTAGTCAAGTGGTAAACCACGCTGTAATTGTCATATTTCATGACACAAACTTGTCATTGCGATCCGTGATGCCGCCCACTCCCCGCCCTGCCTCACTATAAACACCTTGCACCCCAAGGGTTTTCGTTTTACGCCTAGCATTTTTGAGGCTGAAATGTTATAGGAAGTAATATAGTTTAGGATTTTTGGGGTAAGCATCGTAAAGAATTAACGGATACTCAGAGTTTCTGATTTATAAACTATATTCTTAGGCTTAATAACAACTTGCCGTTCTCCCTCTTCAACATACCCAGCATCAATACTTTCAAAACCGCAACTTCTAATTATACTCTTTGTTTTTTTAATATCTTTTGGGCGCAGAAATATAGCATAATCCATACCCATATTAAAGGTTTTGTACATTTCATAATCAGAAAGATTTGCATTTTTTTGTATGAAAAGGAAAATTTCTTGAGGATCAAATATTTTTTTGATAACATAAGTAAAATTTTGTCTTGCCCTCATTATTTTTCTAAGGCCATGTCCAGTGATATTGGAAACGTAATGGATATCAATTTTTGCACCCAATAAATCCTGAATAAGTCTGGCATAGACATTTGTCTTTGTTAAAAGTCCTTCTCCATAGATTTTCCCATTTGAAAGTTTTGTCGCATAACCTTTGGGAAGATTTTTCGCAATTGCTCTTGTTAATGATATTCCGTTTGCATTTACACCATTACTTCTGCAAAGTAGAATCCTGTCTCCTGATTTTAGTTTTTTATCCGTAATTAAATTTTTCTTTGGAGAAATAATTCCAATTGCAGATCCTGCAAATTCTGCTGTATTCTTTACAACAATTTGTTTCACAATACTAACTCCAAGAATTTTTGCTTCCTGCAAAACTTCTTTTCCTTTTAAGTCCATCTCTTTTTGCGCTACTCGAACTTCGTGAATTATCATAACTTTATAGATTCTAATTTAACTGTTACCTATTTTCGGGTGTAAAATTAAATTCACCGAATTATCTTTATTCAAAATTCTCTCTATAAAATTCTATACTTCGAGTAATTGCCTGTGACCATCCGTCTGGCATCAGGTTATGATCATTACCTGGATAAGTAAAATATTCGACCTCTTTTTTAAGCTTTGAAAGCGAATCTCTTAACTCATCTGACCATTTTTTAGGCACTGCATTATCGTTTTCTCCCTGATGCATTTGTATTGGTGCATTTATCCAATTTAAAAAATTAGTTGGTGAATATAATTCCACGTCGTAATCTTTCTCAAAATTAGCCAAAACTTTTCGAAGAGCTTTACCATGATCGTCAAACTCATCTGTATAATATAAAATCGAATACGGAAATGGTTTGGAGACTGGCGCCCACAAAACTGTTGGGTAATGCTTGCCGCTAATTTCCAATACCGATAAAGCAATATGCCCCCCATTGCTGTGTCCCCATATACCTACTTTTGATGTGTCTGCTTTTATTTTTCCAGAATAACTTGCCGAAAGCCCCTCGTTAAGATTATGCATAGAAGATAAAAGAGTAAGAACTGTAGTGTAAGTCTGAAGCCTTTCCTCCATGGGATTTTTTGATGGTTTATCCGACTCTCCGAAACCTAAAAAATCTGGGGCAAGTGTAATAAAACCATTTGTTGCAAACATCTCCCCTGCCCTTTTTGTACCAACACCGGTATCATAAATTTCTATCGGAACAAAACCTCTAAGCATAACAATAACAGGATAGTCGCCCTGCTCTTTTGGGATAGTCAAAACTCCGCTCGCCTTCTTTGCATCTACTGCAAAATAAAACATCTGGAAAGTATAGTTATCTTTTTCTTCTACGATCTTTCCAAGAGCAATTGGACTACCCTGAAAGTGTTGATTCTTAAGGTTGGCAAAAGCATATTTTTCAAGGGGCTTATCATTTAAATTAGCTTCTTTTCTAATAGGGCTTAAAATATGTTTTTTCTCGATAACAAATGCTATTACAATAGCTGCTATGCCAATAATAATAACGAGAAGAAAAAAAACTATTCTCATTCGTTGCGCAGATTTTTAGGTCTCTTATTTTTTTATTGATTTTTTATTGCCACTAGATAGCCAATTATCGCAATCGTAATCCCCACAGAAACAATTCCAAAACCTATCACAATTGCTCTTAAAAAATTAAAAAGATCCGATGATCTATTATCCATTTTTCTCTAACTCTTTCTTAAGAAGTCCATACGTATTTCTTTTTGCGTCCTCTATGCTCATTCCTTGCGACTTTGCAGCCACTTCAAAAGTTTTGTTGGTAATAGATTTGCCATTTGGATTGGCACCTGCATCGCCTTGACCCATTGGATCATCCGGCATGGCGCACCCACAATTGTAACACATACTCTCACCTCCTTTTAGAAAGGTACCACTTTGGCTCTTTGCCTTTGAGCATGGGTATGACGCGTGGCCACTGTTTTATAAATACTGGAATGCTAGATAGAACTGTAAGTAAAAAATATTCTGGAAATAAAAAGTAACCAATAAAAGGCAAAGCCAAAGTGCCAGCAAACTGCCCCAAAAAGAAATTTTTAGTCAAAATAACTGGTATAAGCATTGCTATGCCCCATGGAATAAAAAGTTTTACAAAACTAACTCCTGCTAAGATTCCAAAAAGTGATGCAATTGCTTTTCCGCCAGCAAACTTTCCGTCTTTAAGCTTAAAGTATAGCGAATAACAATGACCCAATACCACTCCAAAGCCACCAAAAATAATTGTAAACTTTAAATCGTAGCCTAAACTAGTGAATAAATGGGGTAAATATACCCCTAAATATCCTTTAAATGCATCCACTAAAAATACCAATAAAAACAAATAAAATTTTCCAGTTGCTCGGGCTGTATTCAAAGCCCCAACATTACCCGTTTCTTCTTGTCTTATATCGCGTCCTGTAAACTTTTTAACCACAAAATAAGCGGTCGGAAAAGACCCGATTAAGTAACCAATGATAAAGAAAATTAAGCAATACAAAATATTCACAATTAAAACTATCTAAACGTTGTCTGTAAAACTAAAAAATATCCATTAAGATGATGCCTAATTTTAAAAATATTAAAATCCTGTAACTCTTTTGCTGAAAACACCTGATTCAACTTCTTATAGTTTTCTAGTTCTTGTTTTCTGTCATGGCAGGGTAAAACGAAATTTAACGTATCATTTTTTATTTCTGGATATTGTTTAGAATTAAGGATATTTCCTTCTGCTCTTACTTCGGTCATAATCCTAAATCTTAACTTTACAGAGGCTTTATCAACCGTACGCACCTTACTGAAGCTTTGCTGTTGGGACAAGACAGCAAAAAGGGTTTTTTTTAATTCGTCTGAAATCTCCTGCCCGCTTTCTTTCAATCTTTCATCTAGAACCTGCTTAAAAGACTTAGCAATAAGATCTTTAATATTAATAGTTTCAAAGAAACTTCCATAAACTAAACACACTTTTGTATATTGTTTATTTTTACCCCTCACAAGATAGAATACATCTCTCACGGGTAAAGAAAATGTGTTGTCGCCTGCTCCCTCCATTTGTTGCTTAACAATACTATTCTCCCCTAGAATGATTTCTTCTATCTTTTTACTTCTTGATGGAATAGTCGAGTTAAAAGAAGAAACAGTATAAGAATCGCTATCTTTTAGTTCAATTAATTCTCCACCTGTAAATATTCTTTTATCTTTATTAAGACGAATTGCCAAATCTGGAAATACTCCTTTATTTCTACATGATAATAGTTTTCGATCAAAGGGAAAATCGTCTAAATTTTTAAGCTTATTAAAAAGATGTTTTTTTTGAACCAATGAGCAAAAAAAACTATAGATAGAGTATGTCATAGTTTAAACAACACAAGATTTTCCGCCCTCTTTGGAGGAAAAGACATAAAACTAACTTTCCATATATCGTTTAGATTTTCCGTATAAATATATTCTTTATAATACTTTATTATGTTATCTGCTTTGCTTATCTGTTCTAAACGATGTCTTATGCATTCAACGTTATCTTTATCTATTTCAATTCCAATGGAGATTCTTTCTAATTGTTCAGCCACAGCTAAAGTGGTTCCTGTTCCTGCAAAAGGATCTAATACAGTATCGCCTATTTTTGTAGACGAAAGAATTATCCTTAAAAGTAATGCTATTGGAGATTGCTGTTTGTGAAATCGTTCCCCATCTTCTCTTCTAAGAGCCTCGTCTCCTGCAAAATAACCGGAAGTTAATTCTCTGATATCATCCCAAACATCTGTTAAATAAATTCCATTTGTCCTTTCAATTTTGTAGTTTGGTGGTAAAGGCGGAAAAATCCGCAAACGGTTAAAAACTCTTGGTTTTTTACATTTAGTAGCAAAGGCAATTATTTGATATTGCTTGCCAAATTTGTTAGAACAAGGAACGGCGGAGCTTTTTTTCTTCCAGATAATAAGGTTCTGCAATGTCCAGCCAGTTTCACGAAGACATTGCAAGACAAATTCTGTATTCTTCTCACGCTGCATAAAATAAATAGCGCCTCCGTCGGACGTGATGTCAAAAACACCCCTGCAAACATCTTTTATAATTTGCCAATATTTATCTTTTGATAAATTGTCCTGCCATGAATTATATTCTTTGTCTTGATTAAAAGGCGGATCTAAGAAAGTTAAATCAACCTTTTGCGATATATCTGCTTTCGCAAGGTATTTTAAACAATCACCATGTATTATTTTATAATCCTTCATAATCAGAAATCTACCGTCGTTCAATTTATTACCCACGAAATTATCAAACTATTCTGTCCTAAGTGCATGCCTACAACTGGTGAGATAGTATTTACAAATTCTATTTTAATATTTTTACTAAAACTTTGCACAAGTTTTTTAAGTTCATTCGCATCTTTCTCGCAATCAGCATGGGTTATTGCAACGCTAATATTGCCGTTATTGCAAAGAGAACTAATCTCTTCCTTAAACTGTCTAAAAAGAGCATTTGCCTTATTTCGCTCTCTTCGAATTTTTTTTGTAACTATTTTTCCATCTTTAATTGTTAGAATCGGCCTAAAGCCAGCTTTGAGCATATTTTTAATTACAAGCGATTGAACGCGATTTATTCTTCCTCCGCTTTCAAGATAATAAGGATCATCGAATGCTCCCAAAAGATAGGTGTTGGGAATGCATTTATTTATTTCTGATAAAACTTCATTTTTTGACTTTCTAAGTTTTATAAGTTCTGCAATTCTTAAAACAATTAACCCCTCCCCTGCTGTTGAGATTTTGGAATCAATTACCTGTATTCTTTTTTTATTATCTTTATCAAGCAAATTTTTTGTTTGCACTGCGGAGTTATAAGTTCCAGAAAGTAAAGATGATATTGTTATAACTAAAAGCTCTTTATATTTTTTAAGATTTTTTGTAAAAAGCTCTTTGAGAGTTTTTACTGAGGGCTGAGAAGTTTTATGTTCCTTCCAATTGACAATAAAAGGAAAAACACTTATCGGAAGATTTTTAATCTTATCTTTTGGCAAATCCGCATCCTCGCCAACCAATATACCAAGTTTTTTCATTTTTCTACCCTCATGTCTACAACCCTAACATCTACTATCTCTCCAGTTAAATTTACTGTCTCTTTTACAACATCGGGTTTGTCTGTATGAATATGAATTTTTACCCTCCTTCGCAGATGTCCATGGGCGTTAACTTCTATAATCTCCAAACAATCTCCCAAGGGATTAAGAATCTCTCTCATTTGTTCAACTTTAAATAAGGTATTTCTAACAGTAAATACCACTTCGTGTGAAAATTTGCCAATATCACCCTCTTTATTGCTAAGCTTTGGTTTTATATTAATTCCAGTTAACTCTAAAGATTTATCACTTAACCCCTCATAAAATCCATATACAAAAAATGTAAACCCCAAAGCGCCTGCATCCACCACGTTATTTGCCTCCAAAACCCTTAATTTTTTCTTTGTCCCCAACAATGCAGATTTTGCTTTCTGTGTAGCTTTATAAAAAACATCTGCAAAAGATCCATTTACTTCTTTTGTAGATAATGAGTTCGAAAATGCTTCCATAACATCTAGCATTGCGCCACTTACTGGTTTTTGTATCGAACTTCTTGCGGAATCTTGCCCTGTTTTGGAAGCCTTTGCAAAATCTTCTAAAAAAAATTTGTCTTTCTCTTTAAGTGATGTTAAAAACCCTTTAAGATAACTTGCCATCATTATTCCAGAATTGCCCATAGAATTTACAAAAACACTCTCTATAACTTTTCCAATCAACTTATTTGAATTTGCAAAAGATTTACTTTCTAATATTTGTCCAAGCCCCAAAAATGTATTGGCCAAATTAGTTCCAGTATCGCTATCTGCAACTGGAAAAATATTAATCGCATCGATCTTTTTCCTATTTTCTATAATCCGCTTACTTCCTAAAAGAAGCATCTTTGAAAAAATAGACAACGTAACAAACTCCATATTCTAAATAATTGTATCAAAATAGTCTATAATAAGACAATGAAGCTTTCGGCTTGGGTTTTTGTTACGGATCTCTTCCCCAAGAAAAAAACAGCATTTGACAAGTTTATAATTGATAGATTTATTAGAAAAAGCATTTTTCAAAAAAACACACGCCAAATTTTACTTACTTTAAAAAAATCTGGCGTAGATGGAATAGAGCTTATTATTTCTTCCAATACCAACAATAATGATATTCAAAAAATTCAAGAGATGCTTTCGCAACTTACTATACCTGTTTTTAGCGTTCATCAATCGCTTGCCAAAATGTTTAATATTAGTGTTTCGGAAGTAAATCGATTGTGCGAGGTTGCAAATAGGTTATCTGCAAAAGTTGTAGTTTTGCACATTAATGCAATTGGGGATCAAATTTTTGATGAAGGTTATACTGACGATTTAAAAGCTTTAGAAAAACAATACAAGATTAAAATTGCCATAGAAAATATGCCTATAAATCCTCTATCGATTTTTAAAACCTACACGTGGAGGGAGGATGAATTCTCTTCGGTGATTAAAAAATCAGGGTTTAAAATAACACTAGATAGCACTCACTTAGCCCAAGCAGGCTATGACATTATAGATTTTTATAAAAAAAATAAAGACCAAATCACAAACATTCACTTAAGTGATTATAAAAAAAGTTTCTTTAACACTTTCCTTCTTTTAGTACGTAATACTCACTTAGCTCTTGGCAAAGGCGAACTGCCAATAAAAGATTTTTTACAAACTTTAAAGGAAGATCAATACAATGGCTTAATAACTATGGAGATTAATGGCAACCTCGAAGATCTATGCAAAAGTGCTAAATTTATAAAAAATATATATACCTAGCCACTCTTTTTACCTCTTGTATTTTTAAAATTCCTCTGATACGATAAATATGCAATGATAATTAAGTCTATTCTTAAAGATAAGTCTTATTTTCTTCTTGCTGGCATAATTACCTTTCTTATCGCCACCCAATTATCTAAAGCTCCAAGTAGTATAGCAGACAATATTAGTCTTTACGTATACTCCTTTATAATAATTGCATTATTAATTTATACAGGGTACCAGAACTTAGGTAGCGAGCGAGAAAACAAAGTATTAAGCTTAACAATGACCGCAACAAGCACCATTGTTTCCTTTTTTATATGGTGGGGGACTCAGTTAATAGGGATCGTAGCATGCATCAATGCGGGACAGGAATGTTTGAGTCAGATACAAAATGCTTTATTTCCAATAAAATATTTTTACCTAGGACTACCTTTGTTAATCTTACTTAGACCAAAAAATAAAGTCCATTTCTTGCTAATCGTTGCTGCTTATCTCCTGTTGCTAACAGTATTAGTATAGAACCAACTACCTAGTCTTGCTTTCTGCCAACTCCAGGATAGTTCGAATATTGTTTTATTAGACGGTTGGTTGGGAGATGAATTAGATGACAATGCTACAATCTATCCCCATTCTTTTTGCTACCAATTATTATAACAAGATCTACATCGACTAACTCTGTAAGCTCTTCTTCTGTATCAAGAACATAGGTTTTCTCGAGTATTTTCTTCAATTTGTCTAAATATTCTTTTGCAACATCTTTCTTAGCTTTTATAACTGCTTTTTCATAATCAGACGCGTCTGCGTTATCTATATCTTTTACAACGAATTTTTCTTCCTCAAGAGAATCTTTAACTCTTGAGGCTTCACCTGCAATTCCACTTCCATTTAAAACTCTAATTTTGTATTTAGAATAGTCAACTTTAAGACTTGCTGATTTAGTGGCTTGAGAAACCGTTGGTGTAACTTGAGATTGAGTTGGAGACGATGTAGGCTTCTCTTCTTTTGTAATCTCTTTTATTGCTTCTGTCCTAAAATAATATAGGGAGCCACCAGTTGCTGCAAAAATTATAAGTATAACAACCAATATAACCCACAATTTACTCTTTTTTTGTGGCTCTGGGTCCTGTGGAGCGATACTTGTTGATTCGTTAGCCAATTTTACAGAAGTATCCATTCTGGACCCAACAGATTCTCGCAACAGAATACCTGATTTTGCATCAAGACTTGGTGGCTGTGCTATAGCTTGCGTCTCATTAGAAACTGGCGAAGGCGTTGGATTTGGAGACATAGGAGAAATAATAGTTGGTCTGACTGTTATCGGTTCTGATTGGAGAGGATAAGCTTGAGTAGTTACTTTAGGGCCAACGGGTACATTAACCTGCTCACTGGTAGTATCTAATACATTTTTAAAACCACTTTCTACTGGCGTTTGTGGGGTCTCAGGATTTTGTTGAGGAGCTTCTTGACTTTGAGTATGCTCTTCTGCTATGTTTTTCTTTTCTAAAAAACCATGTTGTTTAACAGTTGGCATTCTCCCTTTTGTTTTTTTTGTTTTTGTAAACCTTCTTTTTTTGCTAGCCATAAATCTAGACTACTAGCTTTTCCTCCACTTTGCAATACCCATTTTATCGGAAGATAACGATACGGGATCTATTAGAATTACCGATACTAGAAATACTAATAGAATTACCGATACGGGATCGGCGTTGGAATATGACGAAACGGTTAAGTCTAAAGTCTATCGCTATGTAGTAGTATACTCTAGAATAATTAGAACAAGATCTAGACTTGGCAGTATTGGAGTATTGCATTGTCATCGCGAGAATCCTGAGCGAAGTCGAAGGAACGGAAGCCGAATAATCCCACGCAATTTTCGGCGTACGCAGAATTTGTGTCACTTTCTCCCCAAAGACCCAAAGAATTTTTTGATGGTGTCGTAAATAACTGGAAGCTCGAGGTAATCGATAAAGATTGCAAACCATGCCAACCAAATAGGTAGAATAGCATCTGAAGCACTTGTAAACTGCTGGATTACAAACTCATCTGTAATCCAAAAAAGATGCAGCCATTGAGAGTTTATAAAAATTAAAAACAGAATATTCTTCCATGTGAATTTTTTAGTGAGTGCATGGATATAAATAATTGATGTTGAAATAAGCGCTGGAATTTCGGTGTAGTCAACAAAAATTAACAGAAACTCCCATACGTCTTTCAATGGCAATAAACTTATCCCAAAAAGTCGCAAGAATACAACATCAGCAGTGAGCCAATACAAATGCACAAGCTGCCAGATAAACAAAAATGAAGCTATTCCTAAATTAAGACTGTAGTTACGCTCGTACCAGGAGAAAAACGAAGAGGTAATTTTTTTCATAACTTTCAGAGTTTGTTTGAAAGTGTCATTCCGAGCTTGGAACGTAAACTTGTTGTACGTTCCTTGTCGAGGAATCTATCTCAACCCAAAATCTATTGAAAGAGAGATCCCTCCACGCTCCCCGCTTAGCGGGGGGCTTAGTCGGGATGACAAAGGCTTTAATTTTTTAGCTCTTTTCTCGATAACAAGAAAAAATATCCAACAATTACAAATGTTAGAATTGGAGAGACCCAGCTTGGGATGTGAAATCCAAAACTATCCAAAATCATAATCGCTCCCAAAATTAAAACAGCATACATTGCTCCATTTTTTAAGTACTTGTACTTCTTTATATTTTCTATATTTCTTATAGTTAATTGACGAAGAACTATTGCTCCTATTCCATTACCAATAAGTATTAGGGGAACCGACAGTGTAAAAGCAAATGCACCCAATACCCCATCTATAGAAAAAGTGGCATCAATTGCTTCCAAATAAAATATCTTAGAAAGGTCTGAACGGCCTTTTTGCATTAATTCTTTCTCTTGGGCTTCGGCATTTTGCTTAAACCCATGTATTATAAAAAAAGCCGTAGACCCAACAACTGCTCCAAAAGCCATTAAAGGATCCAGTTGCAAGGCAAACCAGACAATTGCCGCAAGAAGTACCGAGACAACTGCATAAAACCAGACAGATTGGGCATGAAAAAATCTTTCTCCCCGCAAGCCATAACTTTTTGGTTCAACAAACAACCAATGAAAAAATAAAAAAACCATAAATGTCCCACCGCCAATAAGAAGCATTGGAGATGAACGCTCTATCGCTTCTATAACATGCGGACTGTTACTAAATGTTGCTATAAATGCATTAACTGGCCCAATAGATGGAGCTGAAACCCAGACTACCAACAGGGGCAAAACCCCACGCACTACAAAAACAGCAATAAGAAGCCCCCACAGCAAAAACCACCTCCGTGCTTTCTGCTGCATGGTTGAGAGCACTTCCGCATTTATTATTGCGTTGTCAACACTGGTTATTATCTCAAACAGAGATAATCCTGCAACAGTTAAAAGAATCCCGCCCATTATTTCCATTTTTTTATTATACTATGATTTATACAACGTTGCGTAACTTTTCCCTTTGTCTATAAAACCTTTCTAAAGAAAAATCTGGAGGAAAAACTGGTATTCTCTTGTCTTGAAAATTACGAAAAGTGTTAATGGCTTTTTTAATTAAATCTTCATTTTCATTCAGCTGAATAAACTGTTGTGCAACATCTCTAATATTATTCTTTCCCCCTAGCTCTCCCACTGGAATCCATCCATTAGGTTCTACCTCATCTCTATTAAGCGGGGTAAATTGAATATCCGTATCCCCATCATAAACCAGTATCGCTAAATCTCCAGGATTGTTGTTTGATGAAAGCACTCCCTTATAATAAGAGTCTGGCAAAAGAAATAAATGCTTTTTTAAATTAGGTAACTGGTCATCGCTGCAAAATTCTGCCAACGCTCCCAAAATATTAGACAACTCATTCTCCCCAACTTTTTTTGTTTCTGTGGGCAATGACATTTGCCCTTTTTGTCTTCCTGTTTGCGGTTTAGACGTTAACTCTATAACAGTCCAAATCTTCGGGGCAGACAAATGTCCAACTATTACCAGCTCTACTCCAACACATGTAATTTTCTCTGTTTCTGGAGAAGCATTTCCATTATTAAGTTTTTCCATACGTTTTGAATAAAAAACCTGCTGTTTAATCTGAGTTTTAGACATAAACTGCAGGAATTATTATTCATGACTTCTTGATCTTTCTTATCTCAAATCCTTTCTCAGTATCAATCACACTATATCCCATCTTCTTAATTTTATTCCGCAACTGGTCTGCCAAATGATAGCGTTTCTGCTTTCTCAACTCTTCTCTCTCTTTTATCATCTCCATTATCTTCTCTGGTATTTCCAGCTTTTGACTTTTGTCCTGAGCTTGCCGAATGGATGACTTTTGGCTTTGTGCGAGGTCTAAACCTAGCACTTCGTCAAATTTAAACAGACTTTCTGCTTTAGCTGATGTTAGATAGTTAGACCTTGCTAACTCCCATACTATAGCAAGTGCTTCTGGCATATTAAGATCATTATTTATTGCTGACATAAATCTTTGCTCGTATTCTGCGCATCCTATTTTTGACTCCCCAAAAGTCGCAACTTCTTCTCGCAAACGATCTAAAGAGGTAGCAGCGGCCGCTAGCGCATCAAATGTAAAATTCATCTTTGTTCGGTAATGAGTCATAAGTGTTAGATAACGAAAAGACAAAGGATCAAAGCCTCGCTTTTGAAGATCTGATATTGTATAAACATTCCCTTTTGAACGAGACATTTTCTCGTTCTCAACCAATAAGTATCCACCATGCAACCAATAATTAACAAACTTTTTGCTACTTGCACCAATGCTCTGCGCAATCTCGTCCTCGTGATGAGGAAAAATCAGATCTTCCCCTCCTGTATGAATATCAAAAGTATTTCCTAAATACTTCATACTCATTGCGCTACATTCAATATGCCAACCAGGAAATCCCTCTCCCCACGGACTATCCCATTTCATAATTCTTCCCCCTTCTGATTTTTTCCAAAGAGCAAAATCTACACTTTCTTTTTTATCTGTTTCCAAAGATACTCGCACTGCTTTTAATAAATTGTCCATTTTATCCAAAGTATTACCAGAAAGTTTTCCATAATTTTTGAACTTCCTTACGTTAAAGTATATTGTCTCATCTGCTTTATAGGCTAAGCCTTTTTTTAGCAAAATCTTAATAATTTCAATCATTTCTTTTACATGTTCTGATGCTTTGGGGTAAACATCTGCTTTTTTTATATTTAATTTTTTTTCATCTTTTAGAAAAATCTCTGTATAATAATTTGCAATTTCTTGTGGGGTTTTTCCTTTTTTAAAAGCCTCTTCGATAATTGGATCTATTGGACGAGCTTGTGGTGAGTGTACCGAACCGTGATGATGGTTCTCATCAGGACGGCGCATGTGACCTACGTCAGTAATATTTTTAATAAGCGTTACTTTGTATCCATTGTATTCAAGAGTTCTTCGTAAAAAATCGCTCAAAAGATAAGTCCTAAAGTTGCCAATGTGAACTTCTCGATAAACAGTAGGACCGCAGGTATAAATACCTACCTTTGGTGGATCTATTGGGTTAAAATCCTCAATTTTACGACTGAAGGTATTATATAGTTTTAGCATGATGATTTAAGATTTATGAATTATGATTTAAGATAAGAATTGAAATTTTTTTATTCATAAATCTTAAATCGTAAATCAATTACGGTTATCCGCTTAAACCCGGACTCTTCTCATGTGTCCCTTGTCCTTTAGTAACAGAGAGCAATTCTTCTTTCTTCTTTTCCTCTTTTTGAGCAAGTTCCCATCGCTTTTGCTTTTCTTCCTGTTCCTCTTTTTCAACTTTTTCTGCTGGTCTTTCTTCTTGCTTTTTTGGAGGGTTAAATGTTTGGTCAACCTGCTCTTTGTGCAACTTTAAATGAAGCTCAACTAACCTTTTCTGATCTTCGGGAGACTTATTAGCAATCATTTTTTGAAATTCAGGTTGCCCTTTTATTGCCGCACCATCCGATTTTTTTTGAGCATTATCTGACTGTGCATACAAGCCTTTTACAAATTCTTGCGTATCTTTATCTCTAGCTTTATCTGAGGCATTTGAAACTTGTTTAACTCTCTCATCTTCTGATACAGATTCTACTTTTGCACCAACCTGTTCTACAGCATCTTTGACAATATCCTTAGGTATTTTCACAACCTTTTGACCAGTTTGTTTTATAACACCTCCCAATTGCCCAAGGGTATTTCCCAAAATACTGTCGTCATTCATGGTATTTATGCATTATAAAGAAACAGATACTTAAATACAATCGTAGCTGAGCTATATATTCGCACATTTCTTTACCAATTCTTATTTCGCGTTTATCACTTTTTCTTTGCCTTTTGTCAAGAAAAATTTTTTCTTCTCATGTCCCATACTCGCTCCTCCCCTCCATTGCCCTTTGTAAAGTCAACTCGTCCGCGTATTCTAAGTCTGCGCCTGTAGGTAAACCTCTTCCTATCCTCGTAACTTTTAACTTTGAATTTTGCTTATCCTCCGAAGTTCGACTTTGCAGAACGAAGGAGGAAGCTTCCAACTGTTTTGCAATATACATTGCCGTTGCCTCTCCTTCCATTGTGGGATTTGTTGCCAAAATTACTTCGGTGATTTGTGATTGATGATTGGTGATTCGATCAATAAGTTGCCCAATATAGATTTCGTCTGGTCCGATATTATTCAATGGGTCTATCCGTCCATGTAAAACATGGTACAAACCATTATAATTTTTACTTTTTTCTAAAGCCAAAACATCCAAAGGCTGCTCAACTACACAAATTGTTGTCGCATCTCGCGCAGGATCAGCGCAAATCTCGCAAGGATTGCTTTCCCCTATTGTAAAACACGCCGAACACAAAACTGTATTCTTTTTTAAGTTCCAAAGAGATTGAGCAAAACTATCAAGCTCGTGTTGAGGCACATGCAGTAGGTAAAAAGTGAGCCGCTGTGCCGTCTTTGGCCCAATTCCAGGCAGTCTTTCGAACGATTCAATTAAATTTTGTATTGCTTTTGGAATCTTCATAAGAATACTAATTCATCCGAATTTTTAATACGAATATATCCGAATAATTTGGATGCATTCAGGCTAATCATTCGGATGCATTCGCATTTCCTCAGCTGTCACCCCTGCCACTGACAAAACTTCAAGCTTTGGGAAATATTTTTCCGACGCAACATCGATTGTATCGGTAACATAAACCTTCTTAACAATAGACCGCTGCAAAATTTCTGTGGCATTCCCAGAAAAAACAGGATGAGTTGCGAAAACAAACATCTCCTCAGCCCCCTTTTTCTTAAGAAAATCTGCAGCCCTAGCAATAGTTATTCCAGTAGAAATCATATCGTCAACTATAATCGCTTTTCTTTTTATTGCTCCTTCTGCTCTAATCATAGAGATTGATCCGCTTGCAAGATTTCTATTCTTCTCAATTATTGCATATGGCATACCATTTAATAATTGAGAGAGAATTTTTATTCTTCTTATCCCTCCCATGTCTGGCGAGATAAGACTAGTGTCAGTATTGCTCCATTGATTTTGTTTTATTTTATTAGCAAAAAGGGAAAGTGCCGACAAATGTACGACTGGCACACGAAAAAGCTCTGGAATTTTTACAGAGTGTAAATCAAAAGTTATAATCTTATCTATTCCGACACTTTCTAATAATTTAATAATTATCTCTATTGATACCCCCTCACCCTCCCTAAATATATGATCTTGCCTTTGGTAACCAAGATATGGAATAATAGCTGTAACTGTTTTTGCACCATTCCGTTTTAATGCATCTACAATAAGAAAAAGTTCCATATAATTTTTGTCTGCATTAATGGATGTGCTCTGAACTACTACGCAATGTTCTCCTAAAACTTTTTCCACACAGCGCACTCTTTTTTCTTCGTCGGGAAATAGATGGATTTCGAGTGAGGATAATTTTATTTTTAATTTCTCCGCGACCTTTCGGGCTAGCTTATAACTTGTGCTGCCTCCAAAAATTTTCATTACCCCATTCCTCCAAGAAGCCCTTTTAATCCTCCGCCCATCTGGGATAGTGTTTTTGCAGCAACTTCCTGAGACTTTTTTATTGCCTCATTTACAGCTTCTTTTATGTCTATGTCTGATCGACCGTTAGATTTAAGATGCTGTATCTTTTGATTGCCACTTATAACAATGTCAACTCCATTTTTTTGAATGCTTACCGCCTCTGCCTGCAATTGTTTTTGGAGCTGCATTGCCTGATCTCGCATTTTTTTTAAGTCTCCTAGTTGTTGAAAAGGATTGAACATGTTGGAAACTCACCCCCATTCTTCAAACGCTTTTTAATAATACAGAAACCCTAACTTTATTTTTTGCAATTTCTTCACAAACTTTTTCTATAAATGTACGGGTTTCAAGATTATCTAATTTATCTTTATGAAACTTATATTTTGTTTCTATCACAAAGTTTTTTCCATCATACTCTTTTAGTTCGCACCCCCGCAACACTGCAGCGATCGAATGATTTTGCGACTTAACCCTATCAATCAACTCCTGCCAAAAGTTATTTGTTGTTGCAGCGCGGGGAGGAGCCTCAATTCTGCGTTGTTCGGCATGTTGTTCCGGGTTCTTCTGCACTTGTGCCCACTCCACAATTGCCAATTCTAAAGGAAGCTGAGGTAATACTGTGTATTTCATATCTGCGTAAGCCTTAGTCAGTAATTCTATCAATGGCTTTATCTCCTCAGCAGTCAGATTGATTAAAGGGAATTCCCCAGTCTCTATCACTCCAACATCCAAGAGAAGATTACTGTGAAGATCGTCTATAAGTTGCTCAATAAAGTACTTCATATCCACCCCCTGTTTTATCAACTTATCTATTAAAGAGAACGCCTCTTTAGTGTTAGTTGGTTTTCTCAACAAGCTTATCATTTTCTCTACTAAATAGGCAGTGCTTGTTGTTTTGTATTTTTTATCAATTAAGTCTTTTGTTATCCTTCCCCCATTTGATATAAGAACAATTTCTTCCAAAATCTTTGCTCCATCTCTAAAGCTCCCATCCGAAAGAGTTGCTATCAAAAAGAGAGTTTCATCGTCTATATCTAGATTTTCCTTTTTTGCAATCCTTTTAAACGAATGGACTAATTCTTCAATCCCTGCTTTTTTAAAAGAAACATGGAGACACCGAGAAACAATAGTTGCGGGAACTTTATGGGGTTCTGTTGTGCAAAGCACAAAGATAACGTGACTTGGTGGCTCTTCCAAAGTCTTTAAGAGCGCATTAAATGCTTCTTGAGTTAACATGTGAACTTCGTCAATAATATAAATTTTCTTAGAAGACGCTGCTGGAGAAAGTCGTACTTTTTCCCTAAGATCTCTTATTTCATCTATGCCTCTATTTGAAGCACCGTCTATTTCCAAAACATCAATATTTGTACCGTTGGTTATAGAAACGCATTGATTACATTTGTTACACGGCTCTAAATGCTTACCAACTAGACGCTCGCAGTTAACTACCTTTGCCACTATTCTTGCAGTTGATGTTTTTCCAAGACCCTTAGGACCAGTGAATAAAAAAGCATGCGCAATATCTTTATGCCCTAAAACAGCGTACAGCGTATCACGAACGTCTTTGCTATCCAGCTCTTCAATTGCTTGAGGACGATACTTCCTATAAAAAACCATAAGTCGCTATGCTCTAATTTCAAAATCCTAAATTACAAATCTTAAATAAATTCCAAAAAACAAAATACAAAATTTAAAACATTTTGAGCTTTGAACGTTTAAATTTTAGTATTATTTGGAATTTGGAATTTTGTGCTTGGAACTTCTTACTCCTGGTTTATTCCCAATAAATTATTAAGTCCGTGCTCTAAAAGAGCATCTATCTTATCGTCAACAAACATCTCTTCTTCTGCTGCTTGCTTTATAATTTCTGGATATGACAAAACTATGTCCCCAAGTCTAAGAACGTCTTGCGGAAGATAAGTAGTCTCACCCTCTGTTAAAGAAAACGACAAAACATCTCGTGTTTTATCTTCTCCTTTGTATTTCTTGCTTAACTCCCGCATCTTACGATTACCAATAATTGCAACCGAAGCTTCAACAGAACCTCTAATTTCATGCTTTTTTAACAAGCTAGTTATTACAGATTTTATACGCTTTCTATTAACTTTATATCTGCTTTCTACAAAAATTCCAACCTGTATCTCTTCCATATCATATTTTGCATATTGAACATTTATGTCCAATTACTTCTTTGCCGACGACTATCCTCTCTTTTCTGCTTCTTGGCTAAAGAGGGTTTTAGATAAAACGCACGTCTTTTTGCTTCCTGCAAAATTCCCTCATTTAAAACTTTCCTCGAAAATTTTCTAATAAGTGATTCATCGCTATCTCCAGGCATCTTTTTAACAACTACCATATACATCACCTACTTTCTGTTCGTAATACTACCAATACTACAAATACTACCAATTTCAAATAATCTAATACCGTCATTCTGGGGAGCGGAGCGACTCCAGAATCTCCAATCTCAGGATTCTGGATAAGTCCGTCCATCGTTTACCAGAATGACAAATGCGTAATATTTGTATTATAGTACAAAAAGAGAAAAGAAGAAAGAATAAAAATTTTACGCAGAAAATGCCTTAAAATTTCTTCTGTCGGTTGAGCTATATAGCTTTACGCCCAGTTCTTTGGCGACTCCCAAAGCCTCTGCGTTATCCAAAGCGTAAAGTAGCTCAGGATCACGAATGGTTTTGAGCTGCTGGTCAAGACCTCTATGTAAATCTTCCAACAATTCAACTGTTGGATCCACATCCAACAAGGGAGTTCTATTTGTAGCTATACCTAAAACTTGAATGTTTGGACATAACACCATGATAGATTTTACCAAACGCATTCCATTATGAAAGTCAACTAACATGCGAGAATAATCCTCTATGGAAAAAAGGCTATCATTAGGATGCGTGTGAATTTCAATCATAGGTCTATTTCCCTCTCTTAACACATCTAAGGTAGATATTTCAACCTTCTCTATTTCCCCAAAGTTAACTGGAGACGCATCGATTGCTTTCTCTTTTGGGTCGTAATATATTACGCTCGAGTTTTCTACATTTGCCTTTTCACTTGCTTGACTCTCTATCCTTTCTAGCATTTCTTTTGTAGCAGGACCTATGTTTTGTGAAGATCTACGTATGAACTCAGCCGTACTGATTAAAAAATCTCTGTCTTCTTGTGATTGCGCGTATGCTTTTCGTCTTTCAGCATACACATCTTCAACGAAAGGAACAATCGTAATTAAATCAAGATTGGAAGCAAGCTGTGATTCACGAGCGTCAAAACGTCCTCTTGCTGCAAGATATCCAACTAGATTACTTGAGCCAATAGCAATTGACTCTAAAGAAGGTCTTTTTTCAACTCGAACTAGCGATCGTGCTTCTACTTCTCTCATAAAGAACGATATTACTAAAATTTAACGGCATTAGCAACTTAAGATCAATTACATCTTCAACTTCTTCCCAATCCTCCCCATCAGATGGATGTGTAGATGATCAATTATCTGCGCGCCGCCGCCGTTGACAACCAACCGATATCCTTTGTCTTGAATTTTTTGCTCTTTGATCATCTTTTGAATAACTTCTCTTAATTTCTCCCAAAGCACCGAACTCTTAAGCTCCAAAAAATCAACAATGTGTTTCTTTGGCATAATCAAAAGGTGGATGGACGCAACAGGATGAATATCTGGAAAAACCATCACGTCCTCATCTTGATAAGTAAATCTCTTTACAATTTTTCCGTCTCTTATGTCGCAAAATATACAACTCATATTTTCTCCAGTACCTTCATTATCTCCCCCAACCCTAACCTCGTCGGTCTCATCTTTGGATTCTTAACAGAGCCATTCAGAAGCATTTTCTTGCCTATGTGTAGAAACCACGTTGCTGTTGGATCCATTTTTTTCAATTTCTCATACGCAAGCGTTAAGTCAACATCACAACTTTGAACTTTGAACTTTGCCTGCCCGCCATCGGCCTTTGCCGAAGACAAGTGCAGGCGGGAATTTTGAACTTTATTGGGTAATGCCTTTATCCGAACGTAACCTTTCCTGGGATCCTTACGAACAACTATAACATATCCCATTTTTTGCGCTAATTTTAAAACCGAATCATTAATTGTCTCAAAACCCATGCCCTTTCCAAATCGGGTCGTAAACTCAATGCTCCTCTCTCTAATTTCTTTTTCCGCCCAAATTCTGTTTTCAAACTCGTGAAGAATTAAATCTAGGCAGTCAATAACAAACTTTACGTAATATTCATCCTGATTGGGTTTTGCAAGTTTTAGTCCATCTAAAATAGATGCTAGAGAAAACTCGTGGTAATCAGCGGTTGGATCTTCCCAAAAAACCTCCTTAAAATGATCAATATCCACAACCACCTTGGCCATCCTTTCAATCACCTCAGCCTTCTCTTCTGTCTTATCGGAATTCTGAATTCTTACAAAATCCCATGCCAAACTCGCCGCGCATACCTTATCTGATGCTGTTTGATGGTGATCCAAAGGCCCAAGACCTGTATCAACATGAATAACCTCATCGTTGCCAATTTTTTCTATTGTATCCTTCAACTTTGAACTTTGATCCGTCATCTGACGGATGAACTTTGAACTTGAAATTCGTTCCCCTGCTGGAACGAATTGCGTTATCGCGTTCTCCCAACCCGGCAAAAATTTTCTAATAAGCCAGACAGATGTGATCGCATCTAAATCAGGTGAGGTATGGGTAACAATAATTTTCATAACCCTAAGTATACAGCACCCACACACACTTGACAAATATTTAAAAATAAAAGACTATATATTTAATCTCTAAAATTATGGATTTAAATAAGCTTAATACACTTGATCCAAAACTTAAAGAAACATACGAAAGGGTTATGGGAACAGCAACTCAGTCTACCCCAAAGACTAGCCCATTTATGCCAAAACCAGCCAATCTTTTTCCGCCTACACAGCCTGTTACACCCCAACCAATAATTCAGCCAACAATCCAATCCCAGCCTTTTCAACCCATTCAATCTCAATCCACACAACAACCTATCCAAACATTTAAAGCCAAGCCACTTCAAGCTCAGCATGTTCAGACACAACCAATTCAAAGGCAACAAACACAAAGTCTTAAGAAGAAAAATAAAATATTACCAGTTCTTGTTACGCTAGGGGTGATTGTTCTTCTTATTGGGTATGCTTTTTTTTGGATAAAAATCTTCAACCTAAAAATTACTCTCTTACCATTCTTGCCACTCTAAGATAGCCGATACGGGATCGGTACAGATACGACGAAACGATTAGATATACTAAGTAAGCCTATTCAAAACTTCGTCTATTCTTAAAATCTCAGACTTTACCTCTGTTCTTTTCTTCCACTCAATCTTATCGCCAGTTTTAGAACTAATAACCAAACGGGCTGGAATCCCAATCAAATCCGCATCAACAAACTTCTCCCCAGCCGACACATCCTCCCTATCATCATACAAAACCTCAACCCCAGCTTTTTTCAGTTTTTGATAAACCTCGTCCGCAACGCGTCTCACCTCGGGGGTGGCCGAATGGGCTCCCCCAAGGTGGATCAAATGAACATCGTACGGCACAACACTTTCCGGCCAAATAATTCCTTTGTCATCGTGATGTATTTCAACAATCGCCCCCATCAATCTTGAAATTCCAATACCATAACACCCCATTATAACTGGCAAATCTTTTCCGTCCTTGTTTTTATATGTCAAGCCAAAAGCATCAGAAAATTTTGTACCAAGAGGAAATATATTTCCAACCTCAATTGTTTTTGCTCTTTCTAAAGGACCGTGTCCTAGGTCACATTGTTTTCCTTCTTTAACAGGACTAACTTCCGCGTTCGATGAAAAATCTCCTCCCGGACAATAAATAATTTCATCCTCGCCGTTTTCTGCTACTACCTGATATTCATGAGAAATTTTACTAAATGCCCCACCGCCCGCTTGCGTTTCAATAGTATATAATCCCATTCTTTTAAACACTTTTTTATATGCTTTTTTTGCTTTATCGTAATAGGTATTAAAATCTTTTTCGTCTGTGTGAAATGAATATAAATCTTTCATCAGGAATTCTCGGCCTCGCAGTATTCCGCTTTTTGCTCTTTTTTCATCTCTGAATTTTGTCTGTATTTGATAAACGCTAAGCGGCAAATCTTTATAAGAACTAATAAACTGTTTTGCAATAGGCACAATAACTTCTTCATGTGTTGGGCCTAAGGGATATTGACTATTGAGAATACTTGTGAGCTTAAACAAGGCATCAAAGCTTTTCCATCTGCCGGTTTTTTCCCAAGATTCTTTATTCTGGAGAGAACTCAATAATAACTCTTGTCCTCCGATTGCGTTCATTTCGTCGCGAACAATGTTACAGATCTTTTCAATGACTCGAAGACCTAATGGCAAATAATTATAAACACCTG
>Ga0213870_1000219_pt1 | contig 30210 bp, 48 predicted proteins | sample WICALVC2017_Meta_FD_160119 | JGI IMG/M metagenome (GOLD analysis project Ga0213870, IMG submission 160119) | Freshwater microbial communities from subterranean cave lake in Wind Cave National Park, South Dakota, United States - WICALVC2017 | ecosystem: Environmental > Aquatic > Deep subsurface >... | reverse complement strand
TCCCTGACTTGTAACAGTAGTTGTTGTCGTAGAAGTAGTTGAGGTTGTAGTACTAGTTGTAGTCGATGTAGAAGTAGTAGAGGTAGTGGTTGTTGTAGATGTAGTGTTATTGGTGCTTGTGATGTTAACTTTTAAGTTAACTGAACCATCTACTTTCATAATCTGAAGCAAAAGAATGAAAGTAAAAATTACTAAAAGTGGAAGCAAAGGTTTCATGGCATCACTTCCTCCTGCTTTCTGCTATTCATTTTACGTGCCTGATAAGCCACAAATAAGGAGATAGGCAAAAGAATTATAATTGAGGCAGCGCTGAATTGTAAGACTGAATTACTCATATCAAAAACTGGACTTGTATCTTCTTTTGGCACGACTTCAATATTGACAGGAATTCTTATTCCAGTATTTACTGTTGAATTTCCAGTAGTAATTGGTTCAGATAGAACGCCTATTTTTGTGTTGTAATTTCCGTACGGAGTATTTTCAGCTGGGGAAACAACAACTGTTATTGTCTCCATATCCCCAGGCTGCAATGTGAACTCCTCCTCAGAAAATGAAATCCAATCAGCATAATTCCCCAGCAGTAGAAGTTTGTAAGTGGAAGCAGACGAATCTGAATTGATAATAGTTAAAATTTCAGTTGAAGCGCCGCCTGGACTTACAGAGAAATCTAATTTGTATTGATTAACGCCAAATGCTTTTACTGAACTAGAGTTAAAACTAAAGAAAATAAAGACTACTGATATTAGTATAATTTTTTCTCTCATTTTTTCACAAGGCTATTATTTATTCATCATCAGACTCGTCATCAGAAGACTCTGAAGCTTCTGCCCAAAGAGTTAAAGTACCTTCTTTCTCGCCAGATCCTGAAAAATCTGCGGGAACATTTAGTTGTACTTTTGCATCCTTAGATTTACCAGATCTCAGGTCTAGAGACCAATCTGACCATTTATCATTGTCAATCTCAAGCCCAGTAGCAAAAAGGTTTCCATCATTGTCAGAAACCTCAGCCATTATTGTAAGATCCTTTGAACCATCGTTCGTTATTTCTAACTTCTGGTCCTTACTTTTGTCTCCAGGAGCCAACTGTCCAAAGTCAAGTAGTGTTTTGTCTACGGTGAAAGATATTGCTGGTATTATGGTTGCTTTTAACTGAATTGTTGCTGTTTCAGCTGCAGTAACTGCTATTACTGATATTGTTGAGATTGCTAACACTATAGAACACAATATAGCCAATGTAGCCAACTTTTTATTCATTTATTATCCCATAAACTAATAATAACTTAATATTTAAGAGCTTAACGAAAGCCTATTATAAAATTGCTGATAAAAAATTCTTTAAGAAAAATTAATTACTCAGATCCATAAATGAATTCTTCAACCAAGCCACATTTCGGGCAAACAAATTCATCCTTATCCATAATTAAGCCTATTCCACAATCTGTGCATTTGTGGTTCTCTTTGATTTTCTTTTTCATTTTTACCTGATTTTCAGATATTCTTAAAGAATTTAAGCTTTATGTTAAGTGAGATTTTATAGCAAGAGAAATCAATAATTCATTGATGGCAGATTGCGCATTTCAGGCAATAGAAGAAATGATTAAAAAGATGAAAGAAGAAGTTATGTCAAGACAAAATATTTCTTATCCTGAACAGATTACAGTTGCTGGAATTTATGACGTTATTGCTGAAAATTTAGCTGAGGCATGCAGACGTCAATTTGGTAAATTGGGTCACTGTGCATGCAATAAAGATAAATTAAATTCGGATGTCACAATGGATACTTTCATTCTGTTGAAAACTTTGAGGGAAGATAACTTAATTTCTCAACAGTATGCAGATGCATTGTTCAATGAATTGGTTGTGATGAAACCTGAGTTGAAAGAAGTAGTACAAAAGGATAGAGAAAGGGGTTTAGTTTAACTTTCTTTCATCCAATTTTCCAATTTAGATTGTTTCTTGTCATATAAATGATAGACATGAAATTTAAGTCCTTCAAAACTATATTCATCATAAAAATATTTTCTTACTATCCTGTTTACATCATTCATAGAAAAATTTTCTGGTACTGAATCAACCCAGATATTAACATATCCACGATTTTCTTGAAACTCTTCATGATCTTCAGGAATAGTATAATAATATCTAAAATTTATTCCTATGAGATCCACTCTTCCAGAATCATGTAACATAAGAAGTTATTATATGAAAAACTATTAATTCATTCTTCTTTCTTCAATGTTTCAAACACAGAGGGCAAATGAACTAGATATATTGTCCCTTTCTCCAAAACTATCAAAGGTTTCTTCTCCATCAGTCCTTCAATATCAATTTTGTAAACTCCTTCTTTTGGAATTCTCACAGTCTCAATTCCGAATTTTTCTTTTCTAAATTTCTTAATTTTCGGTTTAGAAGGCTCAATTCTAATTTCGATTTTCTTCTCTTCGATTTTCTTAGTCAATTCTTTCTCCAAAGTAGTTTCTTTCTGCTGCAGCTCCTCCTCTATACCTTTTGCTTCCTTTTCATCTCTTTCAGAATTTAAGTAAAGAAAAAATATCGAGCCGCAATTTGTGCATCCCTTCAAAATAGAATTATCATTGTCAACGAAAGAAGTCCCACATCTTACACATTTGTGTGACATGCTATACCTCAGTCAAAACTGAGAATGAGTTTGGATTTTTCTTTACTTTTTTAATGAATCTAGCTGGTCCTATAAGAGTTAAACCTGTTCTCAAACTACTCTTAGCATCTGTAGCTCCAACAAATAAATTCTGCAATTTGTCTTTTTGATCAGTCAATTTCTCAAGTACTGATGAGAAACCTTTCGCAGGTTTCTTCAAGCTAGCAACTTCAATCCCTGGAAATCCATCATCCACCCTTCTCATTGTTTCTTTTATCAAATCTATTTCCTCATCAGGCTTCAGCACGCCATCAGTGATCAAAATAGTTCCATCTTTAACAATGTTCAAAATAAAACCAATTCTTTTATTTTTCGGCTTTTCATCCAAAGCTGCAGACGATACGAAATTCATTTTCAGTTTCATTATCTTCTCCTCGCATGTTTTGCTATAGCATCATAAAGATTGTTCATATTTTTTCCTTTTAGAGCTGAAACCTCAACAACCGGATATTTTGGGAATGCATCTCTAATCTCACCAGGATCAGCCCGTTTCTTGTCGATCTTATTAGCAACGATTATCACTGGAATTTTTCTTGATTCGAGATTTCCAAGTAATGTAATATTCACTTGCGTCAACGGATCTTGAGTCGCATCCATTACTGCTAGAACTGTATCAACATTGTTCAACCATTTGATTGCTTCAATCACACCATCAGTCGCCTCTTTCGCTCTTAGCTTTGCTGCTTTCTTTGATAATCCATACTTCAAAAATTCTTTATAATCAATTTTTGTAGCGAGTCCAGGCATGTCCAAAATATTCAGAGTAATTTTTTTCCTGCTCCTTTTCATTACAACTTTCTCTTTTTTCTGAACAATTCTAGTTTCGTGAGGTATAACTGAAACTTTACCAACTTGCTGGCCTATCCAATCCATAGAAATTCTATTAGCTAATGTAGTCTTTCCAGCATTAACAGAACCATATATTCCTAATTTAATGTCTTTCTTAATGCCAAACAGACTATACAGCCAATCAATCACGCTATTTGCCATTATAAGAAGTTTGAACTTCATTCCTTATATTTTTGACACTATTTTTTCCCTTGGATTTATGAAAAAACATTTAAATTCCATTTTGATATTTTCTTAAACCTTTTTAGAAAAAACAATTAACTTTATATTGCTTTGTATAAAAAACAGAATAGGTTAAAAAGGCTTTCGACGATTAAAATAAAAGCTTACAACACTTGTATAAATAAAGAGATAATGAAAACTAAATCGATAATTTTTGGAATTTTCTTGGCCATAACTTTAGTCACGTTTGTAGGTTTCATTTACGGTGAGATTGTTCTTGTATATCCTGTTCAGAAGTCTTATAATTTTGATATAAAATTGCCAGATGCGGTTGATGTTAGCCCTGGAGATAATGTTACTATAAATGGAAACATTACTAACATTGGCCAATATTGGATTCATGAATTAGAATTGCAATTAAACGGTCTGCCATTTAATTACAAGATTGAGCCGTCGTACTTTGAAGATCTAAGAATACTTCGAGATTGGAATCCCCAGCAAGGAGTGTTCAGAGTACCTTACAATTTTACAATTCAGATAAGCGTACCGAATGATGCGTTTGGTGCCTATCTAGTAAATGTAACAGGCCAGGAACACAGGTCATGGCGCCAGGTTGTAAATTCGACTACATTTATTTTGCATGTATTGTCTACTGCGAGGATTTCAACATCAGATCTTTTTGTTCCACAGACTGTGAGAGAATCTGAACTTTTCAATATAAGTGTAGATGTTACGAACAATGGTTTTGCTGCAGCATCAATTACTGTTACGTTAGATGCTCCCGAAGATTGGAGCGGGGATAGAGAGCAGTCTGTTATTGTTAATGGCAATTCAACTCAGACAATTACATTTGATGTAACACCAACCAACACGAGCGGACAAGTTTCAATGACTCTAGCGTACGTATCTGCTGAAGGTCCACAAAATATAACCAAGGCTGGCCCAACAATTATACCTTTTAAAGTTGGCGAGACTGCACCTGCAGGTACAGGCTTGGAAGGTTTGGTAGATTTCCTGACATCATTAGGTCCAATTGTTGTCTCAGTGATACTCTTAATCTTGGCAATAGTAGCCTGGAATGTATACAAGATAATCATGTTCTACAGAAGTCGAAAGAAGCCAGAAAAGATAAAAGAAAGTAAAAAGGAAGTTGAAGCTGAAAGTACTTCTACCCCATCGAATAATAATCAGCCATTATAAATTCTTTTAGGAATTTTCTTTCAAACTTTTATTTTTATAAAATGATTTCGATTATATGAAAAAAATTGATAAGAGGTTTGCAATGATAAGTCCTCTTGATTATAGATACATACCTAGAGATAAAAAATTGATGAGATGGCTGAAGAGATACAATCGTCAGCTAAATGTATACGAGAAGATCAAAAGAATCATTCCAGATGAAGTTATACCAAGGCTATTTTCTCTTGAAGAACAGCTCATGAAAATATCCATCGAAAATTCCGATAAAAAAATTCCACGTAGGGTAGATTTGCAACAAGAAGGAGAAACGACAGTAGGAAAAATTTTTCGAGGATATGCTAAGAGATTGAACAGAAGAACTTTAGGTTTTATCAGCACTCATACAGGGTTTGCTGATTTAGAAGAAGCAGCAAGGAATGAAGCATTAGCCGATCTATATTATCTCATTGCATCTACATTTTCAGTTGAAGCAAATATAGGTAATGACATCAGGGGTCATTATAGAAGTGAGATAAGTGAGATGGGTAAGGACTATCAAGTAAATATAATTGGTTCTTCAACTATGCCTCATAAAGTAAATCCTTACGAGTTTGAAAATGTAGTGAGTATGTGGAAAACTTTTATTCCTAGGGTTTCATCAGCAGTTATGGCTCAAGTAACTGAGCACCAAGGCGATTCTACAAATGCATTCTTACCTGATATGACCTATGAGGCATTAGGTGCCTTATGTTATGAAACTAAATGGTTGGAAGACGCATTAAAAGATCTTAAAATCAAAGTCTAAAATTATTTTTCTTTTGGTTTCTTTTCAGATTTTTTCTCTTTCTGTTCTTTCTTCTCTTCTACTTTAGGTTTTTCTTTTGCTTTCTCTGATTTCATATCTGCTGCAGATGGTCTTTTCAATTCCAGTTTAGTAATCAACCCAGCCTTATCAAAAGAAGCTAACACATCTTCATCTGGTGCTTCATCCTTTACTTCCAGCATGTAAGAAGTTGGTTGCAGATGTTCTATATTACACTTTCTTCTCTTCACTCCAGTAAGTAATCTCGGTCCTGTCACCATAACAAAACTATCACTTACTTTCTTCAAAACTACGCAGTATCTGCCCATTTCTCTACCAGCAGTTTTCATGCAAACTCTTCCGACTTCTATCATCAATCATCGCCCAATACTTTTCTCAATACCCATCCTATGGTAAATGAAACTAGAATATACCAGCCAATCCATCCAAGTTGTGTACCAATTACTGGTAATGAAAATGGAAGAGCAGCTACAGTCAGACCTTCGTATCTGAATTTCATCCACGGCCAGAAAAGTGAAATTATCACTAAGGAGATAATCAACAGTTTAAAAGTTTGTTTCATGTATGTGTTATTAACTTTCATCAATTCTTTTAGATGTTCGTTCGCAACATCAGTCTTGCCTTCCTTCTGTGCCTGAGTGAGATTCTCTCTAATTTGTTCCATCCTATCCTTAACTTCTTTTATCAACTTTCTATTTGTAAAAACTCTTCCTAAAACAAGAATTAAAATCGTCAGAAAGACTGATACAATAAACAAAGACAAATATGGTGGCAATATAGTTACCGGTGACAAAATTAAGTCTAAAGCGCCAATTATTTGCTCAAAAACCATTTTATTCACCAAATGCTTTTCTTATCAGAGGATGAGCCTCTTCCAGATTTTGTTGGCTCAGCTCCTCATAATAATTATAGATGATCATCACAGTTAAAAGGATTCCTGTTCCAGTACCTAAGGCACCTGTAAAATCAGCTAAGCCAGCAAGCAAACCAACAGACAAACCACCCAATACAGCCAACGCAGGTATGTATCGGTTCAATACTGACTCAATAATTCTCGGGTCTCTCCTATAGCCAGGAATTTGCAAGCCTATACCTTCTATCTGACCCGCAACTGATTTAGCATCCATGCCTGCTGTATTGACCCAGAATATAGCAAATATCATTGAGCCGATTACCAAAAATAAAAGATAAGTAATAGCACGCAAAAATTCAGCAGGCACAAAATTTAGAGTAATTATATCAGTTAAAAGACTGGGTGGGGCTGACAAATAGAACACCAGGCCGCTGACAGGATTACCTTGCTGATCAAAACAACCAAGAACACCACAAGATTGTCCCAATTGGTCAGGAGTAATTCCAATCCTGCCCATTAGCTGAACGTTTGCAATCAATGCAGCAGTCAAAATTACTGGAATGTTGCTTGTGTAGAACAATTTCAATGACCAGCTTCTTCCAAAACCACGCAATGCTGAAAAAGCTAGCGGTACGTCTACCCTAATACTTTGAGCGTAGACTACAAGTAAGAAAACCACCCCTGTTGCTATCAATGGACCTATTGTGACTAATGCATTTGTTGTCTCTCCAGCTAACATGTTTAAAATAGATGACCACAGCAATCCTGTAGGCGGATTACCTGCACTTGGAATGCATGAACCAAATCCACTTCCGAACACATCACAAGTTGCTGCAATGGGAGATAAAGCCCTAATCAAGATTTGGCTGCCAACACCTGCTGCAATGAACAGACTAACGCCAGAGCCAAATCCCCATTTGCTCACCAGTTCATCAAGCAGAATCACAAGTATTCCACCTGCTGCTAGTTGTATGATAACAAAAATCAGAATGTCAATGCCACCAATAATTTGTCCTAATGCTCCGGCTAAAACATAAGCGATAGCTTCCAAGAATGAAAATGTTATGGCTAGGAATTTGTTCCAAGTCTGGAATTTTCTTCTACCTTCCGGTGTGGTCGTATTCCAATTGAGAATTTTGGAACCAACCAGCAACTGCAAAATAATACCGGCTGTTACAATAGGGCCGATTCCCAATGTCATCAAGCTACCAAATCTAGAACCAAGAACAATCTCAAAAAATCTAAATTGTTCGTAGCTTGTAGGAGAAATTCCATAGACGGTTATATAGGATAAAACAAAATACATTATCAGAGCAAACATTGTCCACTTTATTCTAGTGTTGATGCTTTGCTTGTAAGTTGGTTTTTCAATCGAAGGCAAAAATCTTGAAATTATGGATATAAGATCTTTCTTTTCTGGTTTTTCATCAGTCATACTTTAACTGCCCGTCCCCCTGCCTCTTCCAACTTCTTTATTGCCAACTTAGAGAATGCTTTTGCTTCTACAATAAGCGGTTTATCGACCTTTCCTGTTCCCAATAATTTTTCATAACCAATCTTCGGCAAACTAATTTTAATCTTGTCAGCTTCTTTTTCTGCCAACTTCTTTTCCAAAAGTTCGTTAAGAATTTTGTTCAATTCATTCAAATTTATGATTCTAGAATCTTCTGTTACCGCAGGCGATCGGGTAAAGCCGTGCTTACCAAAAGTATCTGTAGCATATTTGACCGCATAACTCCATTTGTGCTTGTGCATGCCAGCTTTTCCTCTGCCACCTCTATTGCCTCCGCCTCTCCATTTCTTGTGGCTACCGTGATATGTTCTGTGGCCGCGGAATTTTCTGTGTTTTCTAGTCTTCCTCACTACCACTTTTCTCACTCTTCCTCGTAACTTTAGCAAAAACCCAAACTATAAAGCAGGATAGAATGTACCAATAAATCATCGTAAAGAACAGAACTATATTTCCAAACTGATCTCTAGGGATAAAACCAAAATTCAGGTAGCTGAACGGATGCAAAATCATATCTTGATAAATAAAAACTATGCTAGTTTGTATAATGTCACCTAGGAATCCAACTTCTATGCCGCTAATTACAAATAAAGAAACGAAAAATATTAGCTTCCAATTTGTGGGTTTTAAAAACTCTGCCAAACTCATCACACCATTCTCTTTAATAATTCATTTATTTCTTTACCCCTATAACCTAAATCCCCGCTGGGGTACGGGTCTCTTACTGATTTGAACCCCTTAGATGGAGGAGTTAATCCAAAAACTGGTTGCAATTTATCAATTTCTTTCAATCTAAGTTTCTCTTGGAGTAATGCTTCAGCAAATTCTTCAAAAGAACTAAATTTCGTTGTTTCTTTTAGAATTTTTTCATCAATTCTTTTATTACCATACAATCTTAATCGTTTTCTCAACAATTCAACAAGGGTTTCCTTATCGACTTCGCCCCAAGTTATCCAATCTTTGACCTTCTCTAACATACCTTTTGATTCGGGTTTTTCTGACGCAAGTATGCAACGATTTACAGCTGTGAGTCTAAGCATCTTTAGAGTATCTTCTATATCTCTTGTCAAACCAATCGAACCCCTAATTCTAATAGCAACATACATTCTGTCCACCATACTATCAACTATAGGAAGTTTGATATTAAAGAATTTAAGAATTTAAACTTTTAAACATCTCATCTTTCTATGAGTATAAGTAATATTTCAGATGAAATGAACATTCTCTGTAACGAAAAAGGTCTTTACTTCTCATTAATGGGTGGTGTGCCTTTGGTTAGTAGAATAATTAACAGAAATCTACTTGTAGATGAATTGCATGAAATGCAAGACAGATTCAGATTCAGAAAAACTAATTTTGAAACTTTAACTGAAATTTTTTTTCATAGTCAAAGGTATGAATCTCTTGAGTCGAAATCTGGTTGGTATCTAGCAAGCACATATGATCAAGAGACAAACACTGTCAGTATTTTATTGGCAAAAAGATTTGATGTACCATATAAGAACTTAGTTACGAAACCTCTTGCACATTATGATCCAACCACAAGAACAGTAATTTGTTATTTTAGGCTAACGTAATTTTATTATTCATTTTTTTCATAAACATAAAGTTTCTTTAAAGCGTCAAAAGTTGCTGAAATCAGATTGATTCTCATTGACGTATTCCCATAAGTCTTCACCCAAGCATCGGTTATCCCGGCAATCTTCAAAATTTTCTTTGTTTCGTTGTCAGCAACCAACCCGACGCCTTTCGGTGCAGGCAGTAATTCAACTCTTACAGATCCTGACTTCCCGGTTACCTTATAAGGAACAGAATGCTCAGTTCCACAACCGCACTCCCAACTGCCGCAACCTCTTTTTATTCGAATGAGATTCATTTTCGCTCTTTGTATTGCTTTTTCTATCGAATTTCTAGTTTCTAAAGCTTTACCGCCGCCTATACCTACCAATCCATTTTCATTTCCCACAACAACAAAAGCAGAAGTGGAAAATCTTCTACCTGATTTGTGCATAGTAGCAGTAATTCTTACAGGTATTCTTTGAATCCCTCCACCTTTTCCTGTTCTTCCACCAACAAGAATCAATTCATTCTTTAAAGCTGGAACAAGCGAATCGATAATTTCTGGTTCAATAATTCTTTTTCCCGATTGTAAAACTGCATCAATGTTAGTAATTTTTTTCTCGAAAACATCTTTACCTAACTGGGTTTTAGGAATCCATTTCTCTAATGATACAGGCTTTACAACTTCAATAACTTCTTCTTTAATCGGTGCTTCTTCAACTGGAGTTTTTTCTATCTCTTTCAATTCTTTTTCTTCAACAATCGTTTCTTTCACTTCTTCTTTCTTTTTTTCCTCTACCAACTATTCACCCTTTTAATGACGTCTTCATCTTTTCAAATTCAGCAGGCAAATCTTTAAACTTATCTGCTACATGTTTGCCAGAAATTCGATCTTCTGTAGGAAAAACATCAGCACCAACTGGAACTTTCAGTCCAGCATCTATCGCCCCTTTGGCGACAGCATATATTCTACTGCCCTTAGTGGATGTATACAATCCGCTATCCAATACTACTTCAGAGATTTTTTTCTCTTTAGCTTTCTTTCCAATAATTAATCCTGTTAAATAGGCTGCAGGCAAATTGTCGCAGGCAAATTTCCAACCGTGTTTCTTCAATTCTTGACTGCTTGCCGTTGCTAAAGTTTTGTCTCCTTCTTTTGCGAACTGAACAATCTGTGCAGAAATATATTTCAAACTTCTTCTAACAACTAGTCTAGGTTTCTTCGACGTAAGCAGTCTTAATCTTTTTTGATAATCTGTTTTGCCTAGATGTCTTCTTTTGAATTGCATTTTATAAGTAGGAGATAATTTCATAGAATCACTGTGTTATTTCTAGTTTGGGATTTTCAGCAAAAGTTAAAAGAGGTAGTGTTGATATCAACATAATTTTCAAAAAATTAATTGATAATACTCCTGTTGATTGCAGTGCCACCTTGTAATCCTTTGTGTTTCCTCTTTCTTGATAAGTTGCAGCCAATCTTCTACCTTCTGATGTAATTTCATAAAGTTCAAAATCATTATTGAAATTTCCATCAGATTTTGTAGTCACCAAGTTAAATTCTTTACCTTTATATTCTAGTTTCATATAATCACTTCTTCTTCAGCAATCCGTGTTGCCCCAAATAAATCTTCAAGTGCGCCTTGCTTCTGAACATCCCACCTTTAATGAGCATGTAAGTTTTCTTATAGGTCTGTTTCTCTATTTGTCCTGTAGTGAATAATTCTTTCAGCGTCCTCCTCAATGGTCTAACAGTAGAAATCCATTTTCTCTTTGCAGTTACAATAGCATGCTTGGATCCTTTTCTACTGCCTGCATACTTTTTCTTCTTGCTTTTTCCTCTTGGTCTGTGAATTTTTTCTGGAAGAGTTTTTATGTGACCTTTCTTGATTAATTTCTTTATGTCAATTCTCGTTATTGCGCCATCTATATCTTTCAATTTAGTTGGATCTAACCATACTCTACTCAGACCAACCTTCAGTATGTCTGAAGCCAATCTTTTCTGTAGCTTTGCCATAAATATCACTTATTCAATATCTTCAACTTAAGCTCCTCTGCTTTTTTAACTATTAATTCCCTTTTTCTCTTGCCGACAGTGTGACCAATTTTAATTGCTTCCTTTCCAACATCTATTTTTTCCAAATCTTTCAAACTTTTCACCAAAATTTCCTTGAAACCCGATGGATGCAGATATTTCATTTCTATCGGAGCACCATAACCGACCGAAGGCATCTTGCCATGACTTTTCTCTCTCTGTCTCAACTTTGATTGGGAGCCACGAGGTTTTCTCCACTTCATTCCTAATCTTGGATAAGCAATTGCATTCTGCCTCAAGAATCTTGGTTTTTTTCTTGGATTCATTTATTCACCTTTTGAGACAATATAGATGCCGTCCATAAATTTTTTCTTGTCATAACCAACAATTCTGCATGCTTGTTCTATTCTAGATGCAGTATGGCTGACTTCATCTAAATCTATGCCAGTAACAATAACGTCTGAACCTTCCAACTTCACTTGAGTCTTGCCAATAATTTTTGCAACTCTAGGCACTCTTTCTCCAATGAAGTTTTGAATTAAAAATCTGTTTCCTTCAATCTTCACAGTAATAGGAAAATGTGAATAAACCACTCTTAGTCTATAGGTAAAGCCTTTGCTTACGCCTTCTACAGCATTTTTTATATGAGCAACTGTAGTTCCGATCAATGCCTTAACTTTTCTTCTTTCGTTTTCTGAAGAAACTTTCACTTTGTTTTCAGCAACTTCAATTTTTATGTCTTTGATTAATTCCAATTTTTTCTCTAACGCACCTTTAGGTCCGCTAGCTTTAACTATGTTTCCGGAAAATTCAACTTTTACATCAGCAGGAACCTGCAATTCTTTGAAGTACATAAAATCACTAGTAGATGAAAGCAATTATCCTGCCGCCGATATGCATTTCCTTTGCTTTTTTATGGTCTAAAATTCCTTTAGGGGTAGAAACAATCAGAAAACCAAAATCCTTTCCAGGCAGCCATCTCTTTTCCCACTTCTCGAATTCATCAACTCTCGCAGAAAATCTAGGTTTGATTACATTACAGTCAATAATTTTACCTTTCAATTCAACCTTAAACTTTCCAGACTTGCCATCTTCGACGAATTCAAATGCTCCTATATAGTTATGATCCTGCATCACCTTCAAAACCGACCTAATTACCTTAGAGGCAGGAGTAACACATTCTCTCTTACCTACTTTTTCGGCATTTTTTATCGTAGACAAGACATCTGCAAGCGGATCTTGGAACATTTTTACCACTAATTGTAATGCATTAATTTGATTTAAAAAGCTTAAAAGTTTTCAGAACCGTCGCAAGACAATATTTTTAAGCCCACAAAAGAAAGTCTATTTGATTGAAATGGCGGGAAAAGAAGGTTGGGGACAAATTAAGTTGCTTTGGTCCCTAGTTTACTTAGTAGGACTAATCGGTACACACTTTATGGTAGCTCAAGGCCAATTAGCAGAGACAACCGCTCTTTGGATTTGGCTAATAGTACTCATGGTATCAGGTTACCATATGGGAATGTCAGGTGGCATAAAATGGCCTGCAGAAGTCGAGTCAACATGGATGTACAGCATGGTTCTCTTTGTAGTATTGGTTGGTGCGATGCTACTCAATTGGTGGAGTGGCGATGCAGCTGTATTCTTTGCATTATACTTCATCATCTTTGGTGCAGCAAATTTCGCAACTGGTCATGCAATGAAAAAAGAATCATGGGTATTCATGGGCTTGATGAGTTTAGCATTCGGCCTAGTATTCCCAGCTTGGTTTAACAGTGTGCCATTCTTTGCAGCCGGACTCATTCTAGGAGTACCAATGCTGCTATCTTCGATGAAGAAGTGATAGAGGACAAGTAAATTGAACCAAAGCGAATAGTAAACCTTTCACCCTTTTTTATTTTTCTTAAATTCGATTAAGGCTAAATTCCTTCTCGTCCAGTATTTTTATTGTATGTATGCAGATATTGCAATAATTGGCGGTGGAATAGTTGGTTTGTCAATAGCCAGAGAATTATCATCAAGATTCAAAGGCAATTTTTCAGTTTTAGAAAAAGAGCCATATATTGGTATGCACACGAGCAGTAGAATGACTGGAGTTCTACATTCAGGTATAAACCAAAAACCTGGAACTCTGAAAGCAAAGTTATGTGTTGAAGGAAATAGAAGATGGAAAGATTATATTCTAGATAAATGCACAGAATATGAAGTTCCTGTAGATCAGGTGATGAAGGAGGTAGGAACTTTAGTTGTAGCTACCGATTATAGAGAAAGAGGTGTCTTAGCAGAACTTCTAAGTAGATCCATAGCAAATCGTGTTCCAGGAGTCAGAGTATTGGATAAAGAACAATTGCATGAAAAAGAACCGTACGCTGATGGTATTGATGCCTTGTATTCACCTACAGGAGCAATCATAGATCCCAAAACTGTTCTGAATTTCGTTGCTGATGATACCAAAAGGAATGGTGTTGAGATTTTAACAAATCAAAGAGTGATCGGAATAGGAAATAATAACGGAACGATAGAAATAAAAACTGATACTAACAAATTCAGATCAAAATATGTGATAAACTGTGCAGGTCTTTATGCTGACAGGATTGGACATATGATGGGTGTAGGTTTAGACTACCGAATAGTACCATTCAGGGGGGAATACTATGAATTGGTTCCTGAGTTCAACTATTTAGTAAATTCCATGATATATCGGGCCCCAAATCTTAAATTCCCATTTCTTGACATTCATTTTACAACGACAGTTAATGACAAAGTTATAGTTGGTCCGAATGCTGCTTTGGCTTTAGGCAGAGAATCCTATTCAAATTCTGAAATCAATTTCAGAGAATTGTTTGACATGTTAACCGATCCTAGGTTTCTGATGCTTGCCAGAAATAGAGAATTCTTGAATTTAACAGTAAAAGAGTCTATGACTTCATTATTTAAATCTAGATTTGTCAGAGCAGCACAGAGATTGGTGCCTTCGATATCAGAAAAAATTCTAACAAGAGGCCATCCTTCAGGAATCAGAGCCCAGTTAGTAGATAGCAGAGGTAAATTGGTAGAAGATTTCGTTCTGGAGCATACAGAAAATTCATCGCATATATTGAACGGTGTGTCACCTGCATTCAGTTCTGCATTAGCTTCTGCCGATCATCTTGTTGATAAATTATACCAAGAAGGTAGACTAGATTTTTTAGCAGATGTTTAAAATGTGCGCCAGAGGGGATTTGAACCCCTGCTCTCAGCTTGGAAGGCTGACGTCCTACCAGACTAGACGACTAGCGCGTGTATTTAATAACTATTTTCAATGGTTTATAAAGTATAATTCCTGGACAAGAAAAAATTTTAAATTACTGCTTTTTATTTGGAATTTCGAGAAATGACAAAAGTGTACAAAAAAGAGCTAAAGTACCATATAAAAGAGTTCCTGCTGACAGATGGCTCGGGGGGAAGCCATATGTAACTATATCATAAGTAGTAAGAGCCCCTGCCATTGGAATTGCAATCAGATCAATCATCAAAAGTTCTGGATTTTGTATTTTAAGTGAATGTATCTTGTTGTAGACAGTCAAAGCGCTTTGTTTAAAAGTATTTTTTAAATTTGACAGGTAACGCATTCCACGCTTACCAGAAGTATTATAGCCATACATTGAAAGATCTGAGTCTTCCATAATCATAAATGATCATGAAAACATTTAAATTGACTTCAAAACATCTTCAAGATCAGGTTTGCCAACTTCTTCAAGTTCATATCTCACTCTCATTGCTGGCTTGTTTATTTCTAACAGTCTCTTCAAATCTATTGGCGTACCGATCAATACCAAGTCACAATCGGACTTATTTATTGTATCCTCCAGTTCTTTCATCTGCTCTTTTCCATAACCCATTGCTGGTAAGACAGATGTTAATTGCTTGAACTTCTTGAATACATCAACTATCGAACCTACAGCGAACTTTCTTGGATCTATTATTTCTTTCGCTCCATACTTTACAGCTGCAATGTATGCCGCACCAGTAGACATTTCTCCATGAGTCAGAGTAGGTCCATCTTCTATTGCCAAAATTCTTTTATCTTTTATCATTTCTGGCTCTTCAGGTTCAATTGTAAGATTAGCATGAACAATTTTTGCTTTGGGATTCAATTCAGCAATATTCTTTTCAATAATTTTTACATCTTCAGGTTTGGCAGAATTCACTTTATTGATAATTATAACGTCAGCCATTCTTACATTCGACTCACCAGGATGGTATCTTATTTCATGCCCAGCTCTTCTCGCATCTGCAACTACAATCAGCAAGTCAGGTTTGATGAATGAAAAGTCATTATTTCCTCCATCCCATACAATTATATCAGCTTCCTTCTCTGCCTTCCTCAGAATTTTTTCATAATCCACACCTGCGTATACTACAAAACCATTCGTAATATGACCTTCATATTCTTCTCTTTCTTCAATCGTGGTTTCAAATTTATCTAAATCTTTGTAGGTTTTGAATCTCTGTACCATTTGTTTCTTCAAATTTCCGTAAGGCATAGGATGTCTGATCACTATAACTTTCTTTCCCATTTCTCGTAAAATTTTTGTAACTTTTCTTGTAGTAGGGCTTTTACCGGCTCCTGTTCTTGTTGCGCATATTGCAACTACAGGCTTTCGAGATTTTATCATGGTATGATTCGGACCGAGTAAAACAAAATTCACACCGTGCGATAATGCAATTGAAGCTTTGTGCATAACTTCCTCATGAGATACATCCGAATAAGCGAATACAACTTCATCTATATTAAATTTTTTAATCAATTCAGAAAGTTGTTCCTCCGGATGTATAGGAATCCCGTCTTTGTAATATTTTCCTGCTAATTCTTTAGGATATTTTCTACCTGCTATACCTGGAATCTGAGTAGCGGTGAATGCAATGACCTCATATTTTGGATTGTTTCGATAATAAACATTGAAATTATGAAATTCCCTACCCGCAGCTCCGAGAATGATTACTCTGGTTTTTTCCAACTTGACACCTATAATTTTGTTATTATTCAACGGTAAAATGCTTTTTCAATTCATTATTTATGGAGAAAACTTTCAAATGTACACCCGCATCACAATAAGCCCAGCAAATTACAGCAGCTTCAAATGCGCGTAGGAAATCTTTTTTATCCAAAAAATATTTTGCATCATTGAAATAGGATAGAATCAAGTTGTAAAGTTCTAGGCCAGAATTATCTACTAATTTTAAATTTTTGAGAATAGTATCCATTTTGTCTATTTCTTTTAGAGCAATATCTTCAACTTCAGTCATGCCAAGTCAAGTTCCCTTCTCATCCAATAAATTTCATCTTTAGTTCTTTTCTTAGATTTTTCAACAGGTTTTTCTTCTGGCTCTTTGACCTCTTCGATCTTTTTTACTTCAATATTATTTCTTATCTGCTCGGCAACTGCTTTTAGTTCATCATCTCCCATTTTTTCCTGCCTTAACACACCCAAATGTAATCCATCTTCATTGAAACGGGGAATCACATGAAAATGAATATGAGGAATGGCTTGGCCGGCAACTTGTTTGTTATTCTGTAAAACGTTAATTCCTTCTGCGTTTAATGCTTTCATCAATCCATTAGCAACTCTCTGTACCGTATCAATCAACTTTTTCAATTCTTCTGATTGTATATCCATTAGCGTCTCAGCATGAGTCTTAGGCATGACTAATGTATGCCCCTTATTGGCTGGGTTTATATCTAAAATTGCTATAGTACTGTCATCTTCATACACAAATGTCGATGGTATTTGTTTTGCTACTATCCCGCAGAAGATACACTGATCCATATAAATATGTGTTAATTTTTTATGCTTTTATGTTTTGAGTAGTTTTTTTGGCTTTAAAGCATGTACAAGCTGTTCCCTAAGCCTCTTATACCCCTTGTCATCTAATGTTAATTTGTTTTGTTGACCAAATTTTTCTACTACAACGTTTTCCTTATTTCTGTAAATTGTTATTAAACTACCATCGTTAGATGTGTAAGTTGTAATTGTTCTATGTCTATAAGCCCAATCAATTCCTATTAAAAGTTTTTTAACTTCATCCCAACTGTTTATTTCTATGATTACCTTATCAGAATCCCTTAAATAACCTCTTCCATAAGTACGGTTTAAATCAATAGACACATTCATTATTAATTAAAAAAATATTTAAATTAGTTTTAAATTCTCTAGAAAATCAATATTTTGAATGAAAGATTTATATAAAAGGTTTTCATTATAATTTCAGATTCTAAAACTTTTATAAGTATTTAGAATAAACAAGTAAAGACAAAGGAATTAAATCTTTTTATCCAGGTAATACCACCATTCTTTGACTAGTGGATGTTTATATATTTATAGCTACCAAATATCATTACTGTTTTGGAATTTGGGACGGGGATTAATAGGATTGATATTGTCAAAAATATAGTTTTATTTTTGTCATTAGTTTTTTCTATATTTATCGGTTTTTTGTCTTCAGTTTATGGTTCACATATTTCTTGTGGTTCGACAATAACTTCTGATACAGTTTTAGATAGTGATTTGCTGAACTGTCCTTCAACTGGCGTAATTATCGGAGCTAACAATATCGAATTGGACTGTCAAAACCATAATGTAATAGGTATGCGAGCCTTTTCTACTTCAGGAATTCTAGTCGAGAACAGACAAAATATAACCGTAAAGAATTGCTTAATTCAGAATTTTACTTTTGGAATAAATTTTAATTCAATAACTTTTAGTCAAATAATCAATTCTAAAACTATAAACAATGTTGAAGCAGGTATTCAATTGGTATCTTCTATCAACAACACTTTGGAAAACAATAATGCAACCCAAAATAATAATGGTTTCTCCCTGCGCGAATCTTCTTCGAATAACACACTGAGATCCAATTTCGCAAAAAACAATGGTCGAGGTTACTATTTAAGTAGTTCAAGTCTTAACTTTCTTGGATCAAATTTAGCAATAAATAATGGGAATGGTTTTGTAATAGAATCTTCTAACGTTACTTTAATAGATAATATTGGTAATAATAACGGCGCTGGTTTTCAAATAGAAGGTCATTTTAACTTTCTTAAAAATAATTCAGCGAGTCAAAATAGTCGCGGATTTGGAGGAAGAGGGTCTTTTAATTTTTTTACTAACAATTTAGCGGTTAACAATGATCCATTCGGGTTTAGTTATTCCCAAGCTTTCAATAATACTTTTTTCAACAATACAGCCAACAATAACAGTTGGACCGGCTTTGATATAGGAGGTAATTTTAACAATATAACGAACAATTTAGCAAACAACAACAAACTTACTGCCTTTACTATAAGTGATGATTTTAACTTTATCTCTTCAAATGTAGCTAATGGAACAAGCAGAGTATTTGATCCTAGAATAGGAAATGAACCTGCAAGAGGCATTTTAGTATATTTTGATTCAAATAACAATATTCTTGAATCCAACCTAGTTGAAAACAACATTCCTTATGGTATCTTTTTAAATCCTTCTTCCGGCTCCAATACTATTAAATCCAATAAAATAATCAACAATACTATTGGTTTAGGTTTGGATAGATCGTCTAATAATCTAATTTTCAACAATTTTTTTAACAATACTGTAAGAAATGCAGGAGATGGTGGTGTTAATTCTTGGAACATTGCTAAAACTAATGGTACAAACATTGTAGGAGGACCCTTCCTAGGAGGTAACTTCTGGCATGACTATAATGGAACTGATTTAGATGGTGATAGATTAGGAGATACTTTATTACCATATAATTCGAGCAATAATATTTTGGCTGGTGGAGATTTTGCACCCCTAGTATTTCCTAACATTACTAATGTAACCTTTATTACACTTCCTCCGATAAATCTTCGCATTACTAAATGGGGAACCTTCCCTGTAATAGGAAGAATTATAGATTACTTTATTGTTGTTTCAAATGTGGGTAGTGAGATTGCAAGAGATTTGGGAGTTTTGGAATTAATTGATCTCACCATTTTCACTTTAGTTTCGACTGATCCTGTTTCCTCCGTAGACGAAAATACTTCTATACCAACTGTTTTGTGGGATATTCAAAATCTTAATCCAAGAGAAACAAAAATAATATCTTACAAAGTAAAACTAAATGAGTCAACACCCTTGGGTCTTAAAGTTTCAGGTGGACCATCGTGTGTGGAGAAAAAAATTAAAATTAAAGAGTGTTGTGCTCCGTTTTTGAGTCCAGAGCAATTTGGTAAAAAAGCACTTACTTCTGAGGGAATTCTTCGTGATGAGAACAAAGGTTCTTATTGTTCTTCTAGAGGAGATGGGAAACATTCTGGTTATGATTTTTGTGGTCCTAATGGTAGCGAAGTTCATGCTGTTTACCCAGGAAAAGTTATTGAAATAACAACTATTCCCCCAAATAAAGGGGGTGGAAATGGTGTTAGGGTGCTAACAACAGACATTAGTTGTGTTCCTCCATTTGTTACTCGATATAATCATGTTAAACCTAATGTGAGTAAGGGAAAAATGGTTAATGCTGGAGATGTAATTGGAACTCTGGTAGATCAATCATATGATCCAGATTTATTTGTTGGTTGTGGAGATTTTAGGGCACACTTAGATGCAAAGATGCAATGGGATAAAGGAGATTTTTTCGATTTCGATAATTTTGAAAAGGGTAAAAAAACTAACTGCCCAATGGAATATGAAGAGTGTCGCTTGGAATGTCCTAGTCCACCAGGTGTTTGTGCAATATGTACTACTCCTATAGAAGTATGTTCTAAAAGAAGTGGATCGGATAGAAATGCTCATTTTAAAGCAGTATTAAATAAACAAGAAGCTTGTTATAGAAAAACATTAATCTGCGACCGCTTTGATCAATCCGCTTGTAAAGTGATAGATCCTAACTATAAGGATGCAATAGGAGAAAAATTCATTCAATCAAATCAAACTCTTATTTACCCAATTCACTTTGAGAATGTTGGAGACGTAGAAGCTTTAGATATTTTTGTTGATGACACACTTGATCCTAATCTAAATGCCTCCACAGTGGAAGTATTTGCAAAAAATGGATCATTCATTCCACTTAGTGAAAATGAAACAGTAACACTTTTTGAAAGGAATAAAACTAAAACAATAGTGATTGGCAATGTTACTATAAACATAACGACTCCTGAAAAATGGACCACGAGACTAGAAGACAGAACAATAAAATGGAACCTTTCTGGTATTGAGCTTGCACCAAATGCTTCAGAGAATTTGTTATTTTCAGTTAAACCTTTATTAGGTTTACCTTCAGGGACAGAAATAAAAAATAATGCAACAATTCAATTTGAAATATTTGAAAAGGTAACTACAAATTCTGCTCTTAACATCATCGATTCAACTCCTCCAAGATGTCTTGTTAATTCATTGCCTACAGTATCAACATCTTCGACCATTATGTTTTCATGGAATGGAACAGATGAAATCGGAGAATTAAAGGACTTTACAATTTTTGTTTCTACTGATGGTGGAAACTTTACACAATTAAAGCAAACAACAGAGACAAATACAACATTTACAGGAGAGAATAACAAAACTTATGGGTTTATCTGTATAGCTCGTGACACAGCAGAGAATGTAGAAGTTCAACCTGCAGTTGCTGAAGCCACTACAACCTTTAACTTTATTGATGCTGATTTAGATGGAGTTTCTGATAATATTGATAATTGTCCAACCGATTTTAATCTAGATCAAGCTGATTCGGATACAGATGGAATTGGAGATGCCTGCGATATTGATGATGATAATGATTCTATCCTTGATGTATTTGATAATTGCCCATTTGCAACTAATCCAGATCAAACTGACTCAGATACAGATGGTTTGGGTAATGTCTGTGATGATGATAACGATAACGATGGTATTTTTGATTTAGATGATAATTGTCCTCTTAATTCAAATCCGGATCAAATAGATTCTGATAATGATGGTTTAGGTGATGCGTGTGATGATGACGATGACAATGATAATTTGTTGGATTTCAATGATAATTGCGCACTTATTTTTAACCCAGATCAACTTGACTTTGATAAAGATGGTTTAGGAGATGTATGTGATTCAGATATCGATGGAGATGGAATTTTCAACGTAAACGACGCTTGTTTGGTTACACCTGGAAGAGTAGAATATCAAGGTTGTCCCGTTGGGGATAAAAATCTTGTAGAACTACATGTCATTGATAGAGCAAAAATATTCTGTGGAGGAGCAGGAAGTTGCAAAGTTCCAATAGAAGATGCTGAAGTTAGAGTATTTGATAGGAATAATATCAACTTCCAGGGAAACTTTACTAAGAATCCTTCTGGCACACAATACCAGCAAGTTTATGAAGCAGATATTGGAAGAGTCGGAAGTTGCCCAACTGATGCTTTCGGAAAATGTATTGCAGGAGAAGAAACTATTGGAGACTATTTAGTGATTGTTAAATTCATAAATTCCGAAACAGGAAAAACAATTTATACAGGAAAACCAAAGAGCACAACAGATTTTGTAGACACTAACTCTGATGGAATAGCAGATCTTGCAAGCAAAGACTTCCAAATAATAAAAGTCATTAACAAAGATGGAACTGTAGATTTCAAAGCAGGAAGCAAGACGACAATAACAGGCTCTATCCTTGAAGTAATCTATCCTCAATATGTGATATGGGAAAATGAAACTACACTATATCCATTCTTGTTTACTTCTGATACTGATTGGAATGTTAATGTTTGTGTTTACGTTCCCCAGGGTTACAAAATAGTTGAAGGAGATTGTACTCAAGTTTTTATGGCAAATGAAACTAAAGATTTGTTATTTACAGTTGTAGAAACTAGTTCTCCTGAACCAAACTTTAAAGCTAACATAAAAGTGACACACAAGGGAAAAATAAAAAATGTTGATCTTGAAATTGAAGGAAAGAGAAGTGCTAAATACTTGGAAGCAAAAGAAAAGGGAAAAAGGAATTCAGAAAAATTAGCCTCTGCTTTGCTAGGATTGGGTATTATTAGCACGACAACTTTTTCTGTTTTAAAAAGAAGACGCATTGCAATTTAGATTCTGCATTCGATAGGTAAATGTTTCTGATAACCCCCCTTGCCACAACTGTCCCTGAGAATAAGGAATTAAACCTTTTTATTTATGCATAACCTCCAATATATTTATAATTTCGGTGGTTAAGTGCCAGAAGTAAGAAAACCAAGAAGAGGAAGTTTGGCCTATTGGCCTAGAGTAAGAGCTAGCCGTATTTATCCAACTATTACCACTTATCCTGCTTCTGACAAGCCGAAGACTTTAGCATTTGCTGGCTACAAGGCTGGCATGCTTACAGCAATCATGCTTGACAATAATAAAGGATCTACAACATTCGGGCAGGAGATTGCGGTCACAGCTACAGTTTTGGAATGCCCCCCTATCAGGGTTGTCGGTGTTCGTGCTTATCTAAATACTTCGAAAGGATTGCAGATTTTAACTGAAGCTTGGACAAGAGAACTGCCAAAAGAATTGAATAGGAAGATTTTGAACGGAACAATGAAGACTGATGAGAAGATTGCAGCAATAGAATCTAATTTGCAGAAAATTTCTAAGATGCGATTGATTGTTTCTACACAACCAAGACTTTCTGGCATCAACAAGAAGACTCCAGAAGTTTTTGAAATTGAAATTGGTGGTAAGGATGCGAAAGAAAAACTGGATTTTGCTAAGCAGTTACTTGGAAAGGAGATAAAATTGTCTGATGCGGTGAAAGAAGGTGAACTTGTAGATGTTTTGGCAGTCACAAAAGGTAAAGGAACTGTTGGTCCAGTAGAAAGATTCGGTGTTAGAATTCAGAACAGACATGCTAAACAGAAATTGAGACACGTCGGAGCAATAGCCGCTCAAGTGCCGAGAAGAGTTTTGTGGACTGCTCCCATGGCTGGTCAATTAGGTTTTCAAACAAGAACTGAATTGAATAAGAGAATTTTGAAAATCGGTGAGGATGGAAAGGAAATAAACCCAAAATCTGGATTCAAGAGATACGGAATCGTAAGAAACGGATACATGCTTTTGGAAGGTTCGATTCCTGGACCTAAGAAAAGATTAATTTTATTGAGGTCCGCTATTAGGCCATCAAAGATAAAAGTTTCTGTTCCTGAAATAAGAGAGATAATTAGGTGAGAAAATGTATAGATTAGTTGTTGCACCAAATATTTCAGGAAGTATTGTCGTTACAGTAAAAAGGGATAGACTACCTTCTGAGCCATTAGCTGTAAATACTGCAATCTTATCTGAAGTTTTCAACAGAAGAAGTGTCAGATGGAGAATTTTAAGTAGAACTCTCAATCTACCAGATAATTTATATTCTAAATCTCGAATGTTTCCAAGTGGCAATAATTATCCATATGAAATGGAAATTGGTGATTCTGGTTTAGAATTAATCCAGCATTATTCCCAAAGTAGCTATCAGGGAAATAGGGTGAGAAAAAGATGAAAGCTGATGTTCTTGATTTGCAAGGTAATGCAGTAGAAAAAATTGATTTACCCGAAATTTTTAGTGAACCTGTTAGAGAAGATTTGATTCGTCGGGCAGTTTTAGCTGGCCAAAGTAGAAGAAGGCAGCCATATGGCGTAGATCCTATGGCAGGAAAAAGAACTTCTGCTCATTATCATGGCTACAGAAGGCATAGGTATACAATGATGGGTAGAGAGATGGCTAGGATGCCTAGATTGCACGGAAAAACAGTTCCATTTTTGAATTTTCGAGCAAGATTTGCTCCGCATACTGTGAAAGGTAGAGAAGCTCATCCTCCACTTGTTGAGAAAATATGGAAACAAAAAATAAATGACAAAGAAAGGAAGAAGGCTATTGCATCTGCTATTGCTGCTACTGCTATCAAGGAATTAATTTCCAAACGAGGTCACAAAGTTGACGGGTTAAATATTTTCCCAATTATAATTGATGACAGCATACAAAAAATAAAAAAAACTAAAGAGTTGGTTGACTTCTTGGAAAAAATTGGGTTGGAAAAGGAATTGGATAGAATAAAAGAAAAGAAAATTCGCGCAGGTAAAGGCAAGATGAGAGGAAGAAAATACAAGAAAAAAATAGGTCCGCTATTTGTTATAACAGTTGATCAAGGGATTGGTAAGGCTGTAAACAATTTATCTGGATGTCATGTTTGCAGAGTAGAGAATCTATCAGCTGAATATTTAGCTCCAGGAGCTATGCCTGGTAGATTGGCAATATTTACTAAATCGGCTGTGGAAAAATTGAAGTGATAATTTATGGACGCTTTTGCTCACTATAAATATTTAATTCTAATTCACGCGGAATTGCAACGCTATGGGAGGCGCGCTCAAAATGCAGAAATGCGTCATTTAGTCTTAACACAAGCAATAGATTTGTCCCAAGGTATGGCATCAAGAACTGTTGGTTATTCAGGGATTTCATCTTGGGATGAAGTAGAAAGAAGCAGGGACGAAATGTTTGATCAAGTTGCAAAAGCAGTACACCACGAAAAAATGTTCGAATATCATGAACAGGAAATTAAAACATTTAGGAAAGAAGTAGAATGGTTAAGGGAAGAAATTAAATTATTAGATCAAGGAAGTTTGAGGTGAAATTATGGAGCCTTATGAAATTTTAAAGTATCCACACTTAACAGAAAAATCTATATCTTTGGTAGAAAGGGAGAATAAAATTGTTTTTATTGTAGACAGGAAAGCAAACAAGAAAGATATTAAGGAAGCTTTTGAAAAGACTTTTGCTGTCAGGGTAGACAAAGTCAGCACTTTAGTTACAATGACTGGAGAGAAGAAAGCATTTATAAAATTGAAACCAGAATTTAAAGCAGCTGATGTAGCAGTGAAGTTAGGAATTATCTAGCTGGCTCTTTTATGATACTTTCTATAATAATATCTGTAAATGTGGATCTAATTCCTTTTAGTTGTCTTATACCTTGATAGCCCTCAGATCCAGAAATGTATTTTTTTAATTCTGGCAAATCTCTTGCTTGTACCCTTGCCACGAAATCATAAACCCCCATAACTAGTCTAGCTTCAGATATTTCCGGTCTTCTTTGAAGTTCTTCTACGACTTTCTCTTCATATCCCAATTCTACATTTCCCCATACAAATGCTGTAACCATAAATTTATGATTAAATATTAAAGATTTAAGTCTTTCAAATTTTACTATTGTTTATGTGATTTCATGGGAAAGCGTATAATTCCACGTGCAAGGGGTGCTGGAGGACCAAGATATGTTGCTCCGAGCCACAGATATTTGGGTAGAGTCGATTATTTTCCTTTTGGAAATGTTTCCGGCAGAGTAGTAGACATAATGCACGATCCAGGAAGATCTGCACCTGTAGCAATTATCAAAACTGATGACGGTAAAGAAATTTTGCATATTGCACCTGAGGGTTTGAAAGCTGGTGATATAATTACCTATGGAGGAGAAGTTGCAGTTGGCAATGTAGTTGAACTGTCAAACATTCCAGAAGGAACGAAAGTATGCTGCATAGAAACTTATCCAGGTTCTGGTCCTAAACTCTGCAGGAGTTCTGGTGTTTTTGCTCAAGTAATTGGTAAATCTGGAAATAGAATTGCTGTACAATTTCCGTCTGGCCAAATCAGAGAACTCGATGTAAGATGCAGGGTAACTATTGGTGTGCCTGGAGCATCAGGTAGAGTAGATAAGCCATGGGTAAAGGTTGGGCAAAAATGGTATGCACGACACACACGCGGGAAAATATTTCCTCGTTCAGCTGGTGTAGTCATGACTCCTACTGATCATCCTTATGGTGGTAAGCAAAAAAGACCCAGACCTAGCAGATCAATTATTAGAACTGCTCCTCCAGGACAAAAGGTTGGTAGCATATCTCCTAGAAGAGTCGGAAAGAGAAAAGGTAGATAGATATGACAATATCGATAAAGCACCTGGAACTATTAGAAACATTATATAAAAAGCTATTACATTTAGAAAATTCGTACAATACAATTGAGGAGAGATTCAATCCAGGTATAGGTTCACGTAATACAGATAAAGTAGTGTATGATTTATTAAGAGTAATGAAACAATACTTGGAAGAAGAAATAAAAATATATAAAGTGGAACACTTGATTCCAGTGGGAGATCATTAGAGTAGGTATATAGTTATGCCAAAAGAATTCAAATACCGTGGACTTTCAGTAGAAGAATTGAAGAAACTTTCAATAGATGATTTTGCAAAATTAATTAAATCTAGAGATAGAAGATCCTTGAAAAGAGGATTTACAGAACAGCAAAAGAAATTGCTGGAAGCAATCAGAAAAGATAAAGAAAAATTCCACAAGACACATGTAAGGGATATGGTAATTTTGCCAGAAATGATCGGAACTAAGCTTGGCATTTATAGTGGAAAAGAATGGATTAACGTAGTAGTTCAGCCAAACATGATAGGAAAAAGGTTAGGCGATTTCTCGATTCCAGTAAAACGAGTAAAACATTCTGCTCCTGGTATTGGAGCTAGTCGTGGATCGAAGCATATAAGTGTTAAATAGATATTATGATATATATGTTCTATAATATAATCAAGTGATGAGATGCAGGCTGTAGCTAAATCTGACGGTGCACGTATTTCTCTCAAGCAGTCAATAGTTATCTGCAGAGCAATCAGCAAAAAGAAAATTTCCAGGGCCAAGCAATTTTTGAATAATTTGATTGATCAAAAAGAAAATATTGATGGAAAATATTTTCCATTAACAAGCATAAAGATTCTTGAAGTGTTGACTAATGCTGAATCAAACGCAAAAAGGCTTAATATGAACATGGAAAAATTGTTTGTAAAGATTGCCAAAGCAGACAAAGGAAACACATTTATACGCCCAAAGTCAAGAGCTAAATTCCGAGGTAGGCAGGCTAAATCTACCAATCTGAAAATACTCATAGAGGAAAGATAATGTCAATAGAAAGATTGTTCGTAAAAGAAGGGATTAAGGAATCAGAAGTAGAGGAATATTTGAGAAGCAAATTCGAGAAGGCTGGCTATAGCCATACTAATATTGAACGCACGCCATTAGGAACTAGAATTATTGTTTACGTACATAAACCCGGATTGGTGATAGGTCGATCAGGTAAGCGAATTAATGATTTAACTGAAGAAATTAAGCAGAAGTTCGGATTTGAAAATCCTTTGGTGGATGTAAAAGAGGTTGAACAGCCATTCTTGGATTCAAACATTATAGCAAACAGAATTGCTCGAGCCTTAGAGAGAGGAATAAACTTCAAGAAAGTTTGCAATTATTACATCCAAAGAGTAATGGAAGCTGGAGCCATAGGCATACAGATTAGAGTTGCTGGTAAGTTAGCCGGTAGCGATAGATCCAGATTCCAGAAATTCCGATCTGGTTTTATTGCCCATTCAGGCGATTATGCAGAACGACTGGTAGACAAGGGATATGCTCAAGGAATGCTCAGACCAGGTATTGTAGGCGTAGACGTGAAGATCATGAAGGAAGCCATTAAGGAATTTAGACTTAAAGAGCAAAAAGAATTTAAAGATGAAAAAAGAATAGAAAAGCAGGAGAAAGAAGTTGAAGATCAAAAATAGGTATTTTTACAGGTTATCAAGGTTAGGCGTTAGTTTTCTGAATATACGGTTAAAAGGTTAAAATGGCGATATTGAAGAAAAAGCAAATTCGAGAAATGAAAGCTGAAGATTTAGGTAGCAAAATGAATGAACTCAAATTGGAACTTCTAAAAGAAATGGGAAATGTTAAGATGGGTCGACCTATCAAAAATACTGGAAAGATTCGAGGATTAAAAAGAACCATTGCTCGTATAATGACCATACAAAAAGAAAAAGAGGTAAAGAAAAAATAATGGCAGATCTCTGTCCAAAATGTGGAAGTTCAATGGTTGGCAATACATGCTCACGCTGCGGACTGCCATCTGAGCTATGTGTTTGTGCAACAATTGAAAGGCAAGAACAGAAAATAAAAGTTTTTGTTGAAAAGAGGAAATTCGGCAAGCCTACTACTATTGTTGAAGGAATAACAGAAAATGCAAAAGATATTGCCAAGCAATTGAAATCCAAGCTAGCTTGTGGCGGTACGTTCAAGCAGAATCATATCGAGTTGCAGGGAGATCACCTGATTAATATTAAAGAAGTTTTAGTAAAGCTTGGATATTCAGAAGATCAGATTGAAGTATATTGAAACATCGAAAGGTTTTAGGTTATTATATACTTTTACATTTAATCAAAAATTATGAAAAGAGTTTATTTTTGCTATCCATATAGGGACAATCCTAGAGAAAGGACTGCAGAAATAAATCTAATAATCGAACGACTTCATGAACAGTATCCAGAAGCAAATTTTTTCTATCCGCATTTTGCATTTCCCAATTGGGAAGGAACATTTGGACGAAAGTATGCACTTCGATGCACTCAGGATGAGGTAAGCAGAAGCGATGAAATGTGGATAGCCTATAGGCCTTTATCAATAGGCATGAAAAGAGACGTAAAAATTGCCAATCAGCTGAATATTCCTGTAAAAGATAAAACACAAGAAGTAAGAAGTATATTGAAATTTAAAATCTTAAAAAAGCAAGATAATAATTAATTATGTCTATAAATCCCCACAACTTAGTGAGACATGAACTAATAGGTCTTCCTGTCAAAATTACTGACTCTGTTGATAGAACTCTGATCGGAATAAAAGGAATAGTTATAGATGAAACTTACAATACTTTGAGAATTGAAGTCAATAAGAAAGAAAAGGTAATACCGAAAGCCATATCAACTTTTATCTTTAATCTTCCTACTGGTCAAAAAGTACAAGTGGATGGTAAACTGCTTGTAAGTCGACCTGAAGACAGAATTAAGAAAAAATTTGCAAGATGGTGAAATATACGGCAGATCCGAAAACTAAGCAAGAAGTTATAGATAGTTACATTAGAGAATATCCAGATCTCAGTTTATGCAAAATTGGAATTTATTTTGGTGCGTCACAAGACATTACTAGAATGAGAAGAAGAATTGTAGGACTGTTGGGATATCTATTGAGAAACAAGCGATTAAGAGAATATGGTGATCCAGCATATTGGTACCATGGGCTTTTTGTCTTCAAACCCAAAGTATACTCAGATAAATTACCAGATTATTTAACCGGCAACCGAGAACTAATCTTTGATTTAGTAGAAGATTCAAAAGGAAACATAGTGAAAGCTGAACTTTCAAGTCCATTTGGAGTTAGTAAAAGAGTTGGTATAGCAACTTACACTCATGACGCAGAAATTCAGGAAAGGGGTAGAAGAGATTTGGAGTTTATTAAAAGACTTAAAGTATCACCAGTTATGAAAAAGTGATACTTGCTTTTTTACAAGAAGTAAATATAAATAGACAATTATATCACTAAATTTATGAGGTATCGAAAATGCCTAGAAACAAGAAACAAAGCAGAGACATTGGCATAGATGTGAATCCACCTGAAAAAATTTGTAAGGATGATAAATGCCCGTTTCACGGATCTTTACCAGTTAGAGGAAAAACTATAGAAGGAGTTGTGGTTTCGTCTAGAGCACAAAAAACGGCTATAATAG
>Ga0213870_1000218_pt1 | contig 30256 bp, 25 predicted proteins | sample WICALVC2017_Meta_FD_160119 | JGI IMG/M metagenome (GOLD analysis project Ga0213870, IMG submission 160119) | Freshwater microbial communities from subterranean cave lake in Wind Cave National Park, South Dakota, United States - WICALVC2017 | ecosystem: Environmental > Aquatic > Deep subsurface >... | reverse complement strand
GCACCAATACTTGCAACAATTATGGGATTGAGAAACTTTACTGCTTGAGCTTGAAAAATAGTTGAAGTGCTTGAGAAAAAAGGAGAAAGAATTGCCAAGATTAGACCAGAGTATTTAATGTCCATAAAATGGATTATAGTTTGTAGCTTTAGCAAGTTCAACTATTACACACCCGTAAGAGCTTATATCCTGTCTATTTTTGGAGTACGAGAAAGATCAAAATAAAAAACTGGAAGAGTTTTTCGTCAATGCAGATCTTCAGATACATGCATCGCCTCTAAGAAAAATTTTTAACTAAATTCTAAAACAGAGGCCCAAGAAGTTTGAAGGTAAAGATTAAAGGAACTTTGCAAGGCGTCCCCTTACGAAGCTAAGACAATAACTGCTTTTCTCTTAAGTACGATAAAAATTGTTCTGGTTTTACGATTTTTGTATTTTTCCATTTTTTGTTGGGTAAATCCAAAAGATCTTTGTCTCTGGTTATGAGATAGTTAGCCTTGGAGATTTCTGCCAATTCTAACAAACAGTTATCTTCTGGATCACGACAGACGTTTATTGTAATTTGTGGCCTAAAAGCTAAACTTGATTTGAAAAGTAAACTTACATTGGCAATTATCTCTTCATTTGCATTTAGCTTATTTAGTTTTCTGAATACTTCTTCTTCTAAATTTGCAGACACACATAATTGCAATTTCTTCCCGACTACAAGTTCAATTATTTCCTGGGGCAACAAACCGGTAAAAACAAAAGCTGAAAGCAAAATATTTGTATCCAAGATGATTTTATACATTTTCAAGAAGACGATAGAGGTCTTCTTCGCTCATATCTTTTCGCTTTAAACCTTTTTTAGCAAGAAGCTTATCACCGAGTTTTTTACCCTCAATTTTTAGCTCTTTCCAGACCCTTTTTATGTCCTGTTCCTTCTTCTTAAGCTCTGTCAGCTCCCTAGAGTACTTTTCCGAGAGCACCATTTTAATAATCTCCGCTTCGGACAACAGACGATATTTATCTCGTAAATAGGACAAAACTTTTTCTAATTCAGATGTTTTGGTAAGACGTATCTGTTGCATATAGTACACATTTTAGGGTAGAAAGTGTATTTTGTCAAGGGTCACCTATTTTGTCATTCCTTCTGGCAATCTGTCGTTTTTCTTGACATCTTTGTCATTGTAATCGTTCTTTAATAGTACTAGGATGGGTTGTGTCTGCGCTTCGGTATACTGTAGTGACTCTGATTAAGTCAGGTATATAATTAACACATGGATCTGGAAAAGAGAAAAAAAGCGGAAAAGATTGTAAACGAATTAAAAAGATTATTTCCTAATCCAAAAACAACGCTTGTCTACAAAAATCCTGTAGAGCTTCTTGTTGCAGTAATTCTATCGGCAAGAAATACCGACAAAAAAGTAAACGAGGTAAGCAAAAAACTTTTTAAGAAATATAAATCTGTTAAGGCTTATAAAAGTGCAGATTTAAAAGAATTGGAAAAAGACTTATCAAGTTTGGGGCTTTTTCGACAAAAAGCAAAATTTATAAAGCAGACAGCAAAGATAATTGATGAAAAATATAAAGGTAAAATTCCCAAAACAATGGAAGAATTAACAAAACTTCCTGGAATAGGAAGAAAAAGTGCAAATATTATCTTGGGAAGATTATATGAAGTTGTTGTCGGAATTGCAGTTGATACTCATGTAACTAGACTCTCTCGCTTGTTTGGACTAACGAACAATAAAGACCCAAACAAGATCGAGCAAGATTTAATGAAAATCTTGTCAAAAAAAGAATGGTTTGACTTCACCAACCGCATGATCGCTTATGGACGAAAATATTGCCCCAGCCACTGCAAACACGCAGCTTGTCCTCTTAAAGAATATATTGTGTCCAATTAGCACATCTGATATTGTTAAAATATGACTGGGTCATAATTGTCATTTCGAGCTTGCCGAGAAATCTCTTTCAACCAGATTCCTCGACTCGCTACGCTCGCTCGGAATGACAAAAGGTTATTTATGACCCAGGCACATATGTTGTAAGTCGTTAAGAGGAGGTGTTCTTATATGGAACCTGTAGCATTGTTTATGCTTGTCCTTGCTGTCCTAGTAATAATAGGGGGGCTGTTGGTAAAAAAGTATAGCAAGTAAATACTAGTGTATTCCTTTATTACTTAATCGCAATCCCACCTTCGAAGTGAATTGGTTTGGCACCTCTTCTGCTTAATGCTTCTCACTTGAGCGTGCTATAATAGTATCTATGACTGCGAAGGACATTATTCAAAAATATATTGCTTTTTTTGAAAAACGGGGGCACAAAAGGATTCCCAATGCTTCTTTGGTGCCCGAGAATGATCCAACTACGCTCTTCACAAGCAGTGGGATGCAACCGTTGGTTCCGTATCTTTTGGGTGAAGCTCACCCACAAGGAAAAAGATTGGTTAATGTGCAAAATTGTTTCCGAGCCCAAGATATTGATGAGGTTGGCGACAATAGACATATTACTTTTTTTAGAATGCTTGGCAATTGGAGTCTTGGTGATTATTTCAAAGAAGAAGAAATCCCCTGGCTTTGGGAATTCTTGACAAGCGAGCTAGGTCTTCCTAGGGAAAAATTATACATAACAGTATTCAAAGGTTTTGTAAATATCGAAAAAGACAATGAATCTTACCAAATCTGGAAAAAACTAGTACCACTTGAGCGGATTTTTTTTGCAGGTGTTGATAAAAACTGGTGGTCACGCTGCGGAGTTCCGGACAACATGCCTGTTGGCGAACCGGGAGGACCTGATACAGAAGTATATTTTAGGTTTGATGATTTAGAGCATAATAAAAAATGCAAAGATAATCCTGTTGATTGCGAATGCGGAAAATTTTTAGAAATTGCAAATAGCGTTTTTATGCAGTATGTAAGAAAAGTTAAAGGTTTTGAGCCGCTGCCAAAACAAAATGTTGATTTTGGAGGGGGGCTCGAGAGACTTCTTGCAGCAGTAGAAAATAAAAACGACGTTTTTGAGACTAGTCTTTTCAGTTCGATAGTTCGAACTATCGAACTGTTAACTAACAAAAACTATAAACAGTCGTCAAAAAATATGCGGATTGTCATTGACCACCTAGTTGCGTCTGTATTTATAATTAATGCTGGTGTTTCGCCTTCTAACAAGGAACAAGGATATATCTTACGAAGACTAATAAGAAGAGCTCTTGATAACTTTTATAACATGGGAGGAACCGACACGTCACCTATTATTGAATCCATAATTGAGTGCTACAAAGAAACAAATCCCGATTTACCAACAAGCTTTGAGAAAATTAAAAATACAATTCTTGAAGAAAAAGAAGCATATGAGACAACTCTCAAAAAAGCCAAAGACTATATATTTAAAAAATATCAAATGGTTGGGGATGAATTAAAAGGAAAAGTCAAAATATCTCCAGATGATGCCTTTTTCTTATACTCTTCTCATGGTCTTTCTCCAACTCAAATAAAAAATTTAGGCTATGTTTTTGATGAACAAAAATTTGCCGAAAAAATGAGAGATCACCAAGCGCTCTCCCGAAAAGGCGCAAAGAAAAAATTTGCTGGCGGTCTTGCAGATCATAAGGAAAAAACAATAATGGGACACACTGCAACACATCTAATACATCAGGCAATAAGAGATGTTTTGGGAAATTACGTTCATCAGACCGGTTCAAATATTACATCCGAGCGAATCCGCTTCGATTTTAATTACGAGAAAAAAATAACTGATGAGCAACTGAATAAAGTCAAAGAGATTGTTAATGAAAAAATCCGCGAGAATCTTAGAGTATATTTCGCAATAATACCTCTTAAAAAAGCTAAAGAAATAGGCGCAATAGGATTATTTGATGAAAAATATTCAGATACAGTAAAGATATACTTTATTGGAGGGGGTCCTTCGTCTCCGTCAGATGACGAATCCTCAAGACAATCTCATACGCGGCCGTATTCGATTGAATTCTGCGGCGGGCCCCATGTTGATTTTACAAAGAAATTAAAAAAGTTTAAGATAATAAAACAGGAAAATTTAGGAAAGAATCAGAAGAGATTATATGCTATCGTTGGATAAAGTATGAAACTGCCCACCTTGCCATTTATAAAGAAAAAGAATCCCTCTTCTTACTTCTTGGTTTTGGTCTTAAGAAACGAGAAGGCAAGCGCTGTGGTTTTTGAAGAATTGGCGGGAAAAATAAGAGTTCTTGGTCAACATACCCAAGTTTTCCAAAAATCAATCGAGGAAGCAAACGTTGAGGAAACGCTCAAGATATTAGATAGAGCGATCTCTAAAGCCGAAGAGTCCTTGCCAGAAAATATTGCTACTCATAAAACAATTTTTGGCGTTAAAGAAACGTGGGTAGAAAACGACAAGATTAAAAAAGAATACCTATTAAAACTTAAAAAAGTATCCGACACACTTGAGCTTACTCCTATTGGATTTTTGGTAATCTCCCAAGCCATATCGCGTCTTCTTCAAAAAGAAGAAGGAGCGCCTGTTTCGGCAATTCTTGTGGAGGTCGGCAGTAAATCGGCAACTGTGTCCTTAATTAGGGCAGGAAGAACAATAGAAACAAAAACATCCGAAATCCACGAATCTGTTCCCTATACGGTTGATACGCTTTTAAAACACTTTGAGTCGTTGGAAATACTTCCAGCCAAAATTATTTTGTTTGATGGAGAAAAAGACCTGTCTCAAGAATTTTTAAATCATTCATGGAGCAAAAGCTTGCCTTTTTTACATCTTCCTCAAATAGCCAGTCTTCCAGCCAATTTTGACGCAAAGGCAGTGCTCGTTGGAGCAGCAACTCAAATGGGCTTTGATATTCTGCAAGAGCCAATAAGAACAAAAGAGGATAAAAACACAGAGGGAACAGGGAAGACTGAAGAGGATTTAGAAAGCCAAGAAAAAGATAAAAATACAGTTCAGTCGGAAACATATCTAACACCAGAGGATTTAGGGTTTATTGCAGATACTGTGGAGACAAGAAAAGAAATCATTCCAGACAAAAAGGAAGAAGAAGTCATAGAAACTGTCCAAGATATGCCTGAAACCCGCCATCGGACAGGACAACAACTTCTAAAACAACTCCTCTTGCGTCTGTTGCCTAAAAATCTCCCTCCAAAAGCCCATTTTCCCAAAGTTATTAAAAAGAATTTTATAATTCCCACTACTTTTCTTCTTACTTTAATGCTCTTATCTTTCCTATACTTATTTGTCCTCCAAACAGAGATAACGCTTACCATAAAGCCAAAAGTAATAGAAAAAGAGAAAACTGTGGTGTTTTCAACCTCTCCCATAACTGATGATCCTACTCTTCTCAACATTATTGGAGAAGCAGTAGAAGTAGCCCAACAGGACTCCATCTCAACTGCTGCTACTGGCAAAAAAGAAATTGGAAGCAACGCTTCTGGAAAAGTAACAATTTTTAATAACCATATTAACGAAATCAATCTTTCGTCCGGAACAAAAATAACTTCAGAAAATGGCTTGATTTTTACCCTTGATGACAGGATTTTGGTGGCATCTGCATCTTCCGATCCATTCGAGGGAATAAAGCCCTCAAAAAAAGAGGCAAGCATAACAGCTGTGTCCATAGGACACGAGTACAATCTACCTTCTACAACAAAGTTTTCTATAAATGACGATCCGCTGCTTGCGGCAAAAAACGCTAATCCGTTCTCCGGAGGAACTAAACAAAAGGTAACCGTTGTATCTGCAGCTGATATAGATAAATTAAAAGAAGAACTTCCCAAAACACTGGAAAGCAAAGCCATGGAAGACATTAAGAAAAAAATACCTAAAGATAGTGTTCTTCTTCCATTCTTCGCCAACAAATCTCTGGACAACGAGAAGACAGATAAGAAGCTAGAACAAGAGGCAGATACGGTAACTCTTACCGCGACTGTTGTCTACAAGGGAATCTCTTACAAAAAGGCTGATATTGCGTCCTTGGGAAAATCTCTAGTCAAAGACAGCATTCCTAGAAATCTTATCTTACTAGAAGATAACCTAAAAATAGAAATAAAAGACTTAAAACAGAAAGATCAGACAATAACTGCAAATGTAAAGGTTAAGGCTCTCTTGCAGCCAAAAATCCAAGAAGACGATTTAATAGACCAAGTTTCCGGAAAATCTTTTGCAGAAGCAGAAGAAAGATTGCTTAAAATAAGCCAAGCATCAAAAGTTTTGATTTATTCCAAACCCAATATCCCACTGTTTCCCAAAATTGTTTCCAGAAACCATAAAAATGTAAAAATTACCATAAAGCTTGATGAATAAATATTACTACAAGAAAAGGTCTAGAAACTATCTAAAGCTAACCATCAAAATAACAAGTGCCGTGCTTCTTATTGGGGGAATTGGAATTGCTGTATATATATTCTTACCTTTTGTTTCTTGGCAGATTTACTTTAACCCAGCATTTGCAACACATACTATCACAACACCTATTCCAAGATCGGTTATCTTAAGTTCCTCTATTATAGATGTTATCCAAGCCAAAGATTCTATAGAAGGTGTAGATTATTTAAACGCAGAAAATTGGTTTCCAGGTATTTCCGATAGTCTGCAACAAAAAGGGACTCCTAAAGTTTCTTTCTACACCTTGTCTGTACCCAAAATAAAAATACAAAACGCAACAGTATCTGCTATAGACACCAACGTAGGAATCCACTTGGTAAACTATCCAGGCACTAGCATTCCTGGAGACCTTGGAAATTCTGTGGTTTTTGGTCACTCTACCTTGCCCCAACTGTTTAATCACAACGACTATAAAACAATTTTTGCTAATTTATACAAACTTAAAACTGGCGATAAAATCACAGCCTCTATAAACGGCGTTGTCTATACATACAAAATTTATAACATAAGGGTAGTTGATCCCACAAATACATCTTTGTTTGAACAAAGTTTTGACAATTCTTACCTTACCCTTGTCACTTGCACTCCGCCCGGCACTGTCTGGAAAAGGCTTATCGTAAAAGCAAAGCTTGAGGAAATTTAAACAGATAAAACAATGACAAGCAACTTAAATCTTGCAATTGATGCGATTAGAAAAAAACTTGTGGGCAAAAAATTAACCTACAGGGAAATATATTCAATAATGGATCAGATTGCCAAAGATAGATTGGGCGATGTTTTGACCACCTATTTTGCCGCATCCGGATACTCGAAAGGATTTTCCAACGAAGAGCTCTACTTCCTAACAAAAGCAATGGTTGAAACAGGAGAAAAACTTAATTTTACAGGGATTGTAGCAGACAAGCACTCTATTGGCGGAGTTCCGGGAGGAAGAACCACGCTTATTGTCGTACCAATTGTCGCGGCCGCTGGTTTCATCATTCCCAAAAGCTCGTCTCGTGCAATAACTACAGCCAGCGGCACAGCAGACGACATGGAAACTCTTGCCCCTGTCACCTTTACAAAAGAAAAGATCTATGGAATAGTAAAAAAAACAAATGGCTGCATAGTTTGGGGAGGAAGTTTTAATATCGCTCCTGCCGATGATGTGCTTATAAACATAGAAAAACCACTCATGTTTGAAAGCTTTGATAAAATTATACTTTCTGTAATAGCAAAAAAAATTGCGTTTGGCTCAACTCATGTTGTAATAGATTTGCCTTACGGCAAAACTGTAAAAGTGCATTATTTAAAAGACGCGGAAACCCTAAAAGGAAAGTTTGAGTATTTAGCAAAAAAGTTTAATATAAAAATTAGAGTTTTGATCCACAAAACCGAACAACCCGCAGGACAAGGAATAGGTCCAGTACTAGCCACCAGAGATGCATTAAGAGTGCTCCAGCAAAAAGAAAATCGTCCACTAGATCTTGAAATAAGAAGTATAAATCTTGCCGGAAATTTATTAGATATTTGTCTTAAAGACTCTCCTAAGACACTGCAAGAATACGTTAAGAAAAACTATGGAGATTCTTTTCAATGGGCAAGTCAAACTTTAAAAAAAGGCTTGGCTTTTACCAAAATGCAGGAAATAATTAAGGCCCAGGGAGGAAATCCATATATAGACAGCGAGTCCTTAAAACTTGGCAAGTACTGTCATAAAGAAATTGCCAATAACAGAAAAACGATAAAAAGCATTCATAATAAAAACTTAACCATAATCGCCAGGATACTCGGCACACCAAAGCAAAAAACTGCCGGCATATTTTTGGATAAAAAAATAAACGAGACCGTAAATACTGGAGAAGCTATATATACGCTTTTTAGCGAAAACGTGTATAATCTCAAAGAAGCAAAAGAATCTTTAAGAAACTTTCCGATTATGGAATTTGTATGAAAAAAGTTTTTGTGCTTGTTGTTTTAATTATTATTTTTCTAATGGCTGGAATATTTTGGTGGAATAATGGAATAGGCACTGTTGATCCCAAAGACAAAAGTTATAAAATATTTGTTATTAGTCCTGGACTTGGAATAAGAAAAATCGCAAGCGATCTTAAAGCTCAAAATCTTATAAGGGATCCAACTGTGTTTTTTCTTCTTCTTAAGCAATCAGGGCTGGACAAAAAAATACAAGCTGGTGATTTTAGATTAAGCCCCTCTATGACAGCCCAAGAAATTGCCGAAAATCTTACCCATGGAACAATTGATATTTGGATTACAATTCCAGAAGGACAAAGAGCCCAAGAAGTAGCAAACACTCTTTCGCAAAAAATCCCAACTTATGATGGCGAGTGGCTAAAACTTCTTGCAGAAAATGAAGGGTATCTTTTCCCTGACACGTATCTTATACCAAGAAACGCGGATATCAACCAAATTATAAACATCATGAGAATAAACTTTGATAAAAAGTTTGCGACTCTAAAAAACAATGCCAATCTTTCTAAAAACCAGATTGTTATAATTGCATCTATGATAGAAAGAGAAGCTAAATACGAGGAAGATCGGCCACTGGTAGCCTCTGTAATCTTAAACAGGATTAATATTTCTATGCCTCTTCAGATAGACGCTACAGTACAGTATGCTCTTGGATACTCCAAAGAAGAAAAAACATGGTGGAAGAAAAACTTAACCTTGGCAGACCTAAAAGTAAAATCGCCTTACAATACTTACGAGAATAACGGTCTTCCCGAGGCTCCAATTTCAAACCCCGGACTAGATAGCCTTCTTGCTGTTATTAGTGCCCCACAAACAAACTATTTATACTACATATCAGATAAAACAGGCCACAACCATTACGCAGAAACCGTCGAGGAACACAATCTCAACATCAAAAAATACAGACTATAAATGATTTGCTCTATATATGAATCTTTTTGCCTATTCCTCTGAAAAATCTTCTGGGGGGTCTGGCGGAGCCAGATCCTGCTTCGCTGGATTTTCTTTCTGCCCAATGATTCGAGGTCTGACCATTTAAACCTAAACCATCGCCACTGGACTGTTTCACTTGCGTTTGACTATGATTTGTCTTCCAATTGCTTTTCAAAAAATTTATTAAAGAAATACCTGTTTTAATTGCCGCTGCCAAAGAGGTAAGCGAGGAGAAAGAAGCAGCAACTCCCTCTGTAAGCAAATTCGCATTGTCCAGAAATTTACTTGTTTTTAAGAGTGTCTGTCGAAAGTCTTTCAAAATAAAAAATACCTGGATGCCTAAGATTAACAAAAGAATACTTAATGCAATAATTACCAATAATAACGTATTTTGAGCAATGTCTGCCATACTTTAAAGGTATCACCCAGCATCTTTTAAGTCAATAGTCTTTATGTATCTTCTTTAACCTCTATTTGTCTTTCAATTATTGTTTCTTTTCCAAAGTAATTAACTGCTTTAATTGTAACTGTAGTCTTTCCTATAAATAAACTAATAGTTTTTTTAAAATTGCCATTTCCGTCCACAGAAACTAACTCGCTGTTAATAAAAACCGAGCCATTTGGGTCTGTTTTGCCTACAACTTCAACTGTTTTAGAAAATACAACCTCATTCTCCTTTGGGGAAGAAACTTCAAGAGGAGGATTTATAATCGTATAGCGGTACTGAAAAAGCAGGTATCCTAAAAGAGCTATAAAAATAAAAACAACAATTTTCCCCGTTCCCGAAAGCCTAAACCGACTCATTCGAAATTCTTTCTCCCTAGATAATCCCTCTGGCAACACCCCAACAGTCTTCTCTAGATTATGCTCCCTTTTAAATACGGCAAGGGTTTCTTTTTCGGGCAAACCCAAAAACTTAGCATAATTTTTAACAAAACCGTAGCAATAGGTAGCAGATGGAAGTTTTTCGTACTCGCCATTCTCGATAGCCAAAAGAAACTGCGTTTTTATTTTAGTTGCTCGAGCCACTTCCTCAAGGGTTAGTCCGCTTTTAACCCTCCTATCTTTAAGTCTTTGTCCAGCCCTAACCATGATTCAAATTATTAATAATTTCATCCGCGTTCTTTGCCAAAACGTCTCTTGGTTTTGAACCTTCTGCATGACCAACCACCCCTCGCTCCTCAAGCTGATCTAGTATTCGAGCCGCTCGAGAGTACCCAATAGATAAACGGCGCTGCAAAAGCGATGCAGAGGCGCGGTCGTACTGACAAACGATTCTTATTGCCTCTTCAAACAGAGCATCTTTACCCGGTAACCCAACAGTTCCCCCTATTCTCTTACTAACAAGAGGATAAGATGTAATTTCTTCGGTATATTCAACAAAAGGGCTTTTTGCTTTTAGAAAGTCAACAAGCTTTCTCACTTCTTTTTCTGAAACAAAAGCTCCTTGTATTCGCGTGGGCTTTGCCTGGTCTGGTGGGATATAAAGCATATCTCCTCGTCCTAAAAGCTTCTCGGCACCCGGTATGTCTAGTATAACTCTGGAGTCAACCATGGAGGAAACGTTAAATGCAATGCGGCAAGGAATATTTGCTTTAATAAGTCCTGTTATTACATCAACCGATGGCCTTTGTGTTGATACAACAAGATGGATTCCAGTAGCTCTTGCCATTTGCGCGAGCCGCGCTATTGAATCTTCCACTTCAACCGGTGCGAAAACCATTAAATCTGCCAGCTCGTCTATAAAAATAACAATATACGGCAGGGACTGGAAACCAGCCAACTCGTTATAAGAATCTATATTTCTAACTCCTCTTTCGGCAAATGTTTTGTAACGCCGCTCCATCTCACCCATTGCCCATTTTAAAGAAGCCAAAATTTTTTCCACCTCAACGATTACAGGCGTCATAAGATGGGGTATTCCATTATAGCCTATTAACTCTACTCTCTTGGGATCTATAAGAATAAGTTTCAGTTCAGATGGACTTGCTCTAAAAAGAAGAGACGAAATAAAAGAGTTTATAAGAACCGATTTCCCCGATCCAGTAGTTCCAGCAATTAAAACATGGGGCATTTTTGCTATATCTGCAACAACTGGATTGCCGGAAACATCAAGACCTAAAGAAACTGTAAGTTTGGATTTATTTTTGTTCATAACGCTTGACTCAAGCATTATTTTAAGAGTAACTATTTCTAGGGTTCTACTTGGAATTTCTATACCAACCAAGTTTCTTCCTGGTATTGGAGCCTCTATTCTTATTTGTCCAGTGGGTGCTTCTGTTGCAAGAGCTAGGTCGTTTGTTAAAGATGTAATCTTTGAGACTTTTGTTCCCAAAGCAATTTCTAGTGCGTATTGAGTAACAGCAGGTCCTAGATTTACTTCTACTACCTTTGCTCCTATCCCAAAGCTTTGTAGCGTATTTTCTATAACGGATGCTACTTTCTTTATATCTCCTCTGTCTGCTTTTTGGTTCCCTACATCGGACAAAAGCGAGTATGGTGGGTATTCCCAAATACCGCTTGCGTTTAGCGGATTGCTCACCAGCCTGTCCGAAAGAATAGGCGACTCTTTTTTAACAACAGCTGTTTTAACCGCAATTTCTCTTGCCGAAAGATTTGGAACATCTTTTGTACCAACACCACTTCCTCTTATTGTCATTTTCTTGTCTTTAAAATCGGGAGAGATCTTCGTCTTAAAAAAAGCAAGAAGCCCTGTTGGAAGTAGACGATACGTATTTCTAAAAAAAAGCATTGCAAAACCCATGATCTCATCTATTGATGTGTCGAAGAATACAATAAGCCCTATCACAACACCTGCCAAATATACAATGTTTGCTCCAAATCCTGACAATATATCGGAAAGATACGCAAAAAGACCTACCCCAATGCTTCCTGCTTTAAGGAGTCCCGAAAGACATATAAAAAAGAGAAGAAAACCTACCGAAATATTAAGACGGGACAAAATAAATTTTAGTCTTAAAAACAAGAACCCCAAAAATATAAATACGAAAGGAGCAAAGAAAGAAAGTATGCCAAAACTCTGGTTTAAGTAGTTATTTATGGCAACAAATGCCTCTTGGCTTCTTGTAAAAGATAAAAGAAGAAGAATGCCACTCACTATTAAACCAAAAGAAAAAATGGAGTAAACTGTGCCCTTTTTAAGCTTGAGCCTTATTTTATTTCTTCTATAGTGTTTTCTTCTGCTCACATTAACCATTATATACTTCTTTCTCTTGGGAATACAAATTTTTTAATCAACCCGAACTATGGTAATATATATGCCAACGAACATGGTTAAACTAATTCTTTTTGCAATAATTGCCGCAATCATAACTCTGGTTGCCATAGAAAAGGATGATATTCAAAACTTGTATTTAAGGTTTTTTGGCAATCTTCCGGAGATCAAACAAGTTTTACAACAAAAGCTAAACCAAGAAATAAAAAAACAAGTCAACACACAGCCTATTCTTCGCGCCAAAGAGGAATCAGTCAATTCTTTCTTAACAGTCGAAGGAGTAATAAGTTTTACCAATAGGCAAAGAGCAATAAATGGTCTGCTACCTTTGTCTCAAAACTCTTTACTTAACCAATCGGCACTTATTAAAGCAAGCGACATGCTCGAAAAACAATATTTTGCCCACGACTCACCAGAAGGACGAGGTGTTGGCGATTTGGCAGAAGACGTCTTATACGAATATATAACGATTGGCGAAAACTTGGCTCTTGGGAACTTTTTAGACGACAATGCTTTGGTCCAAGCATGGATGGATAGCCCAGGCCATAGAGCCAATATTTTAAATACTCGGTACACGGAAATAGGAGTTGGGATATTAAAAGGCTCTTATCAGGGCAGAAGCACTTGGCTAGCAGTACAGCACTTTGGATTACCACTGTCTTCCTGCCCTCAAGTCGAGAACCAACTTTTGCAGAAAGTAGAAGACAACCAAAACCGTTTGGATCAATTAAAAAACGAGTTGGAATCAAAGAAACAAGAGCTAGAACAATTTGAACCAAAACACGCTCCCGAATATAACCAAAAGATACAAGAATATAACTCTATGGTTAATGATTATAACAGTCTGGCAGAGGAAACAAAAAGCTTAATTGATAAGTATAACAGCCAAATAAGAGCTTTTAACGAATGCGCTTCCTAGGTTCAATTGCTTTTGTGATTTAGGAAACTGAAACTGTGATTATGTTAGCGTCATCTGTAGAAAATGCAATCTTATTGCCTCTTTTTACTTCATCCTTCAACATCTTTTTAGCAATTAAGTCTTCTATATTATCCTGAATAAATCTTAGGATTGGTCTCGCTCCGAATTCTTTATCATACCCCTCTTTAACAATTTTTGAAACTATCCTGTCATCAAAGCTAACAACAACATCTTTGTCTAACAATTCTTTAGAGAGATCACCAAGCATCAATCGAGTAATTTTATTTACCTCTTCTATACCTAATGGCTTAAAAACGATAATATCATCGAATCTATTTAAAAGCTCTGGCTTAAAGATTCCTTTTTCCTGCAAGAAATTCAAAAGTTTAAGCTTAAAAGCTTTATCCACAATTATTCCTTTTTCAACTTCTTCCCTTATAAACTCGGAGGCTGCATTGGAAGTCGCAATAATAATTGTATTAGCAAAAGAAACCGTTCTGCCATTGTTATCGGTTAATCTGCCATCGTCTAATACCTGTAAAAATAAGTTCAAAACAGTTGAATCTCCCTTCTCAAACTCGTCAAGAAGAAGTAGAGAAAACGGATTGCTATAAACTCTATCTGTAAGACCTTCAACATCTGGCAAGCCACCCAACAAGCGTTTAATGCTGTCTGTTGTTGCGTATTCGCTCATGTCAACTCTAATCATTTTGTCCTCTCCAAAATATAGAAACGAAAATGTTTTGGCAGTTAGTGTTTTACCAACTCCAGTTGGACCCAAAAACAAAAACGATATAGGCTTTTTTCTTTCAGACAATTCTGCTCTTATTCTTCTTATCGCTTCTGAAACTGCTAAAATAGCGTCTTTTTGATCAATAATAACTTTATGCATCTTATCTTCCAAGTGCAAAAGTAAATCTTTTTCTTTGGCATCTGGCTCGCCAACGGCAATTTTTGTTTTACTTTTAACTTTATTCTTAATATCTTGGTCTTGAATGTTTCTTCTGCCTTCCATAATAACTTCTGCCACCGTATCTTCCAAAAGCCTGACAGTTGATCCTGGATTTACTCTATTTGGTAGGTAATCCTTGGATAAATTTAATGCTTCCACCACTCCCTTATAAGAAATGTTTACGTGATTTTTCTTTTCTATAAACTGCGTCTTTTCAAGAAGCATTAGAAATGTAGTATCTTTATCTGGCTCTTCAAATCTTACAGCCTCGAAAACATCCAAAAGAGTGGTTGCTGGCTCAACAAATTTCTTAAAAGAGGAAGGAGTGGTAGTAGAAATTATTCTAATAGAGCGTCGCTTAAGATAGGTAATTAAAACTCCAGAAAGATCAAGGTCAAAGGTAGCAGAACCTAAAATATTTTCAATATTTGGTATAAAGATAATTATATTATTTGCATGAGAAACCTCCTCAATTATAGAATCAATTCTTTCTTGAAGCTCTCCTTGACTTTGCGCTCCCGCAATTAGCGCATCTACAAGAAGCTGAAAAATCCTTTGATGATAAAGAGTTCCTTTTAGGCTCCCAACAAAACTATCGTAGGCTAGAGCCTGCATAAGAGCTGTTTTTCCGCTTCCTGGCTCTCCTACCAAAATAACGCTTTTCTGTCTATACATCGCCTCTTTTACCTGCCTGTATTCTTCCTCTCTTCCTAAAAGAAGTAGCTTTTGTGCCAATGCATCGGATGTTATATCAACAACGTATTTTTCTGTTTCTGGTGTCCACCCAGTTACCCAATCTTCTCCAACTCCTTTGCCCCAAAACACTGTCTTTTGCCCTTTTTTCTCCTCCCATGGATTAGAACTTCGAGCCCAATACAAAATATTTAGAAGATCGTCTTTTTTTAGATTTTTGTTAAACAATAATTTTGTTTTTTCCTCGCATAGCATTAGATAAGATGTAAAAACATCCATTGTGGTAACAAACTTTCCGCCTAGTTTTTTTGCAAGCGTAAAAGCAAAACTCGAAAGCTCGTCGTAGCCAACATCAAAAATACGAACCTCCTCTCTTTTTATATCTGATTTATCCAGTATAAATTGGACTGATTTTTGATTCATTAAAAAAGTTAGTCCGGAGCCAAAGTTCTTGTTAAGAAATGGTTTTATTGCCCAAAGAGTAAAAGCATCTAGTAAGTCAAGCTTGTTTTTTGCGACTTTGCTTATTTTTTTGGGCTTTACTTTTCCAACCTTAAAATAAACAAAAACCTCCAAAATAAGAATTGACGAAAAAAGAAAAAAAGGAAGTCTAACAAACTCATTTATAGAAATGCTATTAACTATGGCTATGAGCAAAAAACCAAAAAACAATATTCTTCCTATTTTTACAGGAAGCAAATTGTATAAATAATAAAATCTTGCGTAATCTCTCATATCTATGCAAATAATAATACTAGGGTTGCCAATGGCCAAAATATAAAAGCCAGAACTAAAACTACTTCAAGCATCAACAACAAAGCCAACAAAATCAAATCTGCAAAAATCACGCCTGTTTTGATAACAACACCCAAAAAAATTGCAGTTATAACCAATCCTTCTCTATATTCATTTTTCCATGGCTTAAAATAAGTCTTAAGCAAAAGCGGAAGAGAAAACAATTGCAGGAAGGCCTTGTTCAAAGAGGCAAGATACGAAATAAGACTCGCAGGTGCTTCTACAAACCAGAATTTGAGAAAAACAATTGGAAGCCCTATATAAAAGTTAACCACAAATCAAGTGTAGGAGGTTTTAAAAAGAATTGCAACCAAGTGATAGTTAAAACCATCCACTTTTTCTTCTTCCTTCTTCCTCAAATTCCCTCAAAATCTCCCTCTGTCGCTTTGTTAGATTTTTGGGAACAGTTATCTTAATTCGAATATATTGATCTCCTCTGTCATGTCCCCGAACATGAAAAACGCCCTTGCCCTTTAGTCTTATAACAGCCCCGGCCTCTGTTCCGGGAGGAACCCTAATTTTTACGTCCCCATCAATTGTTGGAATATCCACTTCATCTCCTAAAGCTACCTGTGTAAATGAAACGTTTTTATCAACGATTATATCGTATCCTTCTCTTCTAAATCTTGGATCGGGAGCAACGTCCAAAACCACATCGTAATCTCCAAAACGAATTCTTGATCCATCGTCCACACCTTTGGGAATTTTTATGGTTTGCGTTCTTCCCTCAATGGTCACTCGTTTTTGGGCTCCAGCTACTGCCTCCATAAAATTAATACTCAAAGAATATGTTGGCCGACGCCGCGATCTAGCACCAAATGGCGAGCCGCCAAAAAACTGTTCAAATATTTCGAAAGGGTCGGAAAATCCTCCAAAATCAAATTCTGCACCGTCTCCCGATGTTGTATATGTGTAAGTAAATGGTCCCTGTCTTCCCGATTGTTGACCAAAACCTCCAAAAGGCCCTTGTCCGGCGAAGCCGGATCCAGCACCTTGCTCAAAAGCCGCGTGACCAAACTGATCGTAGGCTTGCCTTTTTTGCGTATCGGACAAAACCTCGTAAGCCTTGGTTACTTCTTTAAATTTTGCTTCCGCTTCTTTGGTCTTATTGCGATCTGGATGATAGGTGAGCGCAAGTCTTCTATACGCTTTTTTTATCTCATCTGCGGATGAAGTTTTAGAAACTCCCAAAATTTGATAGTAATCGTTATTAGTTGCCATAGTACCTTTTACTCCTTATTTCACCGTAACACTTTTTGCCAAATTTCTTGGTTTATCCGGATCATGTCCTTTCTCTAATGCCAGATAATACGCTAAAACCTGTGCTGGCACAATCTGCGCGATAAGACTTGCTTCTTTAAAATCTTTTACTTCTATCCAATAATCAAATATACTTGCATATTTAGAACCAATGCCAATAATAATCCCGCCTCTGGCTTTAATTTCGGCTGCGTTTGAAATGATCGCGTCGTATGTTGCATCATTTGGCGCAAAAACGATACAAGGCGTCCCCTTTGTAATTAAGGCTATTGTGCCATGTTTTAATTCTCCACCGGCCAACCCTTCCGTATGAATATAGCTTACTTCTTTAATCTTAAGAGCTGCCTCAAGTGCTGTGGCAAAAGAAACGCCACGTCCTATTGTATATATGTGCTCCATAGAAGAAAGGATTTTAGCAAGTTGCTTTATCTTTTTAAGCTCTTCATTCCTAAGTATTCTATCTATCTCATGTGAGATTTTAAGAAGATAGGATTTTGCTTTTTCGATATTTTTTTTCATCGCAAATGCAAGCATTAAAACTACTCCAAGTTTTGCCACATACGCTTTGGTTGAAGCAACAGCTTTTTCAGGCCCTGCTCCAAGCAAAATTTTAGAATCTGCCATCCTGTATATGGTTGATCCCAAACTATTTGTAATAGCAACGATCTTGCTTCCTTTTTTCTTGGCTCTAACAAGTGGCTCTATTACATCTATTGTTTCACCAGACTGTGAGAGTGCAATAACCAAACTCTCTTTAGTCAGAAAATGTTCAAGATAATTAAACTCCGACGCTACTGCTGTATTAACGTGCTTATGAGCTATTTCTGAAAAAAGATAAACGCCAGCCAAACAGGCATGGAAAGCTGTCCCTGCTCCAATAAAAAATGTTCCCTTTGCCTTCTCTATACTTCTTGCTAAAGATTCGATTTCTTGAGTATAATTTTGCGCAATATTTCTTAAAACACTGGGCTCCTCAAAAATTTCTTTCATCATAAAGTGTTTATACTTTCCCTTATCTACATCCTCAATCTTCCAATTTATTGTCTCAAACCGAGCATTTTTCTTCTTTCCGTCCCTCAATGAAAAAAGATCAACTTTATTTCCTAGAACCGCCATTTCATTATCCTTCAAAAATAAAACCTTTTTTGTGTGCCTTAAAATACCGATTGCATCCGACGCAACAAACAACTCGTTCTTGCCAATTCCAACAACCAGAGGCGATCCTGTTTTAGCCGCAACAATTTTGGAAGAAGGAGAATAAGCAACCACAATCGCATTAATGCCTTTTAGTTTGTTAAACGCATCCCATACTGCTCCCGTAAATCTCCCCTCACCCCCTCCCTCTACCTTAGAGAGAGGGTTAGGGTGAGGATGAGTAAGATTTTCTTCAATCAAATGAGGTACAACCTCCGTATCCGTCTTAGATACAAAAACATGACCTTTTTTTATAAGTTGCTCTTTAAGCTCTAAAAAATTTTCTATAATTCCGTTGTGCACTACCGCTATTTCATTCTTGCAGTCTAAATGAGGATGAGCATTGGCAATTGTCACTCCTCCGTGCGTAGCCCATCTAGTATGGCCTATTCCAAGGTTAGCGTCAGACTTCAACAATTTAGAACCAAGCTTACGATTTAAAATTCTCCCAACATGCTTCTCAACCACAAACCCACTCTCACTCTTCAAATTTTTGATTTTTGACCCCGATTTAATCGGGGTTGATTTTTGATTTTTGATATTCGTTGCTATTCCCCACGAATCATAACCACGATACTCCAACCGTTTTAAGCCCTCGTGTATAACTTGAGCTGCATTTTTTTTGTTACCAACATAACCAAATATTCCACACATAATCACCCATTATACCAAAAAAGCGCCTTTCCCGCGCTCATTCTTAATTCTTAATTCTTAATTCTTAATTCTTAATTCTTAATTCTTAATTTATTCCACCACTTCTCCCTCAACCGGTCTATCCGCAGAATTAGCGGAGGAGGACCTTTTCGACTTTTTCTCGCTATTTCCTTCTGTTGCTTCTTCCGTCTTCTGTCCTCTGTCCTCCGTCTTCTGATTTTGATACATTGCTTGTCCTGCTTTTTGCAAACTATCGGAAAGGTCTTTTGTCTTTACCTCCAAGTCTTCTTTTGTCCCTGTTTCGAGAATCGCTTTTAGAGCAGACACTTTATCCTCAACTTCTTTTTTAACATCACCACTTATTTTGTCTCCCCCGTCTTTCAAAGTTTTTTCCGCGGTAAATATAAGAGAATCTGCTGCGTTTTTTGCCTCTATTTTTCCTTTTTTCTCCTCGTCTTCTTTTGCGTGAAGCTCTGCTTCTTTGGTCATTTTTTCTACCTCTTCTTTGGTAAGACCAGTAGATCCAGTAATCCTAATACTTTGCTCCTTACCTGTTGCTTTATCTGTTGCTTTTACATTGAGAATTCCGTTTGCGTCTAGATCAAAGGTAACCTCAATTTGAGGAACTCCGCGCGGAGCAGGTGGAATACCACTTAAGACAAAACGACCCAAAGACTTATTGTCCGTAGCCATTGGCCGTTCGCCTTGCAAAACATTTATTTCAACTTGTGTCTGGTTATCTGCTGCTGTCGAAAAGACTTGCGATTTTGAAGTTGGAACAGTTGTGTTGCGAGGAATTAATGGCGTTGAAACTCCCCCCAATGTTTCTATCCCAAGCGTAAGGGGCGTCACGTCTAAAAGTAATACATCTTTTACTTCTCCGCCTAAAACTCCTCCCTGGACCGCTGCTCCCACTGCTACCACCTCATCTGGATTAACAGACTTATTAGGCTCTTTGCTAAAGAATTTGGCGACTATTTCTACAATCTTTGGCATTCGAGTCATTCCTCCGACCAAAACTACCTCGTCTATATCGGAAGTAGTTTTCTTCGCGTCTTTTAATGCTTGTTCAACTGGATGGATAGTTTTTTGGACTAGATGATCTACTAATTGCTCCAACTTAGAACGAGTAATCTCCATCGTCAGATGAAGTGGGCCTTCCTTGCCTTGGGTAATAAACGGCTGATTAATTTCTGCTTGTTGTGAACTTGACAGCTCTATCTTTGCTTTTTCCGCAGCTTCTCGAAGTCTTTGCAAGGCTTGAGGATCTTTACGTAAATCAATACTATGTTCTTTTTTGAATTTATCTGTAATGTAATTAATAATTACCTGATCAAAATCGTCTCCGCCTAAATGCGTGTCTCCATTGGTTGATTTTACTTCGTAGACTCCTTCTCCCAACTCCAAAACCGATATATCAAAAGTCCCTCCCCCTAAATCGTATATAGCAACAGTGTGGCTATTTTTCTTATCAAGCCCATAAGCCAAGGCCGATGCTGTTGGCTCGTTGATAATTCGAAGTACTTCGAGTCCAGCGATTTCTCCTGCTTGTTTTGTCGCTTGTCTTTGGGAATCGTCAAAGTATGCTGGAACTGTAATAACGGCTTGTGTTACCTGGCCTCCCAAATAGGCTTCTGCATCTGCTTTTATCTTTTGCAAAATCTGGGCTGATATTTCCTGGGGAGTAAAAGTGCGGCCCTCCACTTCAACGACTGCCATTCCCTCTCGACCGGCCTTAATAGTGTAAGGCAGCCACTTCATATCAAACTGAACTGATGGATCGTTGAACTTTCGTCCCATCAATCTTTTAATAGAAAAAATAGTGCGTTTTGGCTTAAGGACAAGTTGACGTTTTGCCACATCGCCCACAACATGAGAGACGGGATCAACAACCGATGGGATAACATTGCGGCCTTCTCTTGAATAGATTACTTTAGGACTTCCGCCTTCCATCGCAGCAACGCATGAATTTGTAGTACCTAAATCAATTCCAATTATTTTTCCCATATATCTATAACGTTTAGTTTTCGATTTTAACTAGACGCTTAACGCTAATTAACTAGCCGCTTTCGTCTTACCTACTTTTACCAATACTGGTCGTAAAACTTTATCGTAAAACATATATCCAGATCGTAATTCTTCTACTACTTTGCCTTCTTCTCCTTCTATAGTTTCTACGCACTCCATAAAATGCGGATCAAAACTTTTGCCGACAGCATCAATTCTGGTAACACCTTCTCCTTTCAGGATATCTAAAAACTGCTTAAGGCTTAAAGCCAACTCTTGATTTTGAGTTTTAATGTGCTTTTCAGCAAGAATTAGTGTATCTAAAACCGGCAAAATATGCAAGAGAAGATCTTTGTTTGCCTTTAGTATCCATTCTCTTCTCTCTTCTGCTGCCCTTTTTTCAAGATTTTGATAATCTGCCAAAGCTCTCTTATACTTATCTTCAAGCTCTTCAGCCTTTGTCTTTAACAATTCAACTTCGTCTCTTTTAGTATCTTTGCTTTCATCTGAATTCTGCTTTCTAGAATCTTTTTTAACCTTATCATTTTTGTCCATCGTTATTTTTGATATTTGCTACTACCATCCTTGCGCAACTTCTTCAACCAAATCGCCGAAATATCTTACTGCCGGAACAATGCTTGTATAATCCAGTCGGGCTGGACCTAAGACCCCAACCTCGCCGTCTTTATTCATTTGGGTTCGGAATCTTGTGAAAACAAATCCGTATGGACCAGACAATTTTGGACCTAATTCTTCTCCCATTAGTATATAAACATCCTCATCGCCTACAACTTGCGCGCAAAGATTTCTAAAATAATCAAACTCATCAATGGTTGAAAGCAAGCTCTTGGTAACGTCTATGTCATAAAATTCCGGCATCTCCAAAATATTAGCATACCCCGCGCAATAAGTGTCCCCATCATTCGTTGAGACAATTGCCAATGCGTGAGTTCTGTCTGCCAACGACTTTGTAAGCTCTCTTAAAAAACGCTGTTGCCGATTTCTAAAATCCCAAAGACTTTCCTTAACAGCCACTTCTTCTGTAACAGATAAGTCTTTTTCCTTCATTAACTGTTTTACATAAAATTTCATTCCCATGGGTGTAGGCGTTCTGCCAGATGACTTATGGGTTTTTTTAATATAGCCTTTTTCGGTAAGAGCAACCATTTCGTTTCTAATAGTAGCAGGGGAAGCGCTCAAGTTGTATTTCTTCTCAAGAGTTTCCGATCCCACAGGCTCTGCTGTGTTTATATACTCCTCGATCAAACTTCTTAAGATCTCTACTTGTCTTTGTGTTAAATCGTGCATAACTTAGCACTACTATACCACGAGTGCTAAGGGTTTGTCAAGTGGCAAGCAAGATATTGTTGCTATTTTAGATTTTAATGGTTATCATAGACTTATGAGCGAGAAAGTAACCGGATATTTGCTGCTTGTTATTGGTCTTATCATCATGTTTTTTTCTTTTATAAATATGATTATGGTTTTTACGAATAAAGCAGAACCCGTCTCTCTGTTTAACATATCGTCAGATAGTTCTAGCGGCTCTTTAAATATCAATGATATTATTTCGCAGCTTCAACAAAATAACCAGGAGGTAACTAATCAAACTATTCCCCAGCCCAAAATAGATATTCTGCCGCCCGAGGTCTTAAGCAAAACACTAAATATATCGAGTCACTTTTTCTTTATAACTTTTGTCTTGGGTTTTGGCTATAAATTATCAAGTTTGGGGATTCAACTTATCCGACCTATCAATGTAAAACTAAAGTCCCCCACCGCCCCTCCACAAGTTTAGTTATTGAAGGTTCTAGCCATATTTGCTATACTGTTGTCTGTTATGCCAGCAGTTCAAAGAAGTGAATTTTTATTAGCATTAAATCAAGTTGCCCATGAGCGAGGCGTTGACGTTGAAGTGGTCTTGGAAACGGTTAAAAACGCTATTCTTGCTGCCTACAAAAAAGACCATTCTGGTGTAGATATAAAAGACTATACTTCAACACTTGATAAGAATACTGGAGAAGCGAGAATACTCCATAACAGCAAAGACGTTACCCCTCCTGGGTTTGGAAGAATCGCCGCCCAAACAGCAAGACAAGTAATATTGCAAAAAATAAGAGAAAGAGAAAAAGAGGCAATAATAGCAGACTATAAATTAAGAATAGGAACCATTGTAAACGGTATGGTGCTTCGGTTTGCAGGGCCCAGAATAATTGTTGATATTGGTAAAACAGAAGCCGTTATGCCCCGCCCAGAACAGATTCCAAACGAAAAATACCGTCTAAACCAAAGGCTTACCCTTTATATAGCAGAAATTAAAGAAGAGGTAAGAGGCCATGAAATAATTGTTTCCAGAGCAAGACCAGAGCTTTTGGCAGGGCTCTTTAAGAGAGAAGTACCAGAAATCTCCAAAGGCAGCGTGATTATAAAAGACATCGCAAGAGAAGCAGGAATTAGAAGTAAAGTTGCGGTTTATTCCAACCAACAAGGCATTGATCCTGTAGGAACCTGTGTCGGGCAAAAAGGAGTTAGAGTACAATCTATAATTCAAGAATTTAATGGGATTGAAAAAATTGACATTATCCAATGGTCAGATATTCCAAAAGATTATATTACACACGCTTTGTCTCCTGCAAAAAATATGAGGGTAGATGTAGATTCGGATAAAAAGGAAGCGCATGTGTTTGTTTCCCCAGACCAATTGTCGCTTTCCATTGGAAAAGACGGACAAAATGTAAGGCTAGCATCAAAACTGACTGGGTATAGGATTGAGATAGAAGGGGAAGAAGAAAAAATAGAGACAAAGGGTCAAAAAGAACCAGATTCTATTGTAGAATCAGAAGATAAACTCAAAGCTCAAAGTGCAAAGCGCAAAGCTGCAGCGTAAAACTCAAAACTTTATAGCTTTACGCTTTTAGTTGTAGTTTTGACTTTTGCCTTTTGAGTTTTGAGTTTTTTAGTGTATGAAAATAAAAAATCAAAAATCAAACCCAAAATTACAACAATTAAACTACCCCCCTGTCGTCGCGGTCTTGGGTCATGTTGACCACGGAAAAACCTCTCTTCTTGACGCAATACGAAAAACCAATATTGTAGAGGCCGAATTTGGCGGAATTACCCAAAAAATAGGCGCCTCCACAGTAAGCTTTGTAAGCGAGGCGCAAGAAAAAAGAATTACTTTTATAGATACTCCGGGGCACGAAGCTTTTATGAAAATGCGAAGCCGCGGTGTAGACGCGGCAGATATCGGACTTTTGGTTGTTTCCGCGCCCGACGGAGTAATGCCTCAAACAAAAGAAAGCTTAAAACTTTTATTGGCGGCAAAAATTCCTTTTATAGTGGTTCTAACCAAATCCGACCTTCCTAACAAAAATCCAGAAAGGGTAAAACAACAATTGTTAAAAGAGAATGTCATGCTTGAGGGCTACGGCGGAGATATTCCGATTATAGAAGTGTCTGCCATTACAGAGTATAACATTAAGCAATTGTTAGATTTAATTCTTCTTGTACACGCACTAAAACACGAAGGGACTCACTCTCCTTCAGAATTTAAAGCAATTGTAATTGAGTCGAGGCTTGATTCAAAATCTGGGCCAAAAGCAACCATTATTGTTAAAAGTGGCTCTGTTTCTGTTCACGACGAAGTAGTTTGCAATGGAATTGTAGCTCGAGTCAGAAGTCTTATTAACGACAGAAACGAGCGATTGAATAAGGCAGAAACCGGAGAGGCAATCGAGGCTTTGGGATTTGACAAGGTTCTTCCTGTTGGGAGCATTGTTAGCAAAAAGGAGAAAAAAGTTGAAATGTCTGCCGCAAGCGTCACTCCTTTCTTACAGAAACAGAAAGAGTCTTCTTCGCCCGCTCTTTCTTTGGTTCTTTGCGCAGATACTGTAGGCTCTCTTGAGGCGATTGTAAATTCTTTGCCAAAAGAAGTAGATATTGTTTTACAAAAAACAGGAGAAATAACTCCATCTGACATTCTGTTTGCAAAGTCTGTAGGAGCAATAGTTATAGGGTTTAACATCAAGGTAAGAGAAGAAAATGTAAGACTGGCAGGAACCGAAAAGGTTTTGTTCAAAAACTACAATATAATTTACGAGCTTATAGACGAAATAAACGATGTCATAAAAGGCAAAAAATTAAAAGTGCAAGAAGAAATCTTTGGCAAAGCCTTGGTTTTGGCGTCTTTTCCGTATGAAAAAACAAAAGTTCTTGGAATAAAAGTTTTGGAAGGAAGAGCAGCCCGAGGGGATAAGGCAAGGCTTATGCGGGAAGAAAAGATTATTGGAGAAAGTAACGTATCATCGGTTAAAAGTGGAAAACTTACGGTTTCCAAAGTGGAAAAAGGGAAAGAAGCGGGAATAATTCTTACCCCTTTTCTTGACTTTGCAATAGGCGATATGTTAGTATTCCTCCAATGAAAAATTTAGATGCTTTATCCTTGGAAAAAATAAGAGAAATAATAGATAAGAACGACAGCATAGGAATTATAGTCAGAGGCAATCCTGGGGTGGACGACATGGCCGCGGCACTCTCATTGTATTTAAGCTTTCTTAACGCTGGTAAAGAAGTATTGGTTGCTTGCCCCACGCAACCCTTAGTTGAAGTTTCTTCATTGGTAGGAATAGACAAGGTAAAAAGTACCTTTAACACATCTAAATCCGGTGACCTAACTGTTTCTTTTCCATACAAGGAAGGAGAAATAGAAAAAATTTCCTATACCCTGGAGGACGGATTTTTAAATATATTGGTTAAAGCAGGAGAACAAGGATTGTCTTTTGACGAAAACGACATACAGTATAAAAGGAAAGGGGGGGCAAAAAAGGTAATTTTTACGATTGGAGTGACACGGCTTTCGGAAGTTAACAAGCTTCTGGATATTGACTCTTTAAAAGACGCAAAAATAGTAAATATTGACAACAAAAAAGAAAATCAGGAATACGGAGACATTGTTTTGGTTTCAAATGCTTTGTCTGTCTCCGAACAAGCGTCTTTTATTATTTTATCCTTGGGTCTTAAACTAGATCTTGATATAGCTCAAAATCTTTTATCTGGAATTGCTAATGCAACAGATAACTTTCAAAATCCCAACACTAGCGCCTTGGCTTTCGAGATGGCATCCGTTCTTATGAAAAAAGGTGCTACGAGAAAAAAAACTCCCTCTTCATTCCTCTCTCAACCAATGCAAAAGGCTACCCCACCCTCCGACTGGCTCGCACCAAAGATTTACAAGGGCTCAACCGCGATATAGCTTATTAAGCTTTTAGGGGATTGAGAATTAATTTTCAAACTGCTATAATAAATATAACTAAATCAAAAATTGAATAGTTATGCCGCTTAGTCCAACTCAAAAACAACAGGTAATAAAAGAATTTCAGACAGTAAAAGGCGATACGGGAAGTCCAGAGGTGCAGATTGCTCTTCTTTCGACAAGAATTGGGAAACTTACAAAACACCTAGATGAACATCTGCACGACATGCACAGCAGACGGGGTCTTTTATCTATGATTGCTAAAAGAAGAAGGCTTATAAACTATTTGTCAAAAATAGATAAAATACGTGCTTCATCTATTGCAAAAAAGGTAGGGCTTAAAAAATAATGAATAGGCAACATTGCTTGGTTAGTTTAGACTTATCTGGACGAACAATAACGCTTAAGACAGGAAATCTTGCTCAACAAGCCAGCGCATCCGTTCTTGCCAGAATGGGAGACACAATGGTCTTATCCACTGTTGTCGAAGGGAAAGTCCGAACAGACATTGATTACTTTCCACTTACCGTTGAATACATAGAAAGACTTTATGCTGGAGGAAGGATAAAAGGAAGCCGCTGGGTAAAAAGAGAAGGCCGTCCAAGCGATGACGCCATTCTTGCCGGACGCTTAATAGACAGATCCATACGACCTCTTTTCCCCAAAGAATACAAAAACGAAGTGCAGATAATGATTACTGTTTTGTCTGTTGACCAAGAAAACGAGCCGGATGTCTTATCTATTATTGCAACCTCTGCGGCACTTGCAATTTCTGGCATTCCATGGAAAGGGCCAGTGGGCGCTGTAAGAATAGGATATGTAAAAGAGGGAGGAAACGGGGCTTACGAATTTTTAGTTAACCCCGGAATGGCAGAAACAGAACTGTCCGAATTGAATCTAGTTGTTTCAGGAATAAAAAACAAAACTTTAATGATAGAAGCTAATGCTAGACAGGCAGCAGAAAGCATAGTTTTGGAAGCCATAGAAAAAGCAAATGAACAAAATGCAAAAATCATTGAATTTATAGAAGATTTTGCAAAAAAAATTGGGCAAAAAAAACAAGAAGTTGTGCCCGATCAATCGCTTATCATGCTTATCAAAAGAATTGAAAAATCATATAAAGAAGACATTGTAGGTCTTATTAAAAATCGCGCAACGAAAGAGGGAAAAAGCCAAGACGACAATCTAATCGCGACCATTATAGAGACCGAAAAGGTTGCCAATTCGGACTCCCTTTTGGATAAAAAGCTAGTCGCTAAAGCAGTAGAGTCCGTTTTGTACAAAATCATAAGAGAGGATATTTTGTTTAAAGGCAAAAGACCAGATGGCAGGAAGATTGATGAGATGAGAAAAATTTCAGCTGAAATTTCTGTTTTGCCAAGAACCCATGGTTCGGCTATTTTCCAAAGAGGAGACACTCAAGCGTTAACCGTTGTAACTCTTGGCTCTCCTCGTCTTGAGCAGTTAATCGAATCTCCCGAGGGTGAGGAATCAAAAAGATATATTCATCATTACTCTATGCCCCCATACTCTGTCGGAGAAACAGGAAGAATAGGAATTCCAACGCGACGAGAAATAGGTCATGGAGCATTGGCAGAAAAAGCTCTGGAGGCAGTTATTCCAAAGCAGGAAAAGTTTCCTTACACAATCAGAGTGGTTTCGGAGATATTATCTTCCAATGGATCAACTTCTATGGCAGCAGTTTGCGGATCAACCCTTGCTTTAATGGACGCCGGAGTCCCGATAGACAATTTGGTAGCAGGAATCGCAACGGGAATGGTAAGTTCTTCGACGGGCTCGGAATTAGAAAAGTATGTTTTACTAACAGACATCTTAGGCCTTGAGGATTTTGCTGGCGATATGGATTTTAAAGTAGCTGGAACAAAAAAGGGTATTACTGCAATTCAATTGGATGTTAAAATTCTGGGATTAACTAAAAGCCAGATTGCAGAAGTTTTTGAAAAAGCCAAAAGCACAAGACTTTCTATTTTGGAAAAAATGGAGGCTGTAATTCCCCAGCCAAAACCCGGAGTCTCACCATACGCTCCAAAAATAGAGCAAATTCATATCCCAGTTGAAAAGATTGGAGACTTAATAGGCCCTGGAGGTCGGGTTATCAAAAATATTATAGCTCAAACCGGAGCATCGGTTGATGTCGAAGACGATGGTCTGGTAACAATTTCGGGAACATCCGAAGATTCGGTTGCTAAAGCGCTGGAATGGATAAAGGGGTTAACTCGGGAAATTAAAATTGGAGAAATATTTGATGGGGTGGTAAAAAGAATTCTTCCGTTTGGTGCGTTTATAGAATTCTTGCCTGGTAAAGAAGGAATGGTACACGTTTCCCAAATGGCAGCAAAATTTGTCAGAAACCCAAGCGAGGTTGTGCAATTAGGACAGAAAGTAAAAGTTAAGGTCATAGAGATAGACGAACAGGCTAGAATTAATCTTTCTATGTTACTTGATGCTGACAAGAAAGTAAGAAGTCCGCAAGAAGAGCATTTTCCCCCATCTACTGTAAGCGAACACCCTTTGACTCGCCAATTTCGAAGAGAAAAAGCCTCCACAATGGGAAGAGGAATTAAGTTTGGACAAAGACGAACACGACCTTCTGGCTTTCGCAAAATCCACTATGGATGATGAGTCTTTGGAAATTTACATAAAAAAGCTAAGGCAAAAAGTAGAAAACGCATCTATTCCTCAAAACTTACGGGAAAGAATAGAAGAAGAAATAACATCTGTTTGGGAAAATCTGAAAACAGGCGGAGCATTTGCAGGATTTGAAAATCTTTCTAATTATGTAAATTTAGTAGCTTCCCTTCCTTTTGACAGAAAGACAAACGATGTTTTGGACTTAAAGATTGCAAAACAAGTTTTGGACAAAAATCATTACGGATTAAACTTCGTTAAGGACAGAATTTTGGAATATATCTCTTCTTTAATTTTAAATGCAAAAAATGCTCAACATCCAAAAGTCGCGTCCCCAATACTTTGTTTGGTTGGTCTAGTTGGCACAGGAAAAACAACTCTTGCTTACTCTATCGCAGAAGCCCTTAACAAAAAATTTGAAAGAATTGCTTTAGGGGGAATGGGAGAGGCAGTAGCTCTAAGAGGTAAATCAAGAATGCTTGCCGACTCCCAGCCCGGTCTTATTATAAAAAGTCTGATAAACGCCCAAAGCAAAAACCCTCTAATACTTTTGGACGAGCTAGACCGCGTAACCCAAGAAGACAAAGCAGATGTTATGGGAGTTTTGGTGGAGCTTTTGGATTCAGAACAGAATAAATCGTTTACCGATCACTATATTGATTACCCTTTTGATCTTTCCAACGTTTTATTTATAGCAACAGCAAATAACACAACTAGTATATCAACTGCTGTTTTAGATAGATTAGAAATAATTAAAATGCCTTCTTATACAGACGAGGAAAAAATAATTATTGCAAAAAATTATCTTTTTCCAAAAATACGCAAACAAACAGGATTATTGGGAGAACATTTAAATATAGACGATGCTGTCTGGCCAGTAATTATTAGACCTTTGGGATTTGATTCTGGCATGAGAAGTTTAGAGCGCTCCATAGAAGGAATTTGCAGAAAGGTAGCAAGAATTGTAGTTGAAGACAAATCTCAATCAATTAAGATTACGAGTGAGAATGTGAAGGAGTATTTACTAACGTAATAAATTTCAAATGTCAAATCTACATCTTAAATCTTAAAACTTCTAAAGATTTTAGATTTGAGTTGTCTTGCGGAGCAAGATCTGGATTCGCCAGATGGTTTTGAGATTTGCGATTTGCGATTTGCGATTTGAGTTTTGAGATATTGTTTTATGAATAACCAACTATCATTTATTCCCTTGGGTGGCATAGGGGAAGTTACCAAAAATATGTATCTATACGAGTATAACAATCAGATACTCATTGTAGACTGTGGTTTGGGTTTTGCCGACGAGACAATGCTTGGTGTTGATCTAATGCTTCCGGATATTTCTTATCTTTTAAAAAAAATAAAAGGAGAATC
>Ga0213870_1000217_pt1 | contig 30316 bp, 30 predicted proteins | sample WICALVC2017_Meta_FD_160119 | JGI IMG/M metagenome (GOLD analysis project Ga0213870, IMG submission 160119) | Freshwater microbial communities from subterranean cave lake in Wind Cave National Park, South Dakota, United States - WICALVC2017 | ecosystem: Environmental > Aquatic > Deep subsurface >... | reverse complement strand
CAATCGCGCGCATCTGATCCAATTCCGAAGCATTAAAATGCCCTATGGCCCAGCCTTCTTTTGTCGCCTTTTGCAAAATCTCTTTAAGCTCCATAAAAATTAGTGGTGGAAATTACTCAAGTATGAGCAATCTCTCTGCTTCGGCAAATGTAATCAAAAATTTCTGGAAAAAATTATCGCGACCAATGAGATTAAAAGACACGGTAAACTCTCTTGAAAAAATAATTTTACAAACAAACCTTCTATCCCCAACCTTTACAGGAATCCTATGAAGATAACCAAGAATTCTCCCTCCCACTCCTTCCAAAAATAACGATTTACCTTTCTCTATATCAATATCAAGATATTCAGCTATCTCGGGACGGAAAATAGAAAAAGATGCGCCTGAATCTATCAACGCACTCACCGAAAGTGATTTTACTTTTCCTAAAACCGTCAGATCAACTACAGGATAAAATACTTCCCCCTTTTTGATATAAGGAAATGCTAATCGCATGTCATAATCAACACATAGGGTCCTTCATCTTTACGAGGTACAAGAAAAACCGACGGCTGCCTCTTAAACCGTTTTGCCTTGATTTTGCGCATCAACATTGGCAATTCTGCGGCGTGTTCAATCACCCGCCCATCCACTAAAGCAACCCACTTGCCTGCATACCGTTCGAGGTTTTTCTCCTTTACAGTTATCGCGCTCATAACAATATGATACTTTGTTGATCACAGAACGTCAAACTTCCTTACACGCCCCCACAATCGCTCGCATCTGATCCAATTCCGAAGCATTAAAATGCCCTATGGCCCAGCCTTCTTTTGTCGCTTTTATTAAAATTGTTTGAAGTCCGACTTCACTCATGATTATACTTTCATGATTTCGCAGATTGATAATTTCTTATCAACTCTTTCCAGAAGAACAACCCCACAATAATAAGCATAAATGCGGTTATCATACCCGGATAGTATTGAAAGGTAAATAAAAATCTCACAAGATGATTTAATTCCATTAAGAAAAGCAGTCCTAAAATCGTAAACATCCGTAGAGGCCATCTGCCTCCTTTTATCAGAAAGGCGATAACTCCCAAAAATAATAAAAACTCAAAATTCCACGCTATAAAGATGGCTTGAGGGATACTCTCGAAGAAACTTGATGCGAAATTTGTCACAGGATCTACTTTCCAAAACTCGCCGATAAACTCTTCTGCTTCATGAGCCGCAAAAATCGGTATAGAAAGAAAGAATAAATTTCTTAATCGATTTGAAATCATAGTGTTCATTTCATCGCCATTATATGTTCTATAAACCCGAATTGGACACTGGCGATTTCTATGGACTTAAATTGAAGTGTTTGAAGTGAAGTGTTTGAAGTCCGACTTCTAACATGGTAAATTATAATTATTATGGAAAGGCCTCAATTCGTAAACGAATGTATTTATCATATCTATAATCGCGGGGTAGAAAAAAGAGATATCTTCCTCAAAGACAAAGATTACTTGCGCTTCATCGTAGGATTACACGAATTTAACGATCGCAATCCTGCTTTCAATCTTTATCGCGCGCGCAATTTGTTTGAAGTCGGACTTCGAACACGATTGAAACCACAAGAACCACCCGTATCTATCTTCGCCTTCTGTCTCATGCCCAACCACTACCATCTCATGCTCCAGCAAAAGATGGACAATGGAATTACTGAATTTATGCGCAAGTTAGGCACTGGCTACACTAACTATTTTAATCTGAAATATAATCGAGTCGGTCCGCTCTTTCAAGGCAAGTTTAAAGCAGTGTTATTAGAGAAAGAGGCGCATTTTCTCCATCTCCCCCACTACATCCATCTTAATCCTTTGGATTTGAAAATGCCAGAATGGAGAAATAGGAAAATTAAAGATATAAGAAAAGCTATTGATTTTCTAGAAAGATACCGCTGGTCAAGTTTACCCGATTATCTGGGTATGAAAAATTTTGCCTCTGTAATTGAAAAAGGCTTTTTAACTGAATGTATAGGTACTCCCAAGGATTTTCGTTCCGGGATGAAAGAATGGATAACCGACCTGGATTTTTCAACTATTCAAAAAATAGCAATAGAAGAACTCTGACTGAAATGTTTGAAGTCGGACTTCAAACATTTCACTATAACCAATCAAATAAGTTTTAGCAGTACGGTGTTTGAAGTCGGACTTCAATCACTCGGCGCGTTCTCGGCGATCGCGTTTGATCACCGTCCAATGATAGAGATAAAGCGGCAAGCCAATGATGATGAAGGCAAGGGAATTGGAGGCCTCGCGCTCGCGGCGGGCGCGGACATAATCAATCTCATCGTAGGACTGCTTCCAGTTTTGGTAATCAATAAGCCAGCGATTAAGCGCGTCCCGATCTGTTTCGGTAAGTTCTTGTGTTTTTTCAGAAAGCGCGACATCCGGAACTTTTTTATCTTTGGAAACCGCTTGCGGCTCTAAAAATCGCTCGGGCGGGAATGGCGGATAATATCTTTGCACCTCTTCTGGCTTATCGGCTTCCTTGAAAATAAAAATTTTGAGCCCCAAATCAAGCAAGCGCACTGAGCCGATTACAATAAGGGCCAATCCTACCAGCGCAAACAAATAAAGATAAACCGTTCTAATCCAGGTATTTTTTTCGAATAGTGCCATATTATTAGTTCTTCTCTTCCGATGCTTGTAAGGCTTGAAGAAAATCGGGATCTTCTTTTAAGAGAGGATTATATGTAAAAAGACGGTCTTTAGTAATAGATGTTTGTTTCTTTATGCCATCTGTAAGCTTTCTTTCTAAAAGCACGGTGTTTTTATGCACCTCTTTTATCCTCCAATTATATGCCATATCGCCTTCCAACTCGCTCGGATCAGCAAGGAAATTAATGTCAAATTTCTCTAAAGATGGTGACTCTATTGCTGGTGTTTTTTCTTCTTGCATATTTTCAAATAGTGCCATATCAATTATGGCTTTATTTTCGCCATTTTAAAAACCCTCTTAGGGCTACAACAAAACTCACCACATTCGCGGCAAGGAAACCGTACTGATTTGCCATAATGGCAACGACTGCCGCGAAAAGAACAGATAATGCGGAGAGCAGAAAACCAAAAGCTCTCTTGTTCGTCAAAAGTATCATTCCCGTAACGCCCAACAAAAAACTTACCCAATCCAAGCCATAGTACGTAAAAAATAGCGTGCTGTAATTCATGTTTGTAAAAAACATAAAATTATATTTCTTTGGATTGATAATCCTGCGGCGCTTTAGTCAAATATTCCTCCAACTTCTCCTTCGTCAAAAGCCCTTCCCGCGCGCCTACGTATTGTACCACGGACATGGAGTTTATGGGAGCCCAGCGGAGGGCGTCAGGAATTGACATGCCGAGCGCGAGCGCCACAGTAAAAGTGGAAGAAAACGCGTCTCCGGCGCCGGTACGCTCATAGGGCGGTTTGGGATCAGGATAAATAGGCATATGCCACGCCGTATTTCCATCAAAGACATAAGCCCCTTTTATCCCGTCAGTAATTACAACAATCTTAGGTCCCGCTTCTCTCATTATGGCTAATAACTTCTTGATATCCTGCTCCTCGGTCTTTAATATCCGCTGGGTTTCTTCTTTGTTGCAGAAAAATAAATCCGCGCGCTCATAAATCTTTTTTAAGGCCTCGAGACCGGTTTTTATCTGAAAAGTCCCCGGCTGGAAAGCAAGTTTGATATCAGGGTGAGAATATAAATAATTTTCTACTGTTTTATGGAATTCCAAAGAATTCCCTCCGAGAGACGAGAAATAAACCCAACGCGGACTGCCGATATCAGGCAAGCTGTATTCAAATTCTTCGTGCTTGATTAAAATGGTACGGTCATCTTCATACCACAATACATAATGATAATTAGTTTTTTGCTCATTATGGATTTTTACAAAATCCGTTGCCACCTTTTCTTTCGTCAAAGCGTCTAAACATTCTTTCCCGAAATAGTCATCACCTATGTTTGAGACCAGCGCGCTTTTCAAACCCAAGCGTGAAGCCGCGACCGACGCATTGGCGCTGTTGCCAACTGCCGGAACCACCGTAACCGACTCATACGGAATCTTATCCTTAAACCGCATGCAGATTTGGCACTTCTCACGGTTGATATCGCAATTAACCGCCGCGTCTTTCAAGCGGATGAAGGCGTCGGTTACCGTATCGCCGATAGCGATGAAATCATATTGTTCCATATTATTTACGTTTCAAAACTTTTTTAACCGCCTCTTTAATATGGCCCACGCCCATGCCATAGTGTTCAATCAGTTCATTCGGCTCTCCTGACTGGCCGAATTGGTTTTGTACGCCGATAAATTCAATCGGTACCGGATAATTTTTGGCTAATACTTCGGCAACTGCCGATCCCATGCCACCCGCTACCTGATGCTCTTCCACCGTGACAATCGCTCCTGCGTCTTTGGCGGCTTTTATTATTGTTTCTTCATCCATTGGTTTTATAGAAACATTGTTTATAACCCGGACTTTAATCCCCTCTTTTTCTAAATCTGCGGCGGCGAGAATTGCGTTATGGGTGAGCGGCCCGCAGGCGATTATGACTACATCGGGTTTAGAACGCGGCGGCTCTTTCCAAAAAACCTGTGCCTTGCCTATTTCAAAAGGCGTCTCTTCGGTTGTAAATACCGGCGTTTTTTCGCGGGCGTAGCGGACATAACAAGGGCCTTTTATTTTTGAAATTGCATACGTTATTTTTTTTGCTTCCCACATATCGCAGGGCGCAAAAACTTTCATATTGGCAATCGGCCGCGTGATGGCGATATCCTCAATGGCCTGATGAGTTGCGCCATCCGGCCCCACTGATACCCCGGTATGCGCCCCGCAAATTTTTACGTTAGCTTCGTTGTAGCAGATTGTTGTTCTCATCTGCTCCCAATTTCTGCCCGGGCTGAACATGGCATAACTTGCGATATACGGAATTTTGCCCATCAAAGACATGCCAGCGGCAACAGATGCCATATTTTGTTCCGCCACGCCCATCTCCACGAAACGCTCCGGATATTTTTTCGCAAATGCCTCGGTCCGGGTTGACTCGGTCAAATCCGCGCACAGCGCCACCACATTCTGATTTTCGTCCGCGGCTTGAAGCAGGCCCAAACCGTAGCCATCCCTTGTCGGCTTTTGCTCAAGTGCCTTGAGGTCAAGGATATTTTCTGCGAGTTTTGCTTGGGAATTTATTGGCATATTATCTGATGAATTTGAAGGTAGAAATGATTTGATAAAATAATGCTGAAGACATTTTTGCACTTCCTCTCACCCAAAAGAATTCTCCCTCGTACATAAACAGAGCTTGAGGAGTCCAAACTTTCATCTGGGTTTCGACATCCCAGTTATTTTGTTCAAAAATTACGAAATCTACTCCATAAATTACCTTTTTACTAATCAATCTATTCACAATTGCACCTCTATCTTGTTTCCCTAATTTATTCCAAAAATCTTCTACTGTATGAGAATCTCTAATAAAATACTCACCGTTCTCTCTAGTTATTAAAAACCAAATACTTTTTTCTATCATTATCCGTTTATCTGGTTCTGATAGATCTATGGACGAAAACACAACATTTTGATCTTGACTTACTTCTATGATTTTGTAATAGAAATGGTCTCCACCAGGAGTACGTTGTGATTTAAAAGCCCACCACGTTGATGGATACCTCACCTCAAACCCATACTTCTCATTGCGGTAGGTTTTCCAAGTGCTGGTATCAATTTCTTCGGTTTGCGGTTGGGTCTCCGTGGAAGAAGGCGGGGCTTCCGTTTTTGCCGCAGGTGGTTTTGTTCCCTCGCGTATTTTTTGGAGCTTGAGGTATTGATAACCGAAAAATCCTCCGCCGATAAGGACAATTACGGCTATAACCAATGTAATGCCGATTACACTAAATCCGCCTCTTTTTTCTTGCGGCTTAATTTTTGTTACTACAAATTCTTTGATACGAAGGGCGGATTCAAGCGCTTTTTCAGCGTCTTCACGAGGAAACTCTATATAATCATCCGGATATCGCGATTCGATATAGAATTGATTTAGAAATGCTGCACTATCCCGCAACTCTGCAAAAGAAGAGTCAATGTTTTCACAATCTCCCAAAAGAATTTCTAAATTATGTATTTTTCTAACGTGTAAATCGCAACATGCCAGAAATCCTTTCAGGTATTTTTCTGCCGCTTGTTGAGCATGGAAACATGCAAGGTTGAGAGAACCGATTTCTTTTTCGAGTATCAACCTAACCAACACCAAATCATCATCACCGCGAGCAAACCAATCTTTAACGTATTTAGTAATGTTCATTGTGTAGTATTACGAGAGGACGTTGATTAGTAATGTGAACCGTATCTTCTGATTTAGAATAAAGTGTCTTGCCGTTCCGTACTATATCTTCAAGAAAAAGATTATGGTTCTGATTTATTCCTGTTTCTAATTCTTCGGGGGTGTACACCAAAAAATCCATCGGCGGAAATCCATAGCCAAAAAGAAGCTTTCCGAGCCCTCGTTCCCGCTCAAGCCGGCGTTCCTCGCTTTCTTTCACGATAAATAAATCAACGTCGCTATCCGGCCCCGGAGTTCCCCACGCCCAAGACCCAAAAAGGATTATCTTTTCGGGTTGATATTCTTTGACGATTTTCTCTACGATTTGTCGTATTTTTTCTTCAGTTTCTGCTCTATTCATATGACTATTTTATCACAAATCCACGCGGGGCGCCACATCGCCGTACTCATCCCTTGTCGGCTTTTGTTCAAGAGCTTTGAGGTCAAGAATATTTTCTGCGAGTTTTGCTTGAGGATTGAGGGGCATAAATTATTTTGTAAATTTGAAGGTGGAGAAAATACCATCAAGTTCTTCAAGTTTTTCATCTCGTGTCGTTATGTCCTTCCCAAGATCCGCCCACACATCCAGGGTACGACTAGTATGCTTACCTACCATTGCAACTCTATACCCCAAAAACTCTCCTCGTTCGGAAAGCTTTTTATAATTTAAGGTTTGATACGTTATTCCGTTTGTAGTAAAATTTCCCTTCTCGCAATTTGCGGCTGGGTTATCTGGAGTACCACATTCAAGCAAACTCTCGACGGACCTATTTTCATATATGAAAAAACTAAAAACAGGATTATTATTTTCTAAAAGTTGAGAATATGCGTTCGTGCCGTTGTCTTTAATGTTAAATGCACTCGGATACTTCATCTCAAACCCGTACTTCTCATTGCGATAGGTTTTCCAACTAGAAGTGTCGATCACACGATCCCCAGAATGGATATTCTGAAGAATTGCTTCAAATACACGAAGCACGGATTGCTCTTTCGACGCAGTATATAGAGGAATGTTATTAATTTCTTGACACTTAAATAATGGTTTTTCAAGAAGCGCACATCGTTTTTTAACGCCGCGCGCATCATATGTGCCGCCTATGTTAATAAATTTCTCCGGCAACTCTACTGCTACACCAATAGGGTGGATGACGACGCTATCAAAAGATTTTAGCGCTGAAGGAGATGTTTGAAAAAACGTCTCTGTAACCTCCCAATCGGATGGATATTTTACTTTGAAAGCAAATTTATCATTATAGTAGGTTTTCCAAGCGCTCGTATCAATTTCTTCGGTTTGCGGTTGGGTCTCCGTGGAAGAAGGCGGGGCTTCCGTTTTTGCCGCAGGTGGTTTTGTTTCCTCTTGTATCTTTTGAAGCTGGAAGTACTGATACGCGAAAAATCCTCCGCCGATAAGGACAATTACGGCTATAACCAACGTAATGCCGATTGCTCCAAAACCGCCGCTTTCTTTTTTGATAATTTCTCCCAATCTACCGATAGCTTCGCTCAAATCTTTTCCGCGCACTTCCCTGCCCGGTGGCGCGATTTTTTGATAGAACTCTTTAAGTTTGTTTGACTCACGAAGCTTCTTTATGACCGCCAAATGACCATTCATAATTTCTTGTGCCTCTCCCGCAGTAACATCTTTTCTTTCAACCACAGCCATCAACCCTTTTACATAATCATCCGCTTCCTGGTCCTTCAATTCTCCTATATGTTCCCTCAATTCGTCCAGACGCCCGAAGAGCGTATCTTTATTTTTCATCCATTCAGCTAAAGAGGACTGCGGAGATGATTCCGTTTTTGATCGCGAAGGAATTTCTTTTTTTAATCTAAAACGTTCAAATATTCCCATAAAATTATATTATTCATGCTCGCTTTTAACTTTTCCGCCCAAAGTCCGCAACCGTGCTAAAAATTCTTTTGTCTGCTCTTCTTTCGCAATCGGCTCGTCCGGCCCCTTGCCGGGAGGCACGCCGTGCCAGCGATAATCAAATTCAATTTCTGGAACACCTTTACCCGGGATAGTATGCGCGATAATAACCACTGGTTTTTCAAAAATTGCCTGCGCGGTTTCAAATGCGTTTACTATTTCCTCAAAATTATGGCCATTTATTTCCAAAACGTGCCAGTTGAACGCTTCGTATTTTTGGCGTAGCGGTTCAATAGGCATAATATCCTCGGTCATACCGTCAATCTGGATATTGTTTCGGTCAATAATGGCGGTTAAATTATCAAGCTTTAATTTCCCAGCGAGCATGGCCGCTTCCCAAGTTTGTCCCGTTTCCTGCTCGCCGTCGGACATCAAACAGTATATATTGAATTTCTTATTATCCATCTTTGCGGCAATGGCCATGCCTACTGTCTGACTTAATCCTGAGCCCAAAGGTCCGGAAGTTGTTTCAACCCCGGGCAAAGCAGTGCGGTGCGGGTGTCCTTGAAGGCGAGTGCCGAATTTACGCAAGGTTTTTAATTCTTCCACCGGAAAATATCCGGCACGGGCCATAGCCGCGTAGCGCACCGGACAAATATGGCCGTTTGATAAAATCAATCTATCCCGCTCCGGCCAGTCCGGATTTTTCGGGTCGTGGCGAAGAATATGAAAATAGAGGGCGGTAAAAACATCGGTCATTCCCAAAGGCCCGGCCGTGTGCCCGGAACCGGCCGCGGTCAATTCCTCAATAATATCCTGGCGGATGGTATTTGCCATCTCTTCAAGGAACTTTATTTTGTCATCGTGGAGGTGAGTCATATTGTTCCACTCAATAATCGATTTAATATATATATTGTCGCGCTATCATAAAAATAGATAAGAATCGCCAACAGTATGAGAGAAAAAAGGAAAATCAATCTTAAAAGATATCCATTTCTATTTCCTCTTTTCTCAAGCCTCCTTGCAATAAATAGGACTGAAATAACAATTACTCCAGAAACTATAAAATAAGGTACAAAAAAGAAAAACACGACGAATGGCCACCCTGGTGTGAAATGCATATTTGAAAATTAACCTCTTAGTATTTTAATCGCCTGCGCAATATCATCGCTTGCTAAAATAAAATTTCCCGCGACCAATATATCCGCTCCGGCTTCTTTGGCTTTTTTAACAGTTTCTGGATTGATACCGCCGTCAATCTGAATTCTACTTCTATGGTAATTTTTACGCAAATCTAAAATCTAAGGTCTTGCGATGTTCTTAGATTCGCGGTAAGATGACTTTGTATGGGATATATAAAACGCCATATCACTGTCGAAACTATCTATCATGTAGTAAATCGGGGTGTTGATCAAAGAAAAATCTTTTTGGATGAAGAAGATCATTTCCGTTTTATCCATGACTTATTTGAATTTAACGATACAAAACCCGTTAATAATCTTACGTACTTTTTCCGGAAATCTCCCAAATTTAATGACATCGCAAGACCATATATTTCTGAAGAAAGAACTGTGAGGGAGCTGCTCGTTGAAATACTGGCATTCTGCATGATGCCCAATCACTATCATCTCCTTTTGAAGCCGCGATTTGATGATGGGATCACGAAATTCATGAAAAAACTAAATATGGGCTACGCTAAGTATTTCAATGAAAAATATGAAAGAAGTGGTGCATTATTTCAGGGCAGATTCAAATCCATCGCTGTTACAAATGAGCCCCATTTTATATATCTTCCCTATTATATCCACTGTAATCCCCTCGATCTCGTTGCCCCAGAGTGGCGCGATCATTCACTAAAAAATCCCGGAAAAGCGATTAAATTTTTAGAAACGTATCGATGGAGTAGCTACTTGGATTACCTTGGAAAGAAAAACTTCCCTTCCGTAACTCAACGGGATTTCCTGTTGGAATTTTTTGGTGGGACAGATGGTTACCGACGTAATTTCGAGGAATGGATAAAAGGGCTCGAACTACAATCGATTAAAGATCTCCTCCTCGAATAATCTGAATAATCTAAGGACATCGCAAGACCTTAAATTAGCTGGCAGAATTTTTTAGCTCTTCTATTGCCATCGCCGGGTCTTGATTATTAAAAATATAAGCCCCGGCGACTAACAATTGAGCTCCTGCTTTTGTTGCTTTCTCTGCCGTTTCTGGATTCACTCCCCCATCTATTTCTATAATACACCGCGGACACTTTTTTCGTAAATGCTCTATTTTAACAACTGTCTCCTCCCCCATTTTCTGACCGGAGGGGCCGGGTTTTACAGCAAGAATCTGAAACAAATCAACTTTCCCGTACCATGGTTGTAATTTACCCCAAAATGTCTCCGGATTTATGGCAATACCGATTTCAATTCCAGCTTCACGACATTTTTGAATGATAAAATTCATATCCTTGGCCGCTTCAAGATGGACAATAACCCGCTTAACCGGCTCCAAAAACCATTGTCCAATCACCTTCTCCGGCTCAACAACCATCAAATGCGCCTCGGCTTTTAATTCCGTCCGAAGCAGTATCAAATCCGCCGGATTATGCCAAGTCAGATGTTTTGAAAAAACACCATCCGTTATATCAAGATGGCACCACTGGACGTAGGGCTCCACTTTTTTAATCCGCTCTTGCATTTCCTCAAAAGTGGGGACGTTAATGGAGGGAATTACTGAAACCATGAAGGGAAAAGAAAACCAATAAATTTGTCATTTGAAATTTTTATCTTCAATCTCCTCAATTTTTTTAAGCCGTCTTACATGCCTTTCTTCTCCGCTGAAGCTCTTGCCCAGCCACACAGTTACGATATCTTTGGCTTCCTCCTGGGTTATCCAATCCGCGGCTAACACCAGCACGTTAGCATCTTCATGCTCGCGTGACTGCGCCGCAACTTGGGTATTAAAACACAACGCCGCGCGAAGACCGTGAAATTTATTGGCCACAATATCAACGCCGTGTCCGGAACCACAGAAAAAAATTCCTTTGTGCCTAGAAGGATTTTCAGCAATTTTTTCCGAAGCCGAGGCCGCAAAATCAACATAATCATCAGTTTTATCATAATCCAAAGCCCCCGCGTCCTCTGTTTCAAAATTATGTTCTAATAAATATCTTTTAAGCTCTTCTTTGAGCTGAAATCCTCTATGATCTGCGGCAAGATAAATCATGGCTTTAAAATACTACATACTCGTGCTTCTTACAACCCCTCCTCCACTATTCCCCGCTCGGCAACAGCACGTCTCGCGTTAATCCTGATATTTTGCAAAATGCCTACTCCTATCATAAGTATTACCAAACTCGATCCGCCATAGGAAACAAAAGGCAGAGTGATGCCGGTGATAGGCATCACACCCATATTCATTCCAATATGAATCATGCTTTGCAAAAAGATTATGGCGCCAAACCCAAGTGAATAAAGCCGCGAGAAGTTATCCGAAGCAAAAATTCCTATACGTATAACACGCCATAATAAAATCAATAAAGAAATTAATATCACTAAAATCCCTACAAACCCCCACTCTTCGGCAAAAGCCGCAAAAATAAAATCTGTTTCCGCCTCCGGCAGGAAATTAAGATGCGACTGCGAACCGTAACCAAGCCCCTTGCCCCAAAAACGTCCGGAGCCAACCGCAATCATAGACTGAATCATCTGATATCCCGCTCCTTTGGGGTCAGCATAAGGATTTAAAAACGCGGTAATCCTTGCTTTTTGGTATGGCGCCAAAATCCAACCCCAAGCCGCAAATGAAAACAGCAAGGCGACAATAATCAGGAAAAAGAAATGGCGCAATTTAATTCCTGAAAAAATTATAACTGCGGCCCAAATACCGGCAAGGACTATTGCTGAACCCAAATCCGGCTGCAGCAGCACCAGAAAAATCGGTATAGCAAGATAGATACCGGATACTGCGAGGTGTTTAATACGATAAATCTCCACATGGCGTTTGGAAAAAAACTTAGCAAGAAGAACCAGTAAAGAAAGTTTGGTCAACTCAACCGGCTGAAAAAAAACGCTTCCGAATTTAAACCACGCTTCTACTCCCCGTACCGCAAAACCGCCTATAAATACACCTCCTAGAAGCATTGCCGTAAACACATAAAAAAGAAATACCGGCAAACTTTGGGTTCGAAAAATCCGAAAATCAACAAAACTGATCGCCAACAAAAGGACAAGTCCTATTCCTGCCCAAGCTATTTGGCGTTGAAAAAAATGGAAAGAGTCCAGGCTTGAAAGACTAAAAAGCGAAAGCAACCCCAATATTATTAACAATAAAACAGCTCCCATGAGGAGCCAGTCATAACGGCGAATATGAGAAAGAATTCTGTACGTAATTGTATTCATTGCGGCTTCAATATAACCGCTGGATCAAAGATATTTACTCTTGGCTCTATTTCAATTTTAGCCACTTCCCTTAAGAAAGGCTTGGGCCAAATGGATTTTACGGTTCTCTGCGAAGATGAAAGAAAATTTTCTACAGAAACGCGGTTGGCACCCAAAAGATTTCCTTCTTCGTCCAAAGCCACGAATCTTACTTCCATTTCACGTAAATTAAAGGGAGAACGATTGGCAATACGCGCTTCAATTATTCCTCGCTCTATGCCATTTTCTTCCTCCACACGAAACTCTTTTAATTCAACAGCCAAAAAGGGAATCTCCGCAGCTTTAAATTGCCATTCAATGTTATTAATTTTAAATTCCACGCGAGTGGGTTCACGCGTAGTCTCCAGATTAGTTTCTATAATATGCAGCCTTTCCCGCGGAAATATGAAAGTTTTGCCTTTTTTAACAGCTACGGGAACTGCATCTTCAAAAAGAGTAAAAGTATAATCGATATTGACGGATGATAAGACTTCATTATTATTTTCAATTTCCGTGGCTACATCATATGCCTGAGGCCTAACTTTAGCAATCCGTGCCCAAAAAATTGAAATGGGTTTGGGATTTTTCAACTCACAAGGAGCGCAAGGCCCTCCGCAATCCGCTTCAAATTCTCCTTGATTTTTGCGGTTATCAAAACAAGTAGGTGAAGGCAGCAATTTTAAGCCATATCTAAAAAAGATGGCAAGAATAATTATGGCGAGAATAATAAGTACGGTAAATTGCTTTTTCGTTCTCCATGATAACATATAAAGCTAGTATATAGTATTTTATATCTGGAAGCAATCTAAAAAACCGGCTAAGCCGGTTTTTACGAATCATATTTCCTCTGGTGATACTCCGGCAAAACCTACTTTCCCGGAGTCGGATTAGACTCAAGCCCCGTAATACAACTTCGACAAAAAACTTCCAAGATATCCCGGCGAACCCTACTTTCCCAAGACCGGATTGGGTCCAAGTATCATCAGGATATACTGCTTTCACTTCTCTGTTCGAAATGGGAAGAGGTGGGACACAATATATTGAATCACCAGGAAATCTTGAGAGATTTTAAAATAGTCGAAGTTGACCCGGTAGAGCTCCCTTGGTGATTCTACCGGGTTGATATACGGGGCGAGTATCATCGGTGCATAGCGCTTTTACTGCCGAATTAGGAATGGGATCGGGTAGGCCACCCTATGCTAAATCACCGGAGAATCACCAGAAAAAATCTGATCCGTTTAATTATGTTCTGATTTGGACGGGTAAATTAATGATCTATTAGTACCGCTCGGCTTAACGCATTACTGCGCTTCCACCTGCGGCCTATCAACCTCGTCATCTCCGAGGGATCTATGATACCTAATCTTGAGGCGTGCTTCGCGCTTAGATGCTTTCAGCGCTTATCACAACCGAACATAGCTACCCAGCGATGCCCTTGGCAGGACAGCTGGCAGACCAGAGGTTCGTTCATCCCAGTCCTCTCGTCACATTTCTTCATATCACTATGAGTGTAGACTATATCTTTGCCCTTTCAGATTTTAAACTGAAGTCGGGCATCGGCATATTATAATTGTGAATTTTCACAATTATCTTCATCTATGGAAGTCTCACTTCAATAGAATCCAGTCGTTACGGGATTATTATTGACATATAAAATTAAATTTCATTTTCTCCCAACCAATAGGTTGGGAAAATTTTTTATTTTAAGTCAATAATAACTTCCCACGATATTGTCTTAATTTAATTTCTGGTCCTCAAATATATTGTACATCGATTTTCGGACCGTAACAATCGAAGTTATCAACAGACCAGAAACATTAAGATTTCATCGTTATTAGCCGAATTGTCATCACGGATTACTCCGTGAAGTAGCAATACTTTACTAGGGACGACCCCTCTCAAGTATCAACGCCTGTGGTAGATAGGAGACCAACCTGTCTCACGCAATTTAGAATCTAGAACCAGAATCTGGAATCTAGATTTTTTCCGCTGTTGCCAGCGGGATTGGACTATACCATCATCCCGATATTTTCGGGAGACCGACGTATTATCCAATCTTAAAAAAGACTGGATATGTTCCCTTGTATTGGGACAAGTCTCTACGGGTTTATTATTCTTTCATGCCGTAAAACTCTCTATTAATTTCGTAATTAAGCTCCTTGCCTCCAAAATAAATAATCGACCTTGTGTGAATAATAATTCCCTCGGTATTATCCTATTGTTTACAGGTTGAAATTGCAAATAGGACTTCACCGATATGAGTCGGTTTATTCGATGAGGATTACTCCTCAAAGCCGCCGTGTTTATTTTCCTCGATAGATTCATGTCTTATATAAGACATTTTTTGACGGTTTGAACCCAGCTCCATGATTTTCCCTTATTACTAAAGGCATAGACTATATCTTCATCCCGCTTTTAACGGGAGCTAGCGTATTGTAGTCATTTTCATAAATGACTACCAAAGCATGTTTTGCTTCAGTCGTTACGGGGAAAAATTAGGAATTTTATAGTAAAATTGCGGCAAAATATGACCTGCAATAATACTGCTTAACTTTCGTGTACTTTCAGTATCAATCCTAATCCTATACAATTCTTTGCCTTTGCTTTTACTATGGCTATTTATTGTGACACGAAATCCGTAAATATCGTGTAATGCCTTAGACAATTCCTGTTGTTCACCAAAAGAAAATGATTGGGTATTGAGAAAAACTGCATTATAGTTTCTATGAAATAGTTTTTCTACTTCTATCTCTATGATAGATTCTTTCTTCCTGCCAAGGTGGCGTAGAAACCCACCTCTTTAATTTTTTGAACTTCCAAAATAGATAATTCTTTTGGTTTTCTCCATGAGAAACAGAAAATGCTGGATGTTTGCATTTTCCCATTATTCTCAAACATCCGTCTCCGAGAAGAGAACCTATCAAAATATCATTTTCTTCCTTCGTAAGCGTAAGCATTATTCCTAATTAATCTTCCCTCGGTACTGCCCATAAAATGGGTTAGGTTTTATGGGTTCTACCGATATAAGCTAGAGTGACATATTTCTTTAATTATATCACAAAGAAACACGTTTGGCTCGCTTCAGATGTTGCCATCTGAACACGTGATTTTTCTCGCGTATCTTTTTAATCGGCGAACAGCCGAACCCTTGGGACCTCATATACGTTTTCCCACATTTCTGCGGGTATCAGACTATACCTTCACCATCTCTGTAAATCAGAGGAAGGTGCTGGCTGTATTATACCTAGATATCTATCTAGATATCTCCCCCACTAAAAATGGGGTTAGTCGTTACGGGAAATCATTTCTCTAACCAATTGAGCGCCGTTAATTTTTCTACTTTTAGACCGTAAATTGCATCTGCTAAGTTTATCCGATAACACTGCCGCCTTCAAAAGCGAATCTTTGTCTATAAGAGACATTGATAAAATTTGAAGTGCAATTTTCATTTGTCGCTTCTTGATAACGGAATAGGGACAAAGTAAAGGGATCAATTCCTTGATTGATCGCTGATCTTTAATCGAATACTTCCAAACATCTCTTAAAGAACGATTGATATTTCCGCTTCCAATTTTGGAACGCAAATATTTGAGAACTCGAATATTATCATTGTGTTGCGTAAATTCAATTAAGATACGTATACGAATTCTAAATCGTTTTTCAGAGTGCCTCTCAACTAAAGACATTACTGTTCCATCCCCATCAAGAAAACCGGCAATATAAGATAACTCAATTTGATTGAGAGAAATAATCTTTCCCACGGTAACATCTTTCATGCATACATCATACAAGAACTATCTGGGACCTTCAATATGCACGCGAAGACTCTACCGTTTTGTTCCAGTTTATTACTCTAGTGTTTCCACCGGAGAGAGAAGGTTTAAAACCACTCTCCAGCCCCAGGATAAGATGAGCCGACATCGAGGTGCCGAACTCCGCCGTCGCTATGGACGCTCGGGCGGAACTAGCCTGTTATCCCCAGAGTAGCTTTTATCTGATGAGCTTTGGCCTTGTTCTAGTAAGGACCATCGGATCACTAAGCTCTGCTTTCGCACCTGCGCGGGATATCCCCCTTGCAGTTAAGCCGGCTTATGCCTTTGCACGTCCAGGGCGATTTCCATCCGCCCCAAGCCGACCTTATAGACTCCTCCATTACTTTTTGGGAGGAAAATGCCCCATTCAAACTGCCCGCCAGACACTGTCTCGATTGGGTTTCCGTTTTGCGGTCCCCAATCGGTTAGAATCTACAACTTCAAAGAGTGGTATTTCACTGACGGCTCCAGTCCGGCCGAAACCGAACCTTCAAAGCCTCCCACCTATGCTACGCATCAAAGCCGTAAACCCAATATCAAGCTGCAGTAAAGCTTCTGGGGTCTTTTCGTCTAACCACAGGTAACCGGCATCTTCACCGGTATTGTATTTTCACCGGGCTCCTCGTTGAGACAGTCCCCCAGTCGTTACGCCTTTCGTGCGCTTCGGAACTTACCCGAAAAGGAATTGCGCTCAAGATTGTTACTTCATAACAATCAGCTTACCGCTCGCGGCTTTCAGCTGATAGCTACGGGATAGAACATTTCTGTCTATCTCTCTATGTCGCCATAGAGATCGGACTATATCTTCATAAAAGAATGAAGTGGGCAATCTAAAGTTTAATGTTCGATTGCCCTCAATACTTTTATGTCTCACGTGTAGTCTCTGAGGGGAATTGAGAAATGGATTTCTGTAGTAATTTCTTCTTGATCAATACGTTCGAATCGAACCGGCTTGAAATATGAAGAAGAAAAATTATTACTGTTCAAACACAAACAGATGAAATCTCTTACTTTTTTACATGCCTCTTCATCAGTTTGAGCGTCGAATAACTCCTCATAATGTTGCCTGTTGTATCCATCATGTCCGGAATAAAAAATTCCTCGATACTGCTCTCTCGTATATCTTAAGCGGTATTTCATTTTATTTTCCCTTTCCTTAATTCTTCCCTGCTGATTGGCCGCACCAAAGCATTGTCACTCCTTGAGAGTAGCTTTGGATACACGGCTATTCCAGCATATAGTGAGATTTTATTAAAGCAGCGCGCTTTCTACTTTAAGACGGTTCTTTTGTGTTACTCTGTCCAGTTTTCTTATAAAAGAGTTGGACAACTCTCCATATCGCTATAGAGTTCGGACTATATCATCTCCGATTTAAATCGGAGTTCGGCGTGTAGTCTCTGAGGAATCTCTGATAATTTATTGTTATGTCGTCTTGATTATACTTTCTTTTTCTCCCTCTTCCTTTGTTCAATTCCTCTCGTAGAGCAACGATTTTTTTAAACCCCTCGGGGTGTAAATGTTCGTTGGCTTCAACTAAATATACAATCTGTTTGAATAAGGAGAAATTTTTCTTTTTTGATGAAGAAAAAAAATAAAACTTATTGAAAAACGGTACCACTCTTTCTACGATAGATTGATTATTCCCTACCACGAAATAATGCACACCATCTTTTCTGTGCTGCAATCGCCCGCATCCGAGATACCGTTTCAATAACACTAAATTGCTTATATCTCGTTGGGATACATTAAACATCAATACAATTTGCCATTCTATCCGATAATCATATTTCTTTCTTAAAGAGACGTTGAAACTTCCCTCTCCATCAGAAAATCCTGCGAGGTACCAACCTATTTTTTCAGGAATTTGTTTAAGCCATCTTAATTTTTCGTTTTCCATATTTCATCTTAATTACCAGAGACTTTCCTGCGGATTACCTCTTCCTATGAGATTTTTACTGATACGAGGACGAGTCGTATTGAGTACTCATGGAATTCATGAGGCTTTCCCGCAAATAGCCGAATTTTATAACTACAACCGTTGTTATAGTTACCGCCGACATTGACGGGTGCTTGGGACCCAGAGCACGTACCCCGCTTTCGCGAAGCACGCACAAGAATCTTTAACATTCCCGCATTGGTCAGGCGTCAGCCCCTATACATCCTCTTACGAGTTAGCAGGGACCTGTGTTTTTGGTAAACAGTCGCCAGGGGTACTTTCGCTGCGGCCCCGCGCTTCGCACGGAAATAACTAATAACTGATAACTAGTTATCTCTGTGCGAAGCACAGGGCAAGACTTATCCCTAAGTTACGTCTGCTTTTTTGCCGAGTTCCTTAACGAGGACTCACCCGTTCGCCTTGGTACACTTACACCAACCCACCTGTGTCGGTTTGCGGTACGGTTGCCTCACAAATAATTTTAGGCGGTTTTCTTGGAAATCTGCTTTGTCGGATTTCCTCTGCGTTGCCGCAAAGAATTTTCACTGCATTTGAATAACACCCGCTAAAAGGTTTGAGCACGGATTTGCCAATGCTCTATTCTTATGCCCTGAACGTAAATCCAATAATACGCCCGACATACTAAATTTCGTCACGCCATCAAATTGTGAGGCAGTGCCGGAATATTAACCGGCTGTCCATCACCTGCGGCTTTCGCCATCGGCTTAGGACCGACTAACCCTCAGTTGATGTGCATTGCTGAGGAAACCTTGGGTTTTCGGCGTTCCGGTATCTCACCGGAATTGTGGTTACTTGTGCCAACATTCTCTCTTCTTATCTCTCCACCGCTCCTCGCGGATGCGGCTTCAGTGAAATAAGAATGCTCTTCTACTGCGTGCCGCAAAGCGGCACACCCGTAACTTCGGTACATAGCTTAGCCCCGTTGAATCTTCGGCGCAGTGTCTCTAGACGAGTGAGCTGTTACGCACTCTTTAAAGGATGGCTGCTTCTAAGCCAACCTCCTCGCTGTTTGAGAAACTCCACCACCTTTTACACTTAGCTATGATTTAGGGACCTTAGTTGACGATCTGGGCTCTTCCCCTTTTGCACGATGGAGCTTAGCCCCCACCTGCTGACTCCCGGAATAACACCCACGCATTCGGAGTTTGGTTGGTTCGCCGAGCTTTCGCCCTTACGAACCATCCAGTAGCTCTACCTCGTGAGTTGCATAATCCGGGGCTAGCCCAAAAGCTATTTCGAAGAGAACCAGCTATTACCAGGTTCGATTAGCTTTTCACTCCTTACCACAGGTCATCCGAAGGCGTTGCACGACCCACCGGTTCGGGCCTCCTCCCGTTTTTCAACGGGATTCACCCTGCCCATGGCAAGCTCACCTGGCTTCGGGTCTATTTCGCACTACGTGCAAAACAATTGACCATTAATACTTGACCTTTGACAAAAAGTCAAAAGTCAAATGTTAAATGTTAAATGTCAAATGTTATGCGAACGCGCTATTAACACTCGGTTTCCCTGTGCCTCCACCGTTTACACGGTTTAGACGCGTAATGCAAAGTAACTCGTTGGCTCATTCTTCAATAGGCACGCGGTCACCCTTGCGGGCTTCCGCTCCTTGTAAGCATATGGTTTCAGGTACTATTTCACCGCCCTCACCGGGCTGCTTTTCACCTTTCCCTCACGGTACTTGTTCACTATCGGTCTTCGAACGTATTTAGCCTTGGGAGACTAGTTCTCCCTGCTTCCTGCCCAGTCTTAATACGGGGCAGTACTCAAGTTCAAAACAAAGAGCGTAAGACCATTTTCGCGTACGGGGCTTTCACCCCCTTTGGCCGGCCTTTCCAGGACCGTTCTGCTAACGAAGTCTTAACTTTTAAACTCTCTTGGGATTGCTCCCAAATGATTTGACTTACAACTTCCCGATTTTTTCGGACGAATCCGAAAAAATCGGGATCTGGGCTCTTCCCTTTTCGCTCGCCGCTACTAAGGGAATTTTGCGAAGCGAAATTCCCATAACTAGTTACTAATAACTAGTTACAGAAAAATCGCTTCGCGATTTTTTTCTTTTCCTCCGCTTACTGAGATGTTTCACTTCAGCGGGTGCGCCGCCGCGCTCTGCGCGGAAACTCTAAACTCTAATTTCTAAATTCTAAACAAATTCAAAATTCAAATTTTCCAAACTCAAAAACATTTTTGAGTTTTGGGTTTTGATATTTGAGCTTTTTTAGAGTTTAGAGTTTTGAATTTAGGATTTCCGTGCAAAGCACGGCTCACCGTGTTTTGCACGGCAGGGTTTCCCCATTCGGACATCCCCGGATCAAAGGTTGCTCGCCACCTCCCCGAGGCTTATCGCAGGCACGCCACGTCCTTCATCGCCATTCGAAGCCAAGGCATCCACCATATGCTCTTAATTTTTACCCGCCCAAATCAGAACATAACTGATTTGGGTTTACCCGGTATATCAACCCCGTATATCAACTTCGGCAACTTTCGTTTTTGTCCCGCCTTCGGGCGGAACAGCCGAAGTTGTATTACGGGGTCAACTTTGGCAACATTCGTTTCTTGTCCCGCCGAAGGCGGGACAGCCAAAGTTGTATTACCGGGGTTAATACAATTTTGTTACCTGTTATTCTGTTTTCAAAATGCTTTCCTTAGGGCCTGTTTACGATCTTTCTTAAAACAGGCTCTTATCAGCCGTCCGATATCCTTTATAAAGGACATTGGACGAATGACAAAAGGACAAACAAAAAACCGCTTATTTTAGCGGCTTCTCCGTAAAATTACCATAAAACTGCTAGCCAGTTTCTAATCCGTTTCTTCAGGACCTAAAGCCACTTTTTATTAAAATGTAGATAGTTTTTCATATCATTAAAAGCTTACATCTCTGTATAAAACCTGTCAATAGCCATTGTGGATAAGATGTTGATAAACGCTGGGATTCTGATGATAAAATAAAATCAGCGCCGGCTTACCAACGCTGATTTTATTTTAAAAGAGATTAAATTATCTCTTCAACTCACCACGAACCCGATCTAAAAATGCAGCTGCGGTATCCTTTCCGCCCATTCCAAAAGCAAGACCAAACGCCAGGGCTAAAGCGGCGATGAATCCGGTCACCAGTGTCTGTATAAGAACAGTAGCAATACCGAGCTGCAGCAATACGGCAATAAAAGCAAAAATCCAGATTGACCAGCGAGTAACCACCCCTACTAATGCCCCTCTATATCCTGCCGCCTCAACCGCTCCGCGAATAACTCGTTCTGCTGTCTCACCAATCAATCCGGCAATTATAAGAATCAAAGCGGCAACTACAACATTAGGTATATATAGTAAAACATCCCGTAAGAAATCTGATACCTGCGTAAGCCCAAGGATATTAACCGCGGCCAGAAGAAAAGCGACTATCAAAAACCATTTAACCAACCCTCCTACAAAAGCGCCTGAATTTAATTTCATACCTGCTCGTTCCAGTGTCCGCTCGAAATCAAGTTTCGCTAAAACCATATCAACCTTGAGAGCCCTAATAACTTGCTCTACTACTTTACCCAAAGCTACTGCCACAATCCACCCTATGATAAAAACAATAAATGCGCCTATCAAAAGGGGGATAAAATTGGCAACAGATGCCCATACTTGCTGCAATGAGGCTATAATAACATCTCCCCAAGTTTGAAGTACCATAGTTGACAAATATTAGTTTATAATTTTTAATTAAAATACCCTTTCCGGCATTTTCAGCCGAAAGATTATTGTGCACAATAATCTTTACTTAACTAGGATTCGACCTTTATTTATTAGTTCGCATATATATTGTATATTATAATATATTATTAATTAAAGGAGAAGAAAAGTTATCCACAGCTCTAAATCGCTATGCTAACATACACCGACCTGAAAAAAGGCATTCTGTTTATACTCGATGGAAACCCTTATGAAGTAGTAGAATCAAGTTTTTCCCGAATGCAGCAGAGAAAAGCCGTAGTGCAGGCAAAAATCAGGAATCTTAAAACCGGGAAGCTAATTGAAAGGAGTTTTCAGCCAAGCGACCAATTCGTAGAGGCAGATATAAAAAAACGTACCCTGCTTTTTTTATATTCACACAGAGGCGAGTATGTTTTTATTGATCCGCCCGCCAATCAGAGCGAGGCTCGCCCCGATTCAAAATCGGGGCGGCAAAATCGCGCCAATCGTTTCTCTTTAGCTGAAGACATAATCGGAGATAAAAAGAAATGGCTTAAACCCAATACCGAAGTTACGGCGGTTTTTTTTGAGGAAAAGTTTCTTACTTTTTCGCTTCCTATTAAAATGGATTTAAAGGTTGTTGAAGCGCCGCCCGGAGTGCAGGGTGATCGTGCCACCCAGGGCACAAAATCAGCAACGCTTGAAACAGGGGTAATTGTTCAAGTGCCTCCTTTTATAAACGAAGGCGATATGATCCGCGTAAACACAGAAACAGGAAATTATGCGGAGAGAGTTGAAAAAGGGACAAAATAAAACTGCCGAGAATGGCAGTTTTTAAATTATTCCAAAATTATTTCCAATGAATGAATAAGTCCTTATCCTTTTCTCTTTTCGCAGGACGCCGAGCCCCACTTCGCACCCGGAGTGTTGCTCACCAAGTTCCAGTAGAGCTCCGGCCTGCCCCCGTAGAGCCACAAAAACGCGACGTAGTCACCGCCGCGGCGAGAGCCAGGCAAGTCCATGTAATGATCTTTAAGAATTTCGGGATGCTGTAAAATAATAGCAACACCCTGTTCGGCGGTTAGGGGAGATCGCCCTTCTTTTTTGAATTGCTTTACTGCCTCATCCGCGCTTTTTCCGAGCATCACTTTTCCGTTTTCAACATCAACAGCCAAATATGCGAGCGATTCCGGGATTTCCACGCCGTCCGCAGTTTTAAGCTCGAGAAGGTTTAATGCGGTAAATCCTTTTTTACCGCCCACTTCCATGAGCGAGATTTGTTTTTCAAGCGAGAGAAGTTTTTCTCCAACGACGATAATAAAAGGAATGTGTCCTTCTTCAAATTCCATTTCCGAGAGTTTGATAAGATATTCTTTCAACGGCATGACGATGTAGAGAAAAATATCTTCACGTATCCCCGCGTGTTTCGGAAACTCTTTATCGAGAAATGTCTGTACTTGACGATTAAATTCTTTTTCAAGAATGGATAATTTCGTCGGGTAGTCATATACTCCGCCCATCACAAGCGATTGCGAACGGTTTTGTATCGTTGCTTTTTTTCTTTCTTCGTTTAACTTTAATTCAATTTTTACTCTTTCTTCCTCAAGTTCCTTTTCAAGCTCTGCCTTATTCATAATATAAAGCCATATTTCATTTTTTGACCGTTCAATGAGCCGGTCCCTTACATCATCGGGGAATTCATTGAAGAAGGGGTTTATTATTTCATTATTCATTTTTTCTACAGGCCTCCATAGCTTGTTATGTACGAGTAGAAAATTTAAGTTTATTTCTCATAACCATAACGGCAGATAACTCCATCATGAGCAGTCCAACCGGTTGAGTAACTCTTAGCAATGAGGGTTGGATTATCATCAAAATGTTTTCTAAATTCTTCCGCTTCTTTAGTATTTACTCCGGCTAAACCCCGGGCAATATAGTTCTTGCTGGCTCCTTCTCCTAACAATCTTTCCCGCAAAGACATTGCTTCTGGGGTTCCTACTCCGGCTAAACCAAGGGCAATATAGTCCTTGTTAGTTCCTTCTCCTAACAATCTTTCCCGCAGTGCCATTGCATCGGGTGTGCCTACTCCGGCTAAACTCTGGGCAATATAGTTCTTGTCAGCTCCTTCTCCTAACAATCTTTCCCGCAAAGACATTGCGTCAGACGTGCCTACTCCGGCTAAACCCCAGGCAATATAGTCCTTGTCAGCTCCTTCTTTAAGCAATCTTTCCCGCAGCGCCATTGCGTCAGACGTGCCTACTCCGGCTAAACCCCAGGCAATATAGCCCTTGCTAGCTCCTTCTTTAAGCAACCTTTCCCGCAAAGACATTGCATCGGGTGTGCCTACTCCGGCTAAACCTAGGGCAATATAGTTCTTGTTAGTTTTTTCTCTTAACAATCTTTCCCGCAGCGCCATTGCGTCAGACGTGCCTACTCCGGATAAACTCTGGGCAATATAGTCCTTGTTAGTTTTTTCTCTTAACAATCTTTCCCGCAGCGCCATTGCGTCAGACGTGCCTACTCCGGATAAACTCTGGGCAATATAGTCCTTGTCAGCTCCTTCTTCTAACAATCTTTCTCGCAAAGACATTGCGTCAGGGGTGCCTACTCCGGATAAACCCCAGGCAATACAGCCCTTGCTAGCTCCTTCTTCTAACAATCTTTCCCGCAAAGACATTGCATCGGGTGTGCCTACTCCGGCTAAACCCCAGGCAATATAGTTCTTGTTAGCTCCTTCTTCTAACGCTTTTTTAAGATTAGCAACAATGGTTTGAATTGGTTTTGTATAATCTCTTTTTTCTTCTTGTTCCTCTTTATTAATTGATATTAGGCGTGCTTCTTTTTCTTCCTTTTCTTTTTCTTGTTTTTTTTCTTCTTCAAGTTTAAGTTCCTTTTCAAGCTCTGCCTTATTCATAATATAAAGCCATATTTCATTTTTTGACCGTTCAATGAGCCGGTCCCTTACATCATCGGGGAATTCATTGAAGAAGGGGTTTATTATACTGCTTTTCATGGATTCCTCCTATACGATTTCCATTTCTTCTAATTCAAGCGGTGTAATAAAATCCGGAATTTCACCATCTCTTAAATCGGGGTGGAATCGTATAAGTCTTACGCGCTCTTCTTCTGTTTCGGGAATGAGTGTGAGCATGTATTCATTTGGGCCAATTTCTTTTAGTTCGGTTTTCATGATTTTCCCTCTCCTTATATTCTTCGGGCTCGTGAGTTGCCCGATGACGAACAAATCTCATCCAGATCACCGGTGCCGTAATGCCTCATTAAAATCTTTGAATACGTATCGTGCATTTCTTGCCAATTATCGGGGAGAAGACTCATTGATGAAGATTCGCGAAACGCAAGAAGCGTCATGAGTGCGATTTCCGGCTCATTCGCAATTTGCGGGATATAATCTCCGCATGCCCATTCCATATCTTCGTCTATAATCGCTTTTCTTCCTGTGTGATACGCGTGTTCCCAGGCGCGTTTTACGATTACAATCATATCCGCGCCGTTATATCCACCGCATCGTTCTGTAAATGGAAGAAAATTGTGTATGTCGGATTTAATTTCGGGGTTTTGCACAAGCGCCGCTCTGCATATTTTTGCGAGCGTATTCGCATCAAACGGAGGAAAGGGGATTCGCAGATCGCATCTTCCCGCGCGTTTGAGCGCAGTGTCAATCAAGTCCAATCTATTGGATGCGGTTATGAAAAGCACTCGTCCGACAAGATTGGGGTCAGACATAATCTCCAGCTCTTTCTTGAGAAAATCTTTTGAGACTCCAGAGTCGCCTTCAAAAGAGCCCCGCGAAACTTGCGCTTGATCGTACTCGTCGTTAAAAACGATAAGTGGCGCAAGGTCTCTAAGCGCATTATGAAATCTAGTCAGATTTTTCTCCGACTGTCCGACAAGAGAATTCTTTAAGTCCCGCTTCTTCACGCAGTTTATGCGCGCTTCTCTTGCAAGGGCGGTCGCAAGAAGCGTTTTTCCTGTTCCCGGAGGCCCGTAAAAACCAATTCCTTGCGGCACAAGCGATCGCTCGCCCTCTCTCATGTATCCTGCTATTTCCTGCAGTTTCGCAATCGGTTTCTCAAGCCCTCCGATCGCGTTAAATCCCCATGTCGTATCAAGTATTTCTACCACATCTCCGTATTCTTCCTGCAAGATTGTTTGCTTCGCGCGAAAACACTCATCCAGAAGATAATCATCCGACTTTCCCTTTGGCAATTCAGCATAGATTCTCTCAATTTCTTTAAGAGACAAACCGGACGTTCCTTTTCCAACTACCTTGGCAGTTTGCGGGAGTGTTCCAAGGGAACCTAAAAACTCAATCCTTTTTTCTTCCTGCGGTTTTGATACTCTTTCAATAAACATGCAGGAACAGCGATTTGAATAGATGTCATGATCTATGGACGTGAGGGAATGCGCGAGGACTATTACCGTATGTCCCTGCTTATGTATTTTTTCATCAAGCGACCATTTTTGCAGGGCAACGCTTAATTTCTTTCGCTCGTCTCCATTTTGCATCATCGGAACACATGCTTCGGGGTATGTGAGTACGATTGCGGTTCGGCTTAATTTTTCTCTGCTTGTAAACAATCTATTAAAAAGCTGAAAAGCTGTTGATGGATCAAGAGAAACTGTCCATTCTTCCGCGCTCTTATCATTTTCATTCTTTTTTCCCGAGGAAAGCGCTTCTCTCAAAGGATCGCGTGTTCCTGACGAAGAAGACGCGCGATGATTTATGCCAAAAGCGCCGAATATTTCACTTTGATTCCCTCTCACAACGCTGATACCGGAAAACACATCGTAAAGAACGAAATTCAAGAAAATGTCCTTAGTGCGGGATTCAATATAATCAAGAAGGGAATCATATGTATTGCCTTCATTGAGAGTTTTGTCTGAAATATTTCCTTCAATAAGGAAAAAGTGCCTTTTCCCTTTTTCAAGCGCATCCGTGATCGCGTGTAACTCATCCTGCATTTGAGCGCCTCCTTCCGATTAGTCCGCATTCTTTGGGTCCAATAAGCTGATTTATATGTTAAAAATCTGCGCCCATTTGTAGCACTAACTATTAAATACGTCAAGAGTTGACATAACTTTACTAATATATTACTCTCTTGTATAGGCAACCTGGTCTTTTAAAACCTCGTACATCTAACAAAACTGGAGGATGTATAAATATGAGTCACGTGGAAAAATGCAAGGCAACGTTGGGAATAGTGAATAAAAGTTTGCTCGAAGCAACGCTTAAGGTGGTAAGCGAAAGTTTTGGCGTCGTCCTGTCGCAGAGCATAGATTCAAAATATAGAGGAAAGAATCTCACTTCTTTTGATGGAAATACATTTCTTGCCTCAATCCGTACAAAGAATTGTCCTGAAGGAGTAGGCATTATGCTTACCTCAAAAGGAGAACTTGAATTTGCGCATGATTATGACGGGCATAGAGCCGCGCAAAAAGAGATTATGGATGCGATTGATCACAACTTCAAGGTGCTCGCGCTTGGCATTGTGTTGCAAAAGGTTGGCTTTCCGGTAAAAATCATACAATCAATCGGAGAACAACAGCTTCATATTCACGCGGAAAGGTAGGAGAACAGAGCATGAAAACGATTGATCTCTATATTGAAGATCCTGAACATATTATTCTTGATTTTGGAGGGGATCTTGACGGGTCATGCTGTGGAAATATTTCAAGGGAAATTAAAAAAGAACTTGAAGCGCTCGGTGTTATCATTACGCCTGAGAGTGTTTTTTGTCGGCTGTTGCCGCGGGATATGAAAGAAGCAAAAGAAAAAGGTGAATGTATACATACAGAAATACCGCAAAGGAGGATGAAATGAGTAAATCTGTTGACGTCTTAATTGATAAAGACGGAAAAATTACTATTGGCTTTAACGGATTTGCGGGAAATGCTTGTTATGAAAAGGGTAAAGAAATTATCGCGGAACTTCACGCGCTTGGAGTTGAAATAAGCATTGAAGAAATTATTCCGACAGAAGCGCCAATTTCCGTGGTGGAGAAAATTCCACAGAAAGTGCGCGCATGAACAGCAATATCCAAGATTTGATGCATAGTGTCCGGTACGACAAAAAACACTTTTACATCGTTGGGGGAAATATTTTTGACAACGTGTTTCTAGGCGCGTCATATCCGAATTTTATTCGTTTTCTTCATGATCTCACACCGAAAAAATTCCCCAATTTCATCTCGTTTGATCTTTTTTCCGGAATAGAGGTGCTTCGAGGGGATAAAGAAATCATAATGCGGGCGAATCGAAATAATTTTGCAGAGACGCAGGCAAGAAATTCTAATCAGGATGCGATCACGCGAGCATTTGAACAGATCAACGCGGCGCAAGGCCTGGCGCAGCAAAATGATGCGTCTCTTCTTTCCACATTTCGAACTTTTGACAGACTGCTGCATGAGCCGCTCGGAGAAAAAACAATTATCGTAATACAATACGCTGATATTTTTTTTCAGAGCGCAAATGGAGCGGTATCCCAGTTTGATTTGATTGCGCTTCAAACCGCGCTTCATAAATGGGCGCTTGATGAAGATATTCATAAGAATGGGCATGCAATATTATGCCTGGGAAAACGAATTGATGAAGCGGCGAGTATCCTTCTTGATCGCTGTGGGTGTGTTCATCAACTGCGAATTCCCAAACCTTCGCAGGAAGAGATATGCGAATATCTTATATGCCATCTCCGGGTTTCGGAAGAACGCGCAAAGTTGCTCGGCAGGTCATGTGCAGGGCTTTCTTTCAAGGAAGTACAGCGTATGTATCTTTCTCTTGATGAATCAAGCGACGAAGAGGCGCTTGATTGCTGCTTCCGCGCAAAAAAATCCGTGCTTCAAGAGGAGTATGGAGATGTGCTTGAAGTCATGGGCTCATCATATGGGTTTGACGCGATTGGAGGGCTTGAAAAGCCAATCAAGGAGATGAAACAAATCGCGCGGGCAATGAGAGAGGGAAAGACTGCGCTTGTGCCGCAGGGAATGGCATTTTTCGGACCGCCGGGAACAGGAAAAACGATTCTTATGCAGGCTACCGCAAAGGAGGCGGGTGTCAATGCTGTGCGCGCGCGTGATCTCAAGAATATGTTTCTCGGAGAATCCGAGCGGCTGAAAACCCGATTTCTCAATGCTTTAAAAGATGTCGCACCTGTTATTGTGCTTGTTGACGAACTTGACCAGGCGTACAAAGAAAGAGGGTCTTATGACGGGGATTCCGGAGTATCAAAAGATGCGTTTAAAAAAGACCTTGAAATTATGTCCGATCCCTCCCTTCGGGGAAAAGTGCTCTTTGTCTTCGCTTCAAACCATCCCGATCTTGTTGATTCCGCGCTAAAAAGAGCGGGGCGATGCGATCTGCGCATTCCGTTCCCTCCGTTTAGGGCGCGCGAACTTGCAAAAATCTGCAAAGCGGCGCTCGTGCAGTTTCCCGAAATAAAGACAGACATTACGGATTTTTTGCCTTTTCTTATGGAAAAACAGAACGGAAAAGTTGTTGAGAAATATGAGGGGTATAGCGGCGCGGACATGGTGGAAGTAATCCGGCGCGCGTGGAAGTATGCGCTCTATGACGAGAGAGAAAAAATTTTGCATGAGGATATGGAGTGGGCGCTTAAGGATTATATTCCCCAAAAAGCGGACGAATTCGAAATAGCGCGAATGACGCTTCTTGCGTTTCGCGAATGTTCTTCAATGAGTCTTCTCCCCGATAACTGGAAAGAATTGCACGAAAAGTATGGGAGAATTCTTATGGAACATAGCGGCTCCGACGATATTGACTCTATTTTGTATCCCTCGCGAAGCCATGCGAGGATTATGACGGCAAGATAATATAATAATAGAAACCCCTGCTTACTCAGGGGTTTTTACTGTACTTGACACATTCTTGTTTTTAGGTTACTTACTTGAGAGTTATCGAGTTCGTTTACAAATAAGCCGCAAGGAAAACAGAAAAATGAATAATAAAATCATAAACCCCTTCTTCAATGAATTCCCCGATGATGTAAGGGACCGGCTCATTGAACGGTCAAAAAATGAAATATGGCTTTATATTATGAATAAGGCAGAGCTTGAAAAGGAATTGGCTATAGAAAAAGAGAAAGAAGAAAAAGAACAACTAAAAAGGAAACGGGAAATGGAAGGGATAACTGCCGATATTGAAATGGCAATCACGAAATTAGGTAAAGAAAACGTCCTCGGCCCAAAAGAAATTGAAAAAACATTGGGCGTGCGTTTTGAGAACGTCCCAGAG
>Ga0213870_1000216_pt1 | contig 30331 bp, 39 predicted proteins | sample WICALVC2017_Meta_FD_160119 | JGI IMG/M metagenome (GOLD analysis project Ga0213870, IMG submission 160119) | Freshwater microbial communities from subterranean cave lake in Wind Cave National Park, South Dakota, United States - WICALVC2017 | ecosystem: Environmental > Aquatic > Deep subsurface >... | reverse complement strand
CACCTATTTCACCCACATTTTTAATACAGAATGTTGTAATTCCACAGAATTAACTTTCCCCCTAAATCTTTCCAATATGCCTTCAATTAATGAAAATGAATTATCTAAACTTGGTATCTCTTTTTGTTCAGCAATCCATTTACTTAAAGCTTCAATGCTCGCCTTCTTCAAAGCTCCCTTTGAATAACCATATTTCTTCATGGCCATCTCCCTAAATTTTTCTTCTATTTCTTCAATTTCTAATCTTAAGGACATAATTACATATTTACATATGTACTATATAAAGTTTGCGTCACTACTAAAAAGAAAATTTAGAAAGCCTTTCGAAAAAATCAATTCATAAAAAACATCTTATGTGGACTTATTCCTACAAGAATAATAACTAATGAAGATATAATTAATAAACATGAATAAATTATATATTCCATAATATAAAATACAATTCTTTTTTCTATCACATTGTATAATGAAATTAAATTAATTTTTCTCAAACCTCAACTCACACCACTTAATTTTCCTATTTTCTACTAGTCCTTTAACTTTTTGCTGTTTATCATTCAAAGCACTTTTTCCAGTCTTAACCTCAATAAATTTAATATAATCATCGTCAAAACTGATAAAATCAATAGGATGCCCAATAAAAACAGTATTTTCTTTCATCCCTGGATATTGCTCCATAAAGGGCACAAAACTCTCAAAATGCCTCCCATGCTTTATATTCAAACTCTTATAATTAAATTTCAATTCTATATATTTTCTTCTTAAACGAAAATAAAGATATATAAAAATAATTAAAAAAATAAATAAAACCAAAATAAAATATTCTAAAACCATCCTATTTACAAAACTTCACTAGCCCACAGAACCAATCCTTTAAAGCATTAAATAACGCAGGATTAAAAAAATATATTAAAATAATAACAGCAATAATCCAAATAATCAACCACTTAATGCCCATCATATATTCTTTTCTAACTCATTAATTAATTCTTCTGGCTCTACTTCCTTCACCCTTTGTACCATTAATTCGTTTCTATCAAAATATTCATTCTTATTTATCCTTCCGATAAGTAACATCTGTTTTCCCAAAACATTATCTCTTATTTTATCAAATTCTTCACCATTTTCTCTAATCATCAACAACTCATCTTTCTTAACGCCTAATAAAGATTCAACATGATTCCTAAAAGCAACCGCTCTTATATTGTCTGTTCCATCATCAACGAAAACATTTATCACCGGAACTAACTCCTCTGCTACATTCCCGTGCTCCTTACATTGCATATTCTCATTTATTATTTCAAGTTTTTTTCCGCATTTAGAACATGCTCCATAAAATCTAGGATCAAATACCTGCACAATCGTACCTATTATGCCAACATTGCTATCCCCTGCCTTAAGTTCATTTATTTTTTTTCTTTCAAAATCGTACACTATCTCATCTTTAACAACAATAGACATTCCATCAAGAATAATCTCTAATTCTCCCCTGTTACCCAGATGTATTTCTTTATACCCAGCATTACTTCTCACATAGCCGTTCTTAATTTTCAACAAAATGCCCTCCAAAATCCTCTTATCCTCAATTTCCTTGATATGATTAGAATCCCAAAAAACAGCCCTCACCATTCCTGTCTCATCACCAAGCAAAATACTAGCTACTTTTCCACCTCTCCCGTTTTTATTAAACTGCACTATATCATTTACCTTAACAACCTTACCCAGTATAGTAACATTATTCATCCCGCTTAAAAGCCGATTAATCTTCAACTCTTTATAAACATGTAAAATATTAACCCCAAGTTCATTTGCAACAATATGCGCCGCGCCCTCTTTGCTTATCAAATCACTTAATTGCACAAGTTTTTGTTTAATCATTTGCTTTATCTCATCTTCAGAAATATTTTTCTCCTCTTTTATTCTAGAAATTATCTCTTCATAAGTCAAATTAAACATAAGATGAGAGAAAACCCATTTTATTTAAAAACATTATTATTGTAGAGTCTTCATTTGCCAAATAATGCACCAATTATTCTTATTTTAAATATTATCTTCGGTTGAACATAACCCAAGTCCTTAGTCACTACTTCAAAATTGAGAAATTCATCATCCTCCTTACAGCTTACATTAAAGCCTTCAAAAACATCCTCTTTTTCCTTGCAGTTTTTATCCTTACCCCACCCAGAATACCTTTCATATAATCTCCCATATATTCCTAAATCATAATCTAAAACCACTTTAAAGTCGGGCTTAACTAAATATTTCACCTGTTCTTTCTCTTTAATAATATCTTTTTTAGCAAGTCCCTCAATAATTAACGATTTATCTATATTATAAAATAATTCATAATCAACATCCTTTAATTCGATTTTTTGCAAATATTCCATTAACTCTTGTTTATACGCCTTATCCCAAATAATTTTTAAATTTTCATCCGGATTTTTATCCCAAACACCATTTCCTTCAACGCCACCAATTTCACCCAATTTTGCTAATGCCCTATAACCTGCATACCTAGCCACATTGTCTAAGTTCAATAAATCATGTTCGCCCTCGCTAATTAACCCTAAAGAATTTGATTGCAACTCTCCTAACGCCTTAGTCGGTTGCTCTCTGCCTTCAGTAGCAAATAGCCAAAGTGCATAACCAAATATAAAAAAAGTCAATACTACAAGTGAAGGAATAAAAACAAACCCCCTTTTATCCATACTTACATCCTCCATTATCTAAAACACACCCGACCCAGTTTAAACACCTGCTTTCATCCAATTTAACACAAGCGTCTTTTAATTGTTTCACAAAAAAGCCACGCTCAAATTGATAAAAATTAACTTTTACTTTTCTTTTATCAAAATCTATAAATTCATACCTATTCACTAGTTTTTTACTATCACAATTATTAAAATATCTACCTCCAATTTTTTTATCTTCGATTAGAATCTCAACACAAATATCTTCTCTTAAAAATTCTTTCATCCTATTCCTAATTTCATCTAAATAAACACCTTCAAGATTTTTTGAATAATAATAAAATAAATCCTGAACATTACCTTTACTACTGCTCATTCTGAAAAAATTAACAACAGAAAAACTAAAACCATTATCTAAAATCTCACCCATGATTTCATGTTTCTCTACAACAAATGGCGCCAGGATTGTAAAAATAAATAAAAATATAATTAGCATAAAAAAAAATAAAATAATAAACCAGGGGGCAGCCAACACCGTTCCTATAAACCCGCGCTTATACATTTTTTAAAACCACCTTCATTTCTAATTCTCCTCTTTTAAAAATATCATTATCATTCACAATCACAGGTATATTAAACACCCCACATCTATATTGCTTAAAGGGACAAAACCTGTGCTCTATATCAAAAAACTTTTTATCAATATAATTTTCAATTTTTTTATCTTCATAACTCAATACGATTTTAGAACCGAAATTTTTACTGCTAAAACAACCATCCAAATTACTCTTAAACCTATTCAAATCAACAACCCCGGGATAAACTCGCACATCCTTATAATTAATGCATTCGCTCATATAAACTGCATTAAAAACCACCTGTTCCTCAACCTCATTTACATCAAATTTTTTACTAACAGCCAATGAAATAATAGTAAAAATAGAAAATGCAACAATAATCAAGAAAAAAAGGTGTACTACTAACATCCAAAATTCTCCTCCAATTATAAAGCTAGCCCTTTTGTTCATTTTTTCTTAAAATTAAATTTCCTTCTCTTTCTTCTATCTCAATATCATTATGCAACAAAAATCTATATCCCTTCTCAGAAGTACCATATAGTAAAATAATCTCCCTATCCCCTACTAAATACCTAAAATCTTTATCTTCGAGATAGCTTACTTCAAGTTTACCAGGAGCTGAAGACACCAAACTGCCCTCTAAAGCTAAATCGATAGCCCCATAACTTTGATCAATGGCCTTATTTTTTATTTCAGCCCTAACATTATACAAAAGCACAGAAAATACAAACAACACCATAGCTAATTCAAAAATTCTAATAATGGCCTCTTCTGAAATAAAGCCCCTTTTATTCATACAGACAACAAAATAATTACAAGTTTATAATCCTTATTCTTTTAAAGAAATAAATTACACTGCACTAAACATAACTAAAATCTTATCTCCAATTAATATTTTCTCAAGTCTCATCTTATGCACTCCCCATTCCTCATTACAATCACCATAAATAACTAAAGATTCATATTCTTTATTACCTATAACTCTAAGATTTCCATCATTAAATAAATCCCCATTTTTACCCACAAGATAATCAATGCTATCATAACTAACACAAGGAACAACTGGCTTATTATCTTCATCATCAAAATCACCCAAATTAAAGTCATTAAACAAACATAAACATGATTTCCCTACAGAACATTCCTTTGGCTTCGGAATATAATAGTCACTATCGCTACTATGACAAACAGCTACTGGGCAATTTCTATCACCATTATTATACCCACAATCCCTATTAAAACCAACCAAAATATATGCATCCTGCTTAATATAAAAGGGAATTTCTTTTTCATTTTTTGTCCCTCCAGCTATTTCCACAATCACTTTATCTAATTCGAGAAAACTTGCATAACTTGCCTCATCTATATTTGCAGGCAATAAACCCCACAAATTTCTAGATAATGGAATAAAAATGAATGCTACAACCAAGGCTCCTAACAACAAGCCCATCCAAAATTTTAATGATAACTCAATAGCCATTAAAGAAAATAAAAGTTATAATAATATATAAATCAGTTGGTATTTATGCTAATCCATAGTTAGTTTCAATTTGAGGTTCGGGCTAAATAGTAGTCAAATCAAAGATTTGAAAGAAATAATAAAAAGAGGTTGACGTTTAAAGAATTAGAAATAATTATTTTCTATAACTTGCTAGACTTTCGCATTCTCTTTCTACTTCAAACAAAGCATCGTTTAAAGTTTTCATAGCTATTCCTGGAACTTGATCTAAACTTGTTGGCATTCTAGTATAGGCAAAAGTCCTTTCTAATAACTTATCAAGAGAGGTAATTGATATTTCTTCAGATTCATCTACACTTATTGTTCCTCTCTGATAAAAAGTAAGAAATCTATCAACAACACCATTTTTAATATCTGTTCCTGAAATCCTAACTTTTGTAGAAAATAATCCACACTCTCTCATCATTTGTGGAACTCTTTCTGCTCTACTAAGATATGCATGATAATTGTTTTTTACCATATCGTTTACCATTTTGATTCACCTTATCATAGTTAGCTAGAACCTCTTTATAAACCTTTCAGTTATTCACTACTTTTAAGATACAACGCCAACCTCTAAATACGCCCGAACCTCAAACTCTGATTTTTTGCCTTTAGCATCGTTGCATTAAAATTTAGTTCTCGTTTCACTCGGAGAAACTAACACCGATTTACTTATTTTCGCAACCCTTTGATGTTGATGTCAGTGGCTTCAATCCATCAAGACCGCTACATACTACGCCTATAGGACTTTCCCAGCAATATTTGTCTATAGCATCACTATCACTAGTTACTTTCCCATCTTGATTCAAATCGATGTCGTAAACCTGTTTACAATATCCAGAATTAATTTGCGCCACTCCAGGCAAACTTTGAGCCAAACCGCAATGAGTATTACATTGTTCAATAGCTAAATTTAGATCTGTTCCTGCGGTAGTCCCAAAGAAAATTCCCCTAATAGTCCTACTCAAACTGCTAGTCCCGCCTAAAAAGAATATTGCAACTACTATAAGAACAATAACTACAAGTATTATAACAATCAATGTATTCAATGGTAATTCTGCACCTTTTTTATTCATTATTTCACCTTCTTTTAATAAACCTATAAATTTATCTTTTTTAAACATTTGCTTTTTCAACGAAAGGTTTATATACTATATCATACTATAATTCACTATGGCAACAACAATACAAATCAGTACTAATCTACAGAATGAGCTTATTAAGAAAAAACTCTATGAAAAAGAGACCTATGAAGAAGTAATCTGGGACCTAATAGAAGATACTATGGAGTTAAGTGAAGAAGCAAAAAAAGACATTGAAGAAGCAAGACAAGAAGCAAAAGAAGGTAAGGTACATAGTTGGGAGAGTATAAGGAAGGAACTGAAATTAAATGTATGAAATCCAATTTACTGATAAAGCAAAAAAACAATTTCTTAAACTTCAGAAAAATATCCAAGAAAGAATAGGAGCTTCCTTAGAGAGAATTAAAATACGGCCTCAAGCATATGTAAAAAAACTGATTGGTGATCCTGGTTATTCATTAAGGGCAGGAGATTATCGTTTAATCCTAGACATAGACAGAAATAAATTAGTTATTCTTGTTATTAAACTTGGTCACAGAAAAAACATCTATAGATAAGTATATACTCGACAAACGATATATATAGCAAAATTTCTTTATTTTCTTAATAATTTTTAATAAAAAATCAAGAAGTAATAAAAATGACTGGAATCTCTATACCATTTACATCTGCTCCTATAGAAATAATTATGGTAATTCCGATTATAGCCGCCTTAATTATCCCTTTCTATAAGGTTTCAATCAGTATTATTAAATTGAGTAAATGAAGCACTATACAAGAGGAAATTCTAATCTTTAAACGCCAATACTTACCATTCATTATAGAAGAATACGAAGGTTTAGATAACTAATTTATTAATCACCCCCCTTCGACTTAGAGTCTGTGATCCGTAGATGCGACAGAGAGTCTTTTTCAAAATCCTCCAAAAACAGTATTATAAAGATATTGCTCATCAGATTTTACTAACCCTGCACCTCCGATTATCAATCTTACATTAATAATATCATTGTCTCCTCGTCTATTGCAGTTATTAGATGAGCCTTCCCAAACAACATTAGCATTTGGAAATACTTCATCACAAATCTTAAACATTTTACCACTAAGTCTACTAAATTCTTCACCATCTGTAACAATTCCATCTTCACATAATGCATTACCGGCAGCATCTCTAATAAGAACACCTATTTCTACCCCTTTTGCATTAGCCCCTTTATTTTTCCCCCAACTCCTTGTAATAAAATATTCCTCCTCTTCAATGCAATTAAACTGATCTACACTTTTAGGTGGTTTATCATTACTTCCCTTACCAAATACCTTACTATTTATACCGAAAACCCTAGCATCTTCTGAAGGACTAAAAGTAATAAATTGTGTACTACCAATTTCACTTTTTATTTCAACAAACCCGGCACGAGAATCTACAATCTCAGACTGCCCTTTAATAGGCAATGAAGTCCAATCAAAGTCATCAGTATCTAAATGAATATCTATTCCACCATGAAGTTCGGTTCTGTAACCCAAAGCAGAAAACTCAACATTACGTAAATAAAATTCTTTATCTTTCTCATAAATATTTTTTAACCTTTGTAAAACCAAACCATATGCATCAGGTCTAGATTTGCTATATTTTGTTGCTAAATCTTCATATAAATTATATGCAACCTTCTTTAAATCTCTTCCATAGGACTCATACATCTGTCCTAATCTCATCCAAGCCTTTATTTTTTCATTATCAGAATTTTTAATATAACTAACCAATTTAGAATATGCGCGAGCAGCACCAACATGATCCCCCTTATTAAAATACGTATCACCATCGCACATAATGGCCTCAACAGGGTCTTCCTTATTCTTGCATTCTTCATTTTCAATACTAAGTTTTTCAATTTTGCTAACACATTCAGTTTTTCTCTTTTCTAATTCTTCTTTCTTGTCACTAACTGCTTTTTCATTCTCTCCCAATGCACTCAACCTTGCAAGCACACCCTCTGCACCCTTAATATGACAATCATTAAACAAGGCAAAAAATTCTTTTCTTAATTTTTCCTTCTTTTCTTCATTGCCTTGCTCGATTTTTACCAGTGCCTGCTGTTTTTTATTTTGATCACACGCATTTTTTAATTTTTCAAATGCGGCATCATCAAAATCTCCTTTATATTTTCTATCACCATTGCATATTCCAACATATCTTTCATATTCACCATCAGCAAATATTTTATTCATGCATTCTTCAGGTTTTTCTTGACATAACTTTTCCTTATCGCCAGCTTCTTTCTTAAAGCCAAATAACTTACCAAAATCAAACAACCCGGAAGTACTCTCATTTAAACTTGTCCCTGCTTTTTCAATTACTCCAAAAAGTTTTCTATTCGCAATACCAGGACCTAAAAAATACCATAACAAAATAGCAACAAATATTACAAGCACCACAACAATCCAAATCGCATGCTCAGCCCCTTTTTTATTCATCATTTAAACCAAGCTTCACCATTATTTAAACATTATCCAAACATATTTATTATAATATCTTTCACATCTATAATCTTATAAAAAACAAAAAACGCCAAAAGTATAACAATAACAATAAAAATCAATACAAGTAGTTGATTTAAAGCCATCTCGATCCCTTTTTTATTAAAAACCTTATCTGCCAAATGTAAATACCTCTTTTATTTTCTCAAATATCATACTTCCTTTCTCAGTAAATGCCAAAACAATCAATAACAAAACTAATAGTAAGGCAACAGCGATTAATAATTTTCCCAATTCTTCCATCATTTGACCTTTTTTCATCTTAATTAACTATTTTCGTACATAAAGGAATTTCTTTTTCTTTACCATCAATTACTGCCTTTGCTTTCAAATCCAATTGAATACCATCTGGCACTAAAGCCAAACCACCTATTCCATCACAATCTGGACAATTTTTAAAGGTGTCATATGCAAAACTAGCAACAGTAGCATAGAGACCAATAGTAAAGAAAGTGCCTGCACTTACTAATGCACCAGCAGCTACAGCCGGAATAAAAAATATCGCCAAAGTGCCACCAACAACGGTACCAGCAATAATCCATGACCATCCATAACTTTTCCCTTCTTCTTTATGCAGATTCACTAATATAAGACTATTTGGCAATACCCCAGATTTTTCTAATTCGCTTTCTCTGATTAATGGAACATTTTCTCCATAGAGGTATTCCCAATAAGTTTCATCTTGATTAGGAATCTTTGTATTTCTAAGATAGTTAACAGGAGAATGAATAACCTTATTACTTATACCGTCCTTCATAAATTCAAGCAAATCATCATCAAAAGTAATATAACTGCAGATTAAACATAAAGATTCTTTACCGCTCTCCCAATTACTATCTTTCCAATTCGTGAAAGGATCTATTTTACCGGCACCGACTTTGCTCCAGCACTTAAACATCTCATCAGCAATAATCTTATGTGCCTTATCCTGATTTATTAAACCATCAACAACAACATCACTCCTTCTTATCACTAATTCCTTCCTAGGACATTTCAAAGGCGTAATTGGTTTTCCAATATTCAAAAAAAACTTGGACTGGGCTGCTGCCAAAATACTTGTTCTGCAAATCTCATCCTCGCTTGCGCCTTTAAGAAAACCACTAAAATTCCCGGTAAAAATCCAAATAGCAATAAATGTAACTAACAAAATAATTAAACTAACTAAAACACCATATTTCATATCCCCATTTTTATTTAAAAAAAACATCCAATATCCTTTTACCGCTCACGAACATTATAATTAAAAAAACTATTATTAACAACAACACTATAACTACAGTTAAACTATTAGCGTCCCCTTTCTTCTTCATTTTAAACATTAATCAAATATTTCATCTTCCTTCTCTTAACCACTTCCACCCAAATATAACAACAAATAATGCGGCTATAAAGGCCAATATATTTAAAATAGACTCAACAAAAAATGGACTCAAAGGTAAATAATAAAACAAACTACTTAACTGATAACCTCCCTCGCTCTGCAACCAAAAATAAAACAGTAAATAAAACAAACCTACTGTTGCCCTTAAAGCGTTGCTACCCTTCAAAACAGCAAATAGCCCCACAATAATTAATAAAATAAAAATAAGTCCTATAAACCCACCAAATAACCCTCCTAATGTATCACCTAGTCCACAAACTAAAGAAACTCCAGTTCTTGCTTCCCATCTAACCAACCCTAAAGCTAAAGCAAATGCAACTACAACAGCCAAAACATCACTCTTAGTTCTAGTAGGACTTTTAAACGCCCAATGACCAAAAACAAAAAATACCACAAACAAAACAAAAAATTCAAACCATTCAGCATAAGTATCACACAAATTAGAAATAAACCCACCAAAACCTGTCCCGGTTCCAAAACCAAATCCAGGATACCCATAACCATAATCAAAGAAACGTGTCTGCGCAAAAACAAATGGTAATATACTGATAATTAATAAACCAATCACCACTTTTTTAATTAACATATTTAATATTTCAAGTTGGAAAATATTTAAACCTTTCCCTAAACTCCTGCAGCTTGCGCCACATTCACCACACCACCAGCTAACACGCTAAAAACAAGAATACTCACCAAACTTATTAAAAAATACAAAAAAGTTGCTAAAAACAAGTTTCTAGCCATTACATATCTCTGCGTCACAGTATCAATTCCATTTTCAATTCCATTGCTCAATATACTTAATATTATTACAACCTCAACAACAAAAAGTCCAACAACCACCTGAAATTGATAACCTGGGATAATGTCTCTAATATTTAAAATTGAAATAATTCCTCGTAACCCGCCAACAGCAGCAAACTCGGCACCATTCCCTGTTTGCTCAAATTCACTAAGAAGCCCAGCCAAGCTATTTATTATACCAACCATCATACTTGTAACACCTACAACGATTCCAGCTATCATGGGTGTTAAAAAAGTAATCTGTCCCTTCATACTGCTTAAAATATCAGCTAGCAGATCCTTTAATCTTTCAGATATAGCCCTTACCCTATTCACATAATCTGAAATCGTAATTAAACTTTTTGCAACAACCATAGGTCCCTTTCTAGCACTTTCAATCAAAACCTTCATACTACTCCTTATTAAATTACTAGGAAACATTATCAATGCCCCCCTATTTGAATTAAAAATCGCTTCTTTTACACTCATTCCAAGTTTTCTTATATTTGTATCAACTATTCTTAAAAAATCACCACTTGGAGTACCTTGCATATGCTGAGTAACATTACTTATAGCATACTCTACTGGTAACCCATCACCAACCCTATTGCCAAGTTGAAAAATCGCACCAGAAAATTCCTTCTCCATGTCTATCGTTCTTCTCCTAATTTTTATCAGCTGTTTAGACCAGACATAATAATATACCCCAACACCCAAAGCTATTCCTAAAGGAATAAACAAACTCAAGATCATACTCCACATTCCATAAGGGCCTACACAAACATTTTCACATTTATAATCTAAAAACCTGCTTTCCATAAGTGTGCCTTCAAATAAAACCAAATCAAATTCTTCAGAACTTGTATAAAATAAAGCCAAAGGTATTAATCCAACAACTAATAAAATAATTCCAACAAGAAATGCAGGAACTAATGGATCAATCTTCAAATTTCCTATCTTTATCTTCGTATATTCCTCAAATTCAGGATACTCCTGTAAAATATCCTCTGCACCATACCCTGTAGGCCTTTTCTCCAACAATCCTATTCCATAAATATAAACAAATGCTGGCAAAATTATATTATAAAGAATAGCAAGATGCCACCATTTAACAAGCCCTTCCAAAAATCCACTCATCAAAGGAAAAATAACTAACCCCAAAACCGGCAATATAACCCCCAACATATAAACCATAGTAATTGGATTTATCAAATCCTGCGCATAATGCAACATTTTTTCATAGGTACCATTTAAAATAACCTCAAGTGCCTTTTCAAGTTGGTTTATCCTTCTTGTTTCATCTGGTTCATACAAGCTTCCTTCAATCAAATGCATGCTTTCAACAAACTCAAGGCTATAATCTCGCCAATAAAGCAAATAATTATCCAAGCTCTCTTTAATTGTAACAAATTTTCCAGTTTCTACATCCCATAAAATCTTACGCAAATCTAAAGCCAACGGAATACCAACATGTTCGCCTGCAAATTTTATTGCATGCTCAAGATTGCTAGTATGTCTCATATACATAACCATATACAAGACACACAACACCATCTGATTCGTTACCCTTAGCCTCCATCTAGAGGCAATTCTTAAAGGATATTTACTTAAAGGATTAATAAGCACAGCACCAATCAAAACTATCGACAAAGGTAAAAAAAACACACTCAAACCCACATTTTTAAATCCATCACCAGTAGCAAAAAAACCGAAGTTTTCTCCAGAAAAAAAATACATCCCAATGCCTAAAAATACACTAAAAAGAACAATGAAAAAAACTACTATTGCAGCAAAACTAGCAGCACCTCCTACACCAATATCTAAATGTGAAACATCTATAGCATTCTGAATTTTTTCCCTATCTTTTTCCCTAGGTTTTACTTTTAAAATGTTTTCAGCAACCCTACATAATTTCTCATATCTAGAAACATAAACTTCTAAATTTTCTTTACGAAAAATCTCATATTCTTTAGAAAAAGTGTCTCCGGGAAAATATTCAAATTTCTCAAGCTCGATATTTTCTCCAAGTCTTTTTTGCGCTCTCTCAAGTATAGCTCTAATTTCTTCTCCGCTTATCTTATTCATTCAACCAAACCTTCTTTTTTTAATTTCTCTTATAATCCAATTATCCCAATCAAAAAATATTCTCTTGTTGTCTAAATATCCTATCTCATTCCTTATCTTATCAGAAATTCTATGAAATTCATCATTAGAATTTATAACAAACGGTGCTTCAAGTAAATCCAACATCTTAGTTTTATTTGCATAATTTACAAGCTTTTCTTTAATTTTAGCCCTTAGCAATATATTTTCCCATATTACATCCCAATTCCCGCTAAACTCTCTTACATTTCCTGCAATCATTTTTATGGTTTCGCTTTCTCCATTTATCAACTCGGCTGTTGGCTCCAATAAGTCTTTCTTAACATTATAAGTCATCAGATCAACAAACCCCTGCTCTTTTAATGGATCATTTTCCCAATGTTTTCTTACCTCAGTAATACTTCTTACCCTTCTAAAACTATGTAAACCATCTGCGCTCTTTACAGGATTTGCAATAATTATTATATCGGTCGCCTTAAAACTAGTTCTTTGAACGCCCAGGTCATTAACCACCCTATCAAACACACCATAAGCGCTATCACCATGTATAGTCCCAGCAACGACATTAGCTAATGCCCCTATTCGCATTGCCTCATAAAGTGCCTTTGCTTCTGTATTATGCAACAGTATACCACCAACACCACCTATAAAATTTTGCATTGGCTCAACAGATAAATCATAAACCTGCTCCCCTTCCTCCAAATTGATCTCCTCTATTTCTTTTACTTCATCTAAGTAAAATTCACCATCAGCATAAGTTTTAATTAAATAATTGGCCTTTGTTTTTTCATCCATAGTTATTTTTTTAAGATACTTTTTATTACAAGAATTAAATCTCCTCAAGTGCCTATATTTTCTTATTAATTTCAAATACTTTTCAAGTTCCTTTGCATCATAACTAACAGTATTTAAGTTAGAATGATCAAACCATTTCTTAAACATTTTTGGTTTATATTTAATAAAATCTACATTATCCAAAAACTTTTGAACAAAATCTCTATTTTTAAATTCTACAACATATATAGTACTATTCGATAAACCATTTCTTTTTTTTCTTAATAATCTGGCTACAATACCAACGTGCAACAATAGATACATTAGATCATCTGCAAGCTCAAATGAAGTTGTAAAATATCTAATTGCATTACCACTAGAGTTTAAAGATGTAAAACTACCATCACCAGCATATAATCCGCTTAAAAAAGAATATATTTTAGATTCTGATAAACCAAATATAAGCGATGGAATTTTTTTTATCTTACTAGTTCTACCACAATTTAATTTCTTAATTAACTTAACTAATGGAGAATTACTAATGATTATCTGCGTAGAATATCCTAAACATTTTGTTTTCCTTATATAGGGTTTAGTATTAAACAACTTTTCACATAAAGATACAACATCCGATATTATATTTTCATTATCGTTTGAAATACTAATCACGCTTTTAGAATAATACCCTTCAGAAATAAAGTAACCTAAAAACCTACAAAAATCTTCATTTACAGGAAATAAAGCCCTTAAAGTATTGCTTGTACCATTTTTAATCCTCAGAGTATCCAAATTGGGTTCAATAGAAACAAATGACATTAAATTATTAAAAGATTTGATAGGAATATTAGTTTTCTGAGTTTTTCTGTAATAATTATAAATATCTCCACTCTCTATACCACATAATTCAGTTGCCTTTTTCCAACCGATCTTTGAAATAACATTTTTTATAGAGTCTTCAAAATTTATTACTCTTGCATCTTCAACTATATCCAAAAGGTTCAAATAACTAATATCATTATAACCACAAGGCAGCCTAGCGGGTAAAACAATTTTGCTTTTAATTTTTAAATGTCTACATTCTATCGGATATATCATAAAATTATGAGATGTAAACAAACTATGATCAGGAGTAACTGTAATCTCTCTACCCGTTCTAGTTTTAACCCTTAACAATATTTTTCTTTTAGGATGTTTAACAAATCCGGTAAGTTTTGATAAGTTAATCTTTAAATCTAAACCTAAAGTAGGAACATATAAATTTTTTATATCTTTGTTTTCTAATTCTGCAATAGGAATTCTTTTCACTTTACCGTTATCCACAATAACAACTTTTTCACTTCCTCTAATAGAACTCCTTACCTCTCCGACAATTAAACTACTATCCCCTAATCTTAAACTAGTTCTTATACCCTCATCAGCTGCAACCTCTGTTCCTCCAGTAGTTAATGCTGATCTTACTTTCATATTTTGAATATTATAACCTAATTTTCTCAAAGCATTGCTCGGTAGCTCGATCGTGTCCTCTACACAAATTATTCTATATTTCCTCATTATCTCAACCATCATACTCCCTAATAAACTAGTTTTTCCAGAACTTCTTGTGCCTGCCACGAGCAATGTTCTTGCGCCGTCTATCAAAAAACTTATCAATCCAGCACCCAATGGGTTTATCATTTTATTATTAATAAACAAAGGCAATGTCCACGGTTTTTCTCTATGTCTTCTTAAAGAAAAAGCAAGACCATAAGGATTTAATGGATTTGTTATAACCGCAACCCTTGCTCTAGCACCAGGAATTTCAAGTTCAGTATCCAATATCGGATTTGCCTCATCCAAAGGTCGGGCACTTAGCAATCTAAATTTAGTTGCCCATCCCTCTGAATCTTCAACACTAGGTATTATATTAGTAACACATTCGCCATATTGTGCATGTACAATATACACAGGACTTTGTCCAACAGGAGAATTAACAGTTATATCTTGCACCCTCGGGTCTTGTAATAAAATCTCTATCATGCCAAACCCTATTGTATATCTCACTAGAATCTTAGCAAGCCTCCTGATCTTCCTCAAATCAAAATCATATCCTTTATGCTCAGCTAATTCTAATAACAAATCTCTTCCTATATTAAAAAAAGTTCGTCTCATTCTTTCTGGCTCAAGAAACTCTTCTTCTCTAGGCCTATGCTCAGCTAACACAGTCCTTGCCAAATCTATAAGATCATATTCATCCTCGCTAACTTTCAATTCAGATGGCACAACATGGTACATAAATTTAATATCATCTTTCAATTTTAAAATAGAAATTGTATTATCGAAAACCGAGTAACCATCAACAAACTCAGCATCAAGCGGTATTGCACCCATTAACTGAGTATACATAAAGTCAGGACTCACAACCGGCCTAAATAATTCTGCATAAAGTACTCTGTCACCAATCCTATGCCCGGCAAGTCTATTTTTTACACTTTTAATTAATTGTGTTTTTTCCAAATTTTCTTTAATGTACTCCAAAACATCAACATACCTCTTTTCATCCTCGATTCTTTCATCTCCCTTCATTGCTTCAATTCTTATATTAGCCTCTCTTATTATTCTAACCAACTCAACATATGCACCTATGGGGTCGCTTCTTAATAAATTGTAAATCACATACTGAATTGTTGCATATTTACTAGCCACATCACCACCATAACCAAGCTGAGACAAACTAAGCAATTTTTTTTGTTTAGTCAAATCCCTATAAAGCCTAGAAATTTCTACTAACATCCTAGTTTGTTCTCGAGAATAATTAAAATTTCTTTTCTGATTTAAAATAATCCTGCTTATAGATGGAACTTCTACCAAATAATCTACTATTCTTAACATAACCAACGGGTTACCCTCTATATTAGGAGAATATAACCACCTATTAGCGTCAACCTTCAATACTTCTTCTCCTCCTTCCCTAATGATCTCAAAATCCCCTACTTTTTTAGAAACAACCATTTTACCCCTTGTAGATACTCACGTAAATTTTAACAACAATATTAAATATAACCTCTCTTATTAAATAATTTTCTATAAAATGGTAGAAGCCACCTATCAAGACCCTAACCAAGTACTATCGGAAATAATCAACAGACTACGTTCCCTCGAAAGCAAATACAACCTCATTGGAGAAAGATTACTTGTAGTAAACCAAAATATGATATCTCAATTTAAAAAGAATTCCACAGAGTCAAAAGCAGTAAATGACGACATAAAAGAACTAAGAAATGAATTATTCAAAATAAAAGAAGTAATTAAAGATATCTCAAAAGAATTACAATTTTTTGCAACAAAAGAAAATATTAAAGCATTAGAAAAGTATATTAATCTATGGGACCCTATGAAATTCATTACCGAAGAAGATTTAAACAAAATGCTTGGGGAAAGGGGCATAAAAAAGAAAAATGCCAGAAGAAAATAAAGATACAACAATAGAGGCAATGGAAGAAGAAACTCCTATACCTTCTCCTTACAAAAGCAAATATAACTATGAAGAAGAACCAATAGAAGATCAAAATCTGCAACCCTCAATTTTATATTCTCAGCCAACAACATCGCAGCAACCCACGCAACAATCATCTATGCAACAACAACCACTTCAAGTAAACTATGTCCCAACAGCAATAGATGAAATAGAAGAGTTAGTTGAATCAATAGTAGAAGAAAAATGGCGTTCATTGATGGAAAGTTTTGGTGACATTGGTTTGTGGAAAGAAAGAGTAAGACTAGATCTTATGTCTGTGAAACAAGAAGTAATAAGACTCCAAAACAGATTCGAGAACTTACAAAAAGCAGTATTGGGCAGGATACAAACATATGACAAAAACATAATGGATGTCGGATCAGAAATAAAAGCCCTAGAACAAGTCTTCCAAAAAATCTTAAACCCGTTAACTACAAACATCAAAGAACTATCACGCATCACTGAAGAACTAAAAAAGAAGAAATAACTACTTTTTAAACCCAACAGTTCTCACTAAAAAAGAAGCTACCACAAGTATAAATAAAACACCCAACATCTTAGGATTAAAAATCGTTCTTCTAATCTCTGCTCCGAGTCCAGTTTCACTAGCCGTTGGATATCCTACTAGTTCTGGAAAAATAGATCCAATGCCAAATATAAATAATACTATAACAATAACAATTATCGTAACAGTAACAGCCGGGGTCGCTTTTACATAGCTCGTAATATCCTCTTGCTTTATACCCAAAAACATAATACCCATAAGAACCACAATTAGAACAATAAAAAACAAAACCACCATCGGCACAACTAGAGTCAATAAATCCCTTAAGTTTGCAACCAAAACAAAAAGCAATGCCAAGATAAATGCAACTAATGCATGTATATTACTCTTATCCCCAAATATAGTAAACTTCTCAAATACAGCATACAAAATAAGATAAACAAAAACCAATACAAAAAGTGGGGTCAAAAAAGATAAAAGCCCAATATCTAATATGCTTGCCATATTACTTCTTGGTGAAAATCGCCTTACCGAATTCTTCTAATCTATCACCCGCTCCTCTTCTTTCCTCTCTTGTCACAAAGAAAATAATAACAACTAATATTGCCAAAAAAATTAAAATTCCCTGTGTCTCTGAACTAAGCCCAGCAAAAATATTAGGAATCCCGAAGCTAGACCAATAACTTGCACCCAAAATCCATAGCACAACAATAACTGCCAATACGGCAGCCAATCCTTTTACTCCTTGAGACCACTCATACGAGCCAACAAAAATACCTATAACCAGCAAGATCATTAATATAACTACAATTAGCAAGGATATATTAGGCAAAAAATTATTAATAGTTTTAATAATAGTCTGATTTCTTATTAAAAAAAACCCGAAAACAAGTGAAATAACAGTATCAATATTTTTCTTCCCTCCTAATATTTTTGTACTCTGAAGCACAGCAAATACAATAGTAAATATCAAAACAAAGGGCAATACTATATTAAATAAAGACTCATTTCTTACTAAAAAACTAAAATCAATAGCCATTATTCACCACCACCTTTTTTTCCATAGCCACCATAACCAACAAACCATACAACAAATAATATTATTCCTAAAAATATAAATGATGAAACCACAGGTCCAGATCCCAAATCCTTTTGTATATAATCCCAAAACACTTCAAGCCACGTATCTCCGCTTTTAGTTTTAATAAAATTACCAAAGATCAACAAAACGCTAACAAACAAAACCACAGTTAAAAATACTCTCCATGCCTTATTTTCAGCAAACTTAAACTCCCCCTCTCCATGAAACGATCCAACTAATAAAAGAAAACTCAATATTACTATTAAAACTAACGTTATTACAGGGATAGCATCCCTCAAAACTTCTACTATATTTGTTGCCGCTATAACAAACAAGCCTATAGCAAACGCCACTAAAGCGTTCAAATTCCTCTTAGGTTTTTTTTCCTCTTCACCCAATATCCTGGTTTTTTCTAATACAGCAAAAACTAATGTAAATACCAGAATAAACGGCAAAACAATATCAAAAAAGCCAAAAGACTTTAAAAACTCGATTGACACCTCTAATGGCGAAGCCATAACAAAAAATCAATCAAATTACTATTTAAATGTTACGTAGCAAAATAGAATTAAAAAACTATTGTTCCTTATCCTCATAATTAGGGATTGCTGATTTAGAAATAATCATAATATTCCCTACAGCCTTCACCAATTGATGTGGCACAATAACCCCCTTCACTCCACCAAGAATCTGATGCAAAGATGAATTTTTAGTTGCTCTTATCCTCCACCCAAATATCTTTGTGAGTGTTACAAGGCATTCCTCAACATCTCCAAAATAATCACCATGCTCAGTGAAAACCTTCATATCATATATATCACTAACCTTCCTCATGTTTAAAACCATAAAATCACCAACTATAAGAATCTTTTTATAAGTATTTAAACTTTACTGCATTAAAATGGTTAAATACAAAAATATAACAATAATCGCAACATCCCATATAGCTAAAGAAAGTATAGATCAAGTAAAAAATGAAATTAAAAAAATAAAGCCAGATATCATAGCCATAGAACTAGACCATACTAGACTAAAGGCCTTATTATCCAAAAAAAAGAAGATAACATCATCTATTTATAAACTGGGTTTCAGAGGCTTTATTTTTAATTTAATTGGGGCTTCTATAGAAAAACACCTAAGTAAGCATACAGGAATCTTACCTGGTTCTGAAATGAAAACTGCAATAAAATTAGCCCAAAAATATAACATTAAACTTGCACTCATAGATCAGCCAATAAACATAACCATAAATAATCTAGTATCTCAAATAACACCAATAGAAAAATTAAGATTCATTAAAGAATTTTTTCATGCATTAATATTAAAAAAAAGCAGACTAGATTTTGATCTAAATTCAGTGCCATCCAAAAAAACCATTGAAAAAATCATAAAAGAAACAATGAAAAAATACCCCACACTATTCAAAGTATTAATAAAAGAGAGAGATATTCACATGGGCAAAGCTTTATATAAATTAATGCTTTCATTCCCTGATAAAAAAATACTTGCTATAGTAGGTGCAGGGCATGAAATGGGCATCTTGGGTGAATTAAAATCGAAAAAGAATTAAAAGTTCTTTTACTTGCATCCATTGTATTAGGCCTAGTCTTTGGTTTTGATGATTCCAGACCAGATTTCAACTTACTACATTATCTAACAAACCTATTAAAATTTATAATAATATCTTTTCTAATTCTCTTAATTTATTATAGAATACAAAAATTTTTTGCGCATAGACTAGGAGCCACAATAAAAATCAGTTTATGGCAAGCAAAAAATTTTAAGATGCCATTCAAAAGAAAAAGAATTCAATTCCCGCTATGGCTTATTATTCCATTAATAATATCCTTTCTCTCAAAAGGACAAATATATTTTGCTACAGTCTTATCCACAGACTTAATAACAAACCCAATGCATCGTCTTGGAAGAAAATATACTCGTCTCACTTTATTTGAAAAAGCAAAAATTCTTGTCTCGGCACCAATTATTCTTATTTTAATAGCGCTACTCTTTAGTCCTATTTCATTTTTAAAAGACATTGTCACCGTAAGCTTAATGATTTCAATTTTTTCTATGTTTCCTTTTCCAGGATTAGCAGGATCAGAAATATTTTTTGGTTCTAAACCTATCTATATTTTTAGCATAGTGTTCATTCTAGCTATAGCATTATTATTAAAAATACTCTCACCTACCATCACTTTAACCATTGCCGTCATATGTGGATTTACTGCATTATTCACATATCTATACAGATTCTACAAAAAAAGACAATAAGTGGGCCCGCTGAGATTTGAACTCAGGACTTCGAGGATTACTCTCTCTCGATTTCAAACCTGGTTATCAGTTTCACTTTTCTTTTCCAAGGCTTTCTCCCTAAGAAAAGCTTTCGAGTGCTCTAATCAGGCTGAGCCACGGGCCCACATGAAAATATGTAATCCTAAACATTTTATAAAAGTTACTAAGTTAAAAATTTTATATTTCTCAGTGATTCCAAAAATTTATATATGATTATAAAATCACAAAATTATGGCAGAAAAATCTAAGGAAAAATGGATAAAAAAAATAGAAGAAACCCTTATTCAAGTTGGATTAAGGATTGCTAAAAGAGAAGAGGGTGCCCTTTTCGTAGTAGGTAATATTGAATACAAACCTTTAATCCAGCAATCTATCCCATCATTTAAAGCTATCAAAAACCCAAAACTTCTAGAATCGCTTGCACTAATAGATGGTGCTGTAATCATTGATAAACATGGAATGGTAAAGGCTTATGGCGCCATGATCAAAAGCACAAAAACATTCAAAAATTTTGGCACCCGTCATAGTGCGGCATTAAGTGCTGCAAAAAATGATAACTTAGTTGTATTGGTCTCAGAAGAAGACAGGAAAGTAAAAATTCTCAAAAATGGGAAGATGATTATGCAAATAGATGCCCTCCAAAAAAATGTTGAAAAGTCAGTTCCGAAGGCAGTAGACATTCTAGAACTAGTAGGCGCAGGCGCAATAGGAACAATAGGAACAGGTCTACTAGTCCCATCATTTGGTATTGCGCTTCTTCCAGGAATTATAGTCTTCGGCTCAGCATACTACCTAGGCAAAATATTCACAAAATATTTTTGGAAATAATCTTTAATCTTAATTCTATAAATAATAATTAAAAAACATTGTAAAAAGAGCCTCAGCAAAAATCACGCTTCCCGTTTCTAATCTCGGGAGGGACTCGAACCTTCTTACAGTGCCATTTAAAGCATGACCGCACGGTCCCTGCAACAGGTTAACAGCCTCACACTAAGAAGTCGTGTGCTCTACCTATTGCTCCCTTAACGGACTGAGCTTACTCGATGGTAAACTACCGAGGCTCAATTACTGAGGCCTAAAGTAGAGCACTAGAAAACAATTTAAAAACATTTCTAATCAAAAACGCATATCGATGCCTAGTTTTTACCTAAAATAGAATAAACTTTAATTTAGGTAACTAATTTTTTATTTACATTAAGCAAATAATATGCAAGTTTCTCATTCGCTCTTTTAATATCCTTAACAACAAAATCCATGCTAGGGCAACTATTCACTTCAATTAGATACCACTTCCCATGAGAGTCCTTCATTAAATCAATACCGCACCACTCTAACCCAAATACCCGCGCAGTTTTTCTACATAGATCAGCAATTTTTTTATCTGGTTTAAATAACCTATATTTTTCATTTTTCCAGAAAAGTTTGCCTTCTTTCCACGTTTTTCCATATTTAACTACAGACTGAACAATTTTTCCACCCACGAGGGTTACCCTATAACTTATCTTACCATGTGGAATATAGTGCTGTGCAATTATAGGCATGGTTCCTATCTTCTTTCTTAAACTACTAATAACTTTTCTTGCTTCTTCGTAATTCATAGCGCGTTTTACAGCCCTGCCAGTATCTGAAAAAGCGCCCTTAAAAACCATAGGTCCAGTGATCAAAATCTTTTCAAGTTTTCCAAGAGAAATATTTCTCGGAATATAATAAGTTTTGGGGGTCGGCAATTTGTTTTTTATGCATGTTTGATAGAATAGCCATTTATCTTCTCTGTAATAAAAAGATTTTGAAGAGTCTATAACTTTCTTCCCTAGACTCTCAAAAGTTTTAACTATCTCAAGCGAATCGTATGTATTAGGCATATCAAATGCCGTATTCAAAACAATCATTGTCTTCTCAGCCCTTTTTTTAAGCAACCCATAGTCAACATCCTTTTGAATTGGGAATAGAACGAGATTAAATTTTTTTTCAAGTATTGGAAAAAGACTTTTTTCAGTAGCATTACCTCTTGGTGTACATATAACGCCAATAAATGGCTTATTCATTTATCTTCGCACCAAACCAAGATTTACTTAATTATATAGTTTTTCATGATTAAACACCTTCTTCATTAAAAATGCGATTAAATTCATTAACAAATTTTTCAGCTGTTTCTTTGTCATGCATAACTAAAATATTCTCATCATTATTCTCATTTCCTGATTTAGTAGGATTATAGCTACCAAATATAACAACATCATCAACAATAAACACCTTATGATGCATAATCGCAGTGCTATTATCTAAACGCACATCCATTCCTATATCCTTAAATCTATGATATTCAGAATATTTACTACCAACCTGACGCTTATCAAAAACACCCTTAACATCTATCCCATAATAATAATTCTTCAAAAGCTCTTCACCTATCTCATCAGAAGTAAAAGAATAAGTCATAAAATAAATCATTCTTCTGCCTTCCTTCAATAAATTTAAAACATGTTCCTCACATTTATCTTCAGGACAGAAATAATTTTCAACCAAAAAGCCATTAAACAAAATTTTAGGATTTATAACTTTACTACCTTTACCATAAATACCTCCCCACATTTCATTAAATTCATCTAAATAATTACCTGCTAAAGTTTTACTTTCAATAATTATCAAATTATTATTATTTCTATTGGCATCATTTTTTGTGGGGTTCATGCTTCCAGTAATAACCTTAGAATTATCCAAAATACAAAACTTATTATGCATATAGCTCCTTCTTTTATCTGATCTTACAAAATTTATTCTAACATTATCCAGATTGCTATTATCTAAAATCAATCTATAATCTTTCTTTTGTATTAAATCAATCAAATTAGCTAAGTCCAAATCAAAAAAAGCACAGTCTACATTTTCAGATTTTCTAATTTCGCTCAATAATACGTCTTCGCAACCATCTTGCGGGCAAAAATAAATATTAATATCACCAAAATCCTGTGGAATAATATTATCTTCATTAACCTCTTTTACAACTTTTCCACTAATTAAACTATTGACATTTCCTCTGATCAAAAAGGCAATTACAATTAAAACTAAAAATATTAAAAGTAACTTTTTCATGAACCTATCAAAAGTCATAGAATATAAAAGGTTATGGCAAGTACAGACTTAATCTAAGAATTCTTTCTTCCTGATTTTTTCTGGTAAATAGGTATCTGATATGAAACTAATCCCTCTAGCAGTCAATGCTTGAATTTCAACTTTCCCATTGAATTCCTTCATCATTTTAAGTTGTCTTTGCCAATCTTTATTATCTTTAAACCATTCATATTCAGAAACTTGTTTTATTCTTGCCAAATCTTGATCATTTAATTTAATTAAATGCTTCTTTAAGCCATATTTTAATACATCATCTGCAGTAATACCCAAAAATTTAACCCCGGGGATAGTTAATCTTTCTGAAGCATGGGCAAGGGCAATTGAACCATAGCGTATAACTGAATAAATGTAGAGTCCCCAGCAATCAAAATCAGTCAACACATAAATAGGCAACTTCTTCTCTTCGGATAGTCTTTGCAACAATCTTCTAATGCCCCGGGTAGTCTGGCCCTGTGAAGTAACCAATAAAGCATTATTCTTTAACCAAAACTTGTCTTCTACCAATCTTTCAAATGTACTTGCTTTCTCCATATAAAGCACGTATTTTGCGTTTACTTTCTTGAAAGTCAATTCATCGGTAATAGAAGGAATAGAATATCCTCCTCTTCCCAATTTTGAACATTCTATCGTATCTCCACTATCAACTAGAATAACATTTCCGACCATACTACCCATTTTATTCGCAGAAACATGCAGCTGCTCCCTAGATAAACCTGTAATTACTTCTAAATCTTCCAAAGCATGGTCGCTTTCAGATTGCTCATCTACCACATTCACATTAGTACCAGGAATAGTTCTCTTAGTCATATAGAAAACTCCCCTCAAATGCTCATGTTTCCCACTATCCAATAATTCCTTCTTAATCACACTAGCAACTTCAACAGTCTGTAAAAACTTCTTAGCATGCGCAACATTAAAAAATGTCCTCGAGCCTTTCTTATCTCCCAATTTCAATGTTCCAGTTTTCTTATCAAAAACAATATTACTTAAATTTCTTAAAGCAAACTCTATCTCAGGATTTTTTCCTTTATCAATCTGTTTAACTATGTCCCTTCCGAATTCTTGGAGTTCTTTTTTTGTATCAGATTTTTCTTTCTTTGCCATCTTAAACCAAAGTTGCTTGTTTCTCCTTTTCCAACTTTTTTGAATCCTCTTTTTTTATGTCTGTTTTATCTCCATCAGGTATATCCTGTAAAATCTCCTTCAAACTTTTCTTTAATATTTTTTTTAACTGCTCTTCTATTTTATTTTTCTTCTCTCCGCTCAAAACAGATAAACTAGAGGCCACTTCTGGAATGTATCTCTCAAATAAACTTGCTCTTTCTTTTTGCTCCTTAGCCCTCACTGTTTTCCTGATATAACCCCCTAATCGTCTTCCAATATCCTGCAAAGCCAATTTAATTTGTTTAATAATCTCAGGATAATGCGCTATAGCTTCTTTAGCTTCACTAGTAAACGGAACCCAAACTGAAGCAATATGAACCATTAACAAAACAGCACCCTCAGGTAAAGCACCCTTGCTCTGGCTTAATCCATAATTCCTCCATGAAATATTAATTATGCTTTTAGTAATCGCGCAAGCACTTTGCTGATATTGCAATGGAACCTTATTTGCTAATCTTATCATCCTAATTAACTCATCTCCAGATAATTCTCCCCCAAAAATTAATCCAACTTCAACCTGAAAAGGAAAACCTCTGTACACACTAGGCCTTCTCGTAATTGCAGTATAAAAATCTCCTTTAATCTCTTTCTTTAACCCTTCAATAATCGCCTTTTCACCAATAGGACTTAAACAATCTAAAGATGGTGAGCTAATCTTTGTTTCCTTTATTGCTTTGATTAATCTCTCGGTTTCGTCATGAGTCACCAACTTAGGTTTTATATCGGGCTTAATATTAGCTTTTTGACAAATATCTTTAGCTAATTTACTAGAAACTCTTGAAAACTCATTTGATAAAAAACCACTCAATGTTTTAGCTTTGCTTAATGCTAACATTCTCATCAAAACACCAATCTCAACACCATAAGGATGTGGTTTTATTTTCTTTGACTCTTTAGGTAGTTTTTCAACAGCCCTCTTAAAAACTATTTTTTCTTTTAATGGATTTATATAAATAATCTCAACATGGGGATTTGCAATCGCAACTTGTTTTAAATATTCATCTACACTTTGTTTTCCCTTCTGATATTTTCCTTCCAACTCAATCTCAACTTTAGTACCATGGTCTTGTCTGAAATCAACAATCTGATCTTTAACAATTACTGGTTCGTTTTTATTAATATCGATTTTTAACTCATAATAATGTGCTGGTTTATTTTTTCCAATTTTTGAAATAATTTTTGCAGCCTTTCCTGTAGTTAACTGGCCATATAAAACGCTGGCAGAAACCCCTATTCCCTGAATTCCTCTACTTTGTTTATTTACTCCAAACTTACTTCCATACAATAGTTTAGCAAAAACATAAGGAATCTGCTCCTTGACAACTCCAGGACCATTATCCACAACAATTACATCAAATCTTGTTTCACTTAATTGTTTTATTTCAACATTTACCTCAGGTAAGATTCTCATTTCTTCTGTAGCATCTAAACTATTATCAACCAACTCACGCACAGTTGTACCAAGAGCCCTAATTGGATTATCAAAACCAAGTAAATGTCTATTTTTTTCAAAGAACTCAGAAACAGATATCTCTCTTTGTAGTTCTGCTAATTCTTCTGCTTTTGTTTTCATATTTAATCAGATCTTTAAATAATATTTATAAAATTTATTATAAAGGTAATCACACCCTATACCTTTCATACATACCTAAAAGAATTATTCTTTTCACTTTAAAAAATCAAACCCTACTCCTTAATCTCTTCATTTCTCTTTCCAAATAACCATAAACATTCCCATGCGGGCTACCCTGTAATAATTTCTCAACACCCCTAAAAGCAACCATCAACCTATCATGCTCTCCAATAAGCGAAACAGTATTTCCATAAATACATATATCGCATCCAGTCAATCTTTCCATAACCCGTCTAGCTTTCCCCCTTGTTCCTATCAATCTAGCCTTAATTCTAATACATTTTTTCTTATTCCCACCACAAAATCGCTTAATATCAATAACCTCAAGACCATATCTTTCACGTACAAGAGTTAATGCAACCTCTGGATTAAATCCTCTACCTATAGCTTTTATTACTTTCTCACAAATATATTCCCCAAACCCATCACCATAAATTTCAACATCGCCATCACTACCAATCTTAACCTTTGTTCCAGTTCTTCTTTCTATATCCCTCTTAACATCCCCTTTTTTACCTACTAAACACCCAACCCTTGCTTTGGATATTTTTAATTCATGCATTTTAAAAATAAGAATAACCTACAAATAAACCTAAAACTCATCTTCTAATTGTTTTAAATAACCATTCTTTTTTAGCCAATTAATTTGTGTTGTCTTATACTTAAATATAACATCCCCTTTCTCATCACCACCAAGTTCCCATGGTTCTATTAAAAGCACATCCCCTTCCCTAACCCATAGTCTTCTTTTTAATCTCCCAGGAACCCTGCATATCCTAGTTTTTCCATCTAAACATCTTACTCTCATCCTGCTCGCACCCAACCGCTGATCTAATATACCTATAGTTTCCTTTCCTCTCGGTAATCTAATCCTACGTATTTCTAATTCTTCTTGTTCTTCTTCACTTAATTCTCTTCCGCCTTTATCCCTAACTACATATTTTTTCACTTCCATAAAATAAACATTAAAAAATAAATATATAAACCTTATTGTTCATTTCATTCGTAGAATATAACCATTGTTAGTTTCAATTTGAGAGCCCTCGCAAGAAAGGGGCGTCTCGCTAAAAGAAAAAAAAGAAGAGGTTTATTTTCCTCTTACGAATTTGCATACCCTTTTAAACAAATTATCTTGTTCTTCTTCAACAACTAGATTTCCTTCAGTTCCTGCAATATAATCAAATTCTCCGCTATATTCCCGCTCTTCATTATAACTAACTCTTAACCTTGCAGTCACCATTTCTCTAGGGATAGAAATACCATCTTTAAAAGAACCAAAAACTCCAAAACTTGTTCTATCTGCAACTTTCTTAGAGTCAAATCTCTGTGCAATTTTCTCAAGGACACAATAATGATATACAGTTTGAGAATATCCTTCGTTAAAAAACATTCCACATCTACTGCCTATATCTAAGTTGTACATAACCCCTGTTTTTGGATCTTCAACAAAAACTGGTTGATATTCTCTTAATTCTTCTGTTGGCGTCAAAGTTGCTCCTTTTCTTGTTCTAACAACCTCTTCGTCTTCAGTATCTTTTTCAACAAACCTTTTATTAACTTCAATCTGATACGCTCTTAATTCGCCTTTTTTAACCATTTGTTGAAAGAATAGTCTCATTTGATAACTACTTTTACCAACATTTTCCATTACGATTTCAGCAAGGTCTGTCATTTTTATCCTCCCTAAAACCTCAAGAAATCTTGAGATGATTCTATATTTACCACCTCTTCTTTAATGAGAATAAGATTAAACTTTTTAAATCTATCGCTCGGCACACTAAACTCTTGTCTGCTTCGCAGATTATTGATAAAAAGCTCGAGCTCTCAAACTTTGGATTTTCCACCTCTGGAACGTTGAGCTATTAATACACGCTACCTCGTACTTTAATCCAAGAAACCATCATTCTTCTTTTCTTAACCTAAAACAAACTGTTACCCTATGCAAATCTTTAGAACTTAATCTATCTCTACTATACAACTTGGTACTCTCTTTTAATTCCCCGTCAAAATTCATCTTTAACTGTTTACCTATCTGTCTTGCCATTTTATTAGAAGAAATATAATAATCAATTCCATTCTTCAAATAAACTATTTTTGAGATCCAAGAATTTTTACTTTTTTCAATCCTTCTTTCCACAAAATTTATCAAATCCTTATCAGCGGGTCTCAACTGTATTATAGCCTGGTAATATTCAGAATGATATTGTTTGTGCATGTGGCACCTTTTTTATAAAAATGACCTTCTCTTTATCAATAACGCCTGATTTAATAGCCAATCCAACACTTTCTTTCCCGACAATATTTAAATTATCATAATTTTTCATAATCTCATCAACTTCCTCTTCACTTTTCACATTCCCACCATAAAAATATTCACCTATCTTGATTTCTATATTCCCATCACTAAAAGTTTTTCCTATAAGATTCTTATCGCAAATAGCAACTACTTTATTTAACCCTTTATGAAATTTAACAACAATCATATCTTAGCCCTAACAGGATGTCTAGCACCACAAGCAGTACACCTCAAAAACAAAACCCTGCCCTCTTTTTCCAATTTAGTATCTGGTTTTCCGCACTCTCTACATAAAACAAAATCCTTTGCAAATTGTTCTATTTTCCGATTAATAAACTCAGCACCTATCTTTCTTCCTATCACTAACCTTTGACCATCAACAAATGCAGGCGTGGCCAATTCACGTTGTAAATATTTCAAAAGCTTCTCGGGTTCCCTTCCAAAAGTCTTAGATATACTAAAAAAATTATTAATTATGGTTTTATTTCCCTCGACATGTCCTTGAACCTTAGGTATTTCAAAGCGTTCTCTATATGAATGCTTTGTAGGCATACTTTGCTTCGCTTTTTTCAATAATTCCTCATATTCCATACTCATAATATAAATAAAATGTTTTTAAAACTTTTCAAACCGCTTATTTAAAATATATTCATAATTTTTCAAATTATCAACATCAATCACAGTATCAACATAAGGTGTAATAATAAAGCTAAAAGTTAACCCAAATTTTCTTTGTAGTAAATTCTTAATATCATCAAGCTTTAATCCATCACCATAATGCAAAAACCTCTTACGAAAATATTTCCAACCCATACCTAAACCTTCATTAAGCCCAATCTCCTTAAATATACCAAATAAACTTAAAAGACACTCTAGCCAGCGTCCTGATAATCTTCGTAATTGAAACCCCATTTCAAATAAATGCGCCAATGGTAAAGCCTTCTTAACATTAACCATTGCCATGTTTGCGGTTCTATATCTCCCATCATCTAAGTACATATAAGGACAATCATCAAATCTTCCTTTAAACAATTTTTCTCTTTTACAAATTGGGATATACAAATCAATATTTTCATCCCCACTTATCAGATTCAGCACATAATTTATTGCCTCAGGGCTAGCATAAGGTAAATCACCAAAAATAAAAAAAGTATGTCTCCCATCGCTTTCCATATTATTATAGCCGCTTCTCTTTAGCGTAACTGTTCCATTCTTCAAAAATCAATTCCATAAATTGTTTTTAAATAAAACAACAATAATAATAAATTAAATACTACTAGTAAATCATAACAATAGAAACATTTAAAT